>Ga0131853_10002904_pt1 | contig 30730 bp, 15 predicted proteins | sample TergutLab28metaG_FD_92764 | JGI IMG/M metagenome (GOLD analysis project Ga0131853, IMG submission 92764) | Labiotermes labralis P1 segment gut microbial communities from Petit-Saut dam, French Guiana - Lab288 P1 (version 2) (version 2) | ecosystem: Host-associated > Arthropoda: Insects >... | reverse complement strand
TGTGTGTGTGTGTGTGTGTGTGTGTGTGTGTGTGTGTGTGTGTGTGTGTGTGTGTGTGTGTGTGTGTGTGTGTGTGTGTGTGTATGTGTGTGTGTGTGTGTGTCAGTACAATGTTGATCAGGTCTTTCAGTGGGGTTACATGCGCATTAATAAATATGAAGATCAAACACAGACATGAAATCACATATTTGCAAAATACAACTTCCCACTCTTTTTATGTAACACCTGCATATCTAGAGCAAAACACACATAAAACACACAATAAATTACAGGATTTCATTCCACAGTGTATACTTATTTATGACTTAGGGATAAGAGCTCGTTTTTTGCTTTTCTCTAATGAACTATCAGAAGCACCTGGGTGGGTTCATCCTGCCCCTCTTGTGTCACATAGATTACAATTTCACTCATAATCCCACTGTTTCCATTGGCATTGTTCCTTTCTGCAGCTCCACTGTGCTCCTGCAGCAGAGACTCCAACTGGGAGTTGAGTGAAACTCTCTCTGCCTCTGCTTCATCTTCTGCTTGTTTTTGTAACCTCTCCTCTGGAGTTAGACAGGAGTGGCTCTTCAGCAACTCCACTGTGTCATAGTCCTGTCAACAAATTCAAGTCACTGACATTACCATCAATAATACCAGCATTTCTGTCCATATATCAGCTTATGTTCGGAAAAGTACTGTGTAATCAAGCACCCTGCTTAGAACTAAACATTATGCTGGTTTTGTACTAATCACTGACTTAAGTGGGAAAAAAATAGAATGTAAGTCATTTTGTTCAAAAATTAAGTGAAACTTTATATCCCTAGAATGATCTAATTAAGCAGAACTGGAAGGTTCAACCCTGATATTATCAAAGCCCACATCAATCTGGGCCAGTTACTGTGATCTGTTTGTTTTTAACCTTTTAAAGCCTACTGGTTCTAGAAACACCAACATGTTCAACGTTAAATAAGTGTACATTCTGCCAACACTGTATTTATGTTTTTTGCAGTTACCTTAGACCAAAGAGTGTCATTTTCCTTGTATAACTTATACTAAGTGGTTTTTTATAACCAAGACAAAAAGTCTTTACTACGCAGTATGAACTGGGTCTTTAAATAGAACAGTTCACACTTCATCTTTAAAGGGTTAATTACTTTCCATGATCCCGCTTGAGTCTTAAATTTGTGAATCTTAGTACTAAGAACTCTGGCCTGCTCTGTTCATCCATTTTTATAGTACTGTTTCAACCTTTCATGACTCATACTGACACATCAGGATGAGACCATGTGGCTTGCAAGTCAACTTCCCACACTCTCCTGCTATTATGCTGATCACTCTCAGCTCAGTTAATATAATTCAACAAATTAGGTCAATTGCTTTCATCTTTCACAACTAGTACACAAGTAATTTTGTGTATTATTATCATCATCGTTATTCAAACAAATCTTCATGCTCTTACGCCTTCTGAGGTTACGTGATACAGTCACACCCCGAAATATCACCACCCTCACTAAGCACCCATAAAAATTGGTGCAAAAATTTCCCTAGTATTCAGCATTTTTATTTACTGCCACCCTGAACAACGGTCACAAACTGCAGTAAAAAAATGTTATGTTACAACAGGGTTTGATTCTATTTTTATTGCAGGCATTTAACAAGTTCTTGGCATAAAACAGGCATTTTACATTTCAAATGAATTTTACTGTGAAAGATTGTTTTATCAGACCCAATCAATCATGAATTGGAGCCCAACCTGCAAGTATATTCTGGCTCGCATTATGTAAAAAAAACTTATTAACACAGATGAATAATTTGTCACTCACTTGTCCACAACAACTACAGTGGAAGCAGGTCTCTTTCTCATGCTGCCTCTCATGCTGTCTAAGCAGTGCAGAAAACTCAAAGTTCTCCCCACACACTTTGCAGTAGTATCTTCTACTCTGTGCACCATCCTTTATCTTCAGGACCTGGCAAAGCACTGATATTATTCATACGTATACACAGTAAAGCAATGGTTCCCAAACCTTATCACTTCATCAACACTTTTCCTGAAAAACAAGAATATACAAACCCCTACTTAAAATGATACTTATCTCTGTCCTTCTGGACATGTTTTACCTGGACCATCACAAGGCACAGTCAGTTAAGTGATCAGGCTAAAGGTTGGACAACTGAGGATTTGTGGTTTGATTACCAGCAGTGGCACATTTTTCCCTTCTGCAACATGTCCAGATCAGGTCTGCAGCCCACCAAGCCTCTAATTCAAGGGGTATTGGAAACGCTTCCCAAGGAGTAAACAGCCAGTGCGTGAAGCTCACCACTCACCTCCACGTAGTGCTGAGATAAAGAATGGGTACAGCTATACATCCACTTCACCACATGCCTTCATGCGATGCACGGCAGAAAAGGTACCTTTACCTTTATCTTCACAAGTCCTTGTTGAGAAGCCAACAGTTGCTCAGTTTTTCAAGAAATTTCCTGCTTTTCAGTGAACCCATCATGGAGTTCATTAGTCCTTACCTGAACCACCTCAATCCATTCCAAGACCCTTGTCACCCTATCTGATTAATATCATCTTAAAAATTTACCCTCAGTGCCCACATTCCCTTAACTGTATCTGATCAAAACTGTCCGCATTTCTCATCCTTTCTACATGTACTACATGTCCCATGCACCTTCTCCTTTATATGATACTCTAATGTCAAGAAGAGAATTACATCTCTAGCCAGTGATATGAAATAAAATGAAGTGGCTGAAAGTCATAACGTTGGCACATTGAATATGAGCTACAAATTAAAAATAAGATCCTCACAGGAATAATGGAGTGGAAGAATGTAGAAACTAGAGGTATAGGTACTAAGATTATCGATATGTGGAAATCCAAACTCAACTGTGTGCACTTGCTGAAAACTGACATGAACAAATCCGGAATATTAATTTGGAATCTAGTGGCACAGCTGCACTCTGGTAATACCAACAGCACATTCAGTTGTAAAAATGGTTACACTTTCTCTCATCTAGCACACCTTCTCATTAGTTACTAATTACAAATTACTGCGAGCCCATCATTCATCACAATAAGTATACAACTGGGTGGACAGACAATCTGTTAACAGTCTCACTTGGATTCACCAGTTTACATTTCTATCATACTACGGTTTAACATATCTGAAGTGTGCTGTTTAACAGCAGTGTCACTTGCCAAGATTAGATAGTATCAATGGAAGATGATTTAAATATGGGTATGGAGCACTGTCAGAATGAATCTGACATAAGCGAAGACAGCAGTACTCATAGAAAAACCTATCCCAATGTCACTTTGTCCACCACAAATCCCATCTGGACTGGCCTTGGATTGAACCTGGGCCTCCATGGTGAGACACCAGTGACTAACCACCTGAATCATGGCACAACCATAGTTTAGTATGTTAAACATAGAAACAGTTCAGTCAGATTTACTGTCATATTTTATATTCAATATGGAAGTAGGTTAACATGAGGAACTGGTTTCACAAGTACAGTTAATAATCCTGATAATGCAGATATGTAAATGCATTCACAACAAAATGTATGTTAGTTTGGTCCTTACAGATTTGATATCCTTGCCTGATGCAGCCAGTCTGTCTTTGTGAAACTGACGTACATGTTTACGCATAACCATATGTGATTTGAACATCTTGCGACAGATGCTGCAAGCAATATCTTTATTTGTCTGATGTGACGTTTTATGCTGATGAAGGGCACTGAGCTGGCTGAACCGTCGGCCACATACTGTGCAAGGATATGGCTTTATTCCTGTAAAGAACAAGCAGCAATGGCAGAATATGACGTGCAAAGAACAGGAGCTGCAGAATGTGCATGATGCCAATAACTCACCTGAGTGCATCCTGGTATGTCGAATCAAATTGGACACATGATTGAATTTCTTCCCACAGGTCTCACAAATACATTTGTTGATTCCCAAGTGAATATTCAAGTGTGTCTTTAGGTCAGATCGCTTGAAGAAAGCCTATCAGTAAAATTAACATTTATAAATCTGTGCACAAATACATTTCTATCAAACGGAATACCAAAGATGAAAGTAAACATTTTCCAGTAAGATTCTGTAACCTCTTTTCTTATTTATTCAATAAAATTTTTAAAACATCCGAAATTTTATATTAAAATGAAGACAGTTTTCTCTAATGGAAAAGCAAAGAAATGTTATATAGTAAACATTCATCACATGAGTTTTTAAACTTTAAAAACACTGTAAAATAATTTATATGTTAAAACTGTTTCTTAATAACAGAACTGAAATAAAGTTTACTTACAACTAACATATAAGTAACATATTTTAGAATTTATGGCAGTTCATATTCCTTGTACAGGCAGGTCTCATTTTAGGTGATTTCCTTTTGCACGATTTCATTTAATGCAACTTGAATTTTTACATCACTTTCGAAATTATGCAATAATTTTTGGTTTAATGCGATTTGGCATAGACAATCCATGGCCACACTTGTCTTGCGTTGGGGGCTACCACAAAGTGATGTCACTGCCACGCCACAGTCATGGGTATGGATTGATTACATTCGTGTTATAATCTCATGGCTGGTATAATTCCCCCTTCAACAGCATTGGCTTTTGTTACCAAAATGAGTGAGAAAGGTAAACCTACATCACCCTGCACAATCCAAGTGCAAAATGGGTGAAAGACAATTGGTATTTAAGAGAAATTAGACGTAATAGGCTGACTTGAAAACAGTGAACAAATTGTTGACATATGCCATAATGTTAAATTCACATATAGTACCATAGGTACAATTCATGATAATGCTGATATAATCAGAGAAAATGTTAAGTCAGGAACCGAAGTGTTTGTGTAGCAGGACTACCACAATCCTATCAGAATGAACCATACCAAAACACTATGGATGTGAGTCTCTTACATTTTACTGCATTAGAAATAAATATATCATATAGAAATGCATGTATACTCTATAAAAATGTATATGTCTGCTGTATATACAGTACATATAAACTCTACAGATCTGTGTGTCCACTACACTATATAATATGAGGCTGTCAAGCCCCTAACCCCCAGGAAAGACGATTTTTAACCCTTTATGTCCGAACGGGAAAACACTGTACCAGGAATTAAATGCCCCTCAATGACCGAGAGGGAAGACATTTTCCCGCAATGCCATGTCCTGTTTAAAATTTTCTGCATGTATAATTACACATTTCCTTTTTCACAATATTTGTCTAAAAGACCTGTACATGCATAAAAAATTGTGTGAAGCTTGATTTTAGTCAAAATTATCACTAATAAAATTTAATTTTTCTGACTAATATTCTTACAATTTTTTCAGAATTCACAAAATTTTTACAGATGTCTACAGGCAGTGTTTAACATTTTTTCATCGTACTGGCGTAGTGAAGCACATATCACACACACAGGCTCCTCTGATATGTCTCTTTTCCTTCATAAACACCCCTCTGTAAAATCCACACCCATTAACCCCCATTATCTCATCAAGAAGATGTTACTGAAAAATACCAGTTCAGTAATTTCAGTGGTAGTATTTACTGACATTCGTATGACCCACTCTTCCATTTTAGTGCCAGTTGATCCTCTGAAACAAAGTTTGGTTCGATATACCTTGAAACATCAGGTGGCACACAACCAAAAGTTGCATTCTCAACATTTGAACTTCGTTTCTGTTTCTTTTTGGTGGAAAACACATGGAACCGAATTCTCTCAAATTGCATAAGCCAGTATCTGTTGTGGCTTGTATCAAGTCTTTTTAGTTGGCTCATGGATGCAGCTTGTCGTCTTGGATTCCTGTCAATACACTCAAGTGGGGAAGTGTATTGATGTGGAGCAACTCTATTTGTCATGAACCACTCGGACCCCCCGTAAATCTGCGAACTACAGGTTCAATAAGTCGACAGACTGTACAGTAAGTCACTGTGTGAAGTTTGTGCAAGTAACGTCATCTGTGTGGTTGTCAGTGTCACCGTTACTTGGAGCAGAAATGTCTTAGTCTTATGATGAATGAGCATACAAGTCGATCTTAATACCAGTTGCGTGAAGTCTGGTCTGTAATGTTTCTCCATCTAGCTACACTGCTAAGTGCACTGCGTTGCAATTCAGCACACAACACACCCAACACCTTCTGACTCTGTGATGCAAGAGTCAGCAGTTTCTGGTCTGTCGCACGTTATTGCTCCAAGAGGGATAGACTTAAGTGTTCAGTTGAAGATAGACAGAAGTATGAATGTACAGTTCAAACAACTCACAAAGAAATCCACACAGCAGAATGAAGGGCATTTGCCTCTAGTCCCACATGGAACTAACCAGAGAAATAAACATCTGTATTTATTCCTTTTCTCTTCCACTGATCACATATGAAATCATTTGCCAAAGCACCCAGATAAGCCAGCACTACCACAACACACAAAAATCATTATCAGACTGAAACCTAAAAAACACCTGAGGATATACAATGACATGTACAGCCAGCTCCAAATTTTATACCACAGGGCCTCCACTCACAACAGCAGCTGTTTGAAAAGAATAAATCTACAAAATGAAACTTAGACTGAAATATAAATGAAATAAAAAAGTGACCTTCAACTAAGCTTTGTAAAAATAGGTGGGTTTTCTTCAAACTTGCAGAACGAGTAGATGGATTCATTCTTAAATATGTACTTTTTATTTCAAATTTTTATCTTTAAAAATGTATGCAGTACAGTGGATAATGTTAGCAAGTGCAAAACAGGCATTTAAAGCATGAAGTACCCCAGCCATCAGCAGCCACTTTGGGATTTAAATCTCTTGTACCTTAAAGGTTAAAAAGGAAATTTTGCATTTGATTTGCACAATGTTTTTCAGGAATGCAACCCTGGAGTAAAATGACACCTGTCTGTATTCATCTGGGCACTACACTGCATCAAAGCATGCAAATTTTTTAAATTTTTTGGGATGCAACCAACCAACACAGTTCGGTGGTTAGAATATCTGATTCATATATAGGTCTCAGGTTCAAATCTAAACCTACAGATCAGCTGTCTCAGCAGGGGTTTTTGTGGCTTCCTCGACTCTGCAGTAAATGATGGAATAGTACCTCAAATAAGGTAATGATCACTTCCTTTCACATCCCTTCCAGGTCAACGTTCAAGTTCATTAAACTGTCATGTTCCTGAAGATTCATGTCTTCTGGGACATGACGCTGTCATCTTGCAAGTCCAAGAATAATTCTTCTTGAACTGCTTAAACCCTGGTGATGATGGGACTACAATCCTTTGATATACTCAGAACAATTCACCCAAAGACACAATGTCAAATCCAAAGAGCCTAAATCTTTATTTATTCACTAGATGGCATTATATAGCCTCAATTAACAGCATTATTACATACAGCATAAACAAATAAATCAGCCATGGGTCTGTAGTCAGAGGCTGAAAAATAACAGCAAAGCGTCCAGTAATTGTTACTGTGCACTGAGTCTCCCCTACAATCAACTGTAGTTATTAATAACTACTATCAGTGAGCAGTTTAAAGCCACATGGCCCACACAACCACTAAGGTATATAAAATTAAAAATATCACACTTCTCATTACACCTGTAGGTAAATCTAACAGGTGTCTTTGTACCATATTTACCTGAAAATAAGAAATCTGTCTGAAAAATCAGGGGTTGTTGTATAATTGCACACATAATTGAAAACATTCCTTAAAATCAAAGATTGTGAAGGGAAGTCCTATATAAAGCCTCACCTGATATGCAAATACAGTATTTCACTAATGAATGGCTAGGAATATTTGTTTCCCACTCTAAAAGCTGTTATTCAAAATTAATACATGTGTTCCTTGATTTAATTTCACAGCAAACCATTCGCTCTCACCTTATGGCAGATCTGACAAGCATGGCCACGTTCTTCAGCATGAATGCGACGCTGATGGTAATTAAGCTGGGAGATACGATCAAATCGTGCAGCACATACCGCACAAGTATATGGTCGTAAATTCAGGTGAGATTCCCTTTCGTGACGATGCAGTAATGCCTGACTTGGAAACACTGCCTGCAATGGAACAGCAGTTGCAGTGTTTATATTACACAATAGTGAAACCATTCTTACACAAGCAGAATTTCAAGCAAAATACACTGTCACTAGCTTTCGTATAAATACTGATTTTCTCTAATTTTATTAAGTGCAGTAAACATTACTGCTTCGTTTTGAGTGTATACTGTGTTACCTAACCTGTTCATTCTGATCAATACTTCACTGGATGATATTAACCCTCAAGCATTTAAGTCGTTTTGTAACAACTGATCAGAAAGCTATTTCACCACACTTTCCACCTTGTAAACAACGTACAGATGTTGAAATTACAATAACACTGGAGTTTATACTAATGATTCTTTGTGCATAACAAACTTAACTGTTCACAAACATCATGGCTCCTGAACTTGCTTTCAAATACATAGTTGAACATATCATTCCAATTTAATTTACCTTATTTGCTTGTAATTTCCCGTCACGTTATGCGGAATGAACAATTCACTACTCAAAATTTCAAATTGCATTTTAATCACCAATTTTCAACTCGATTAGTTTCAAAATTGCAACATATAAACTGTGTTAAGTTATCTGTTGTTACACTTACCTTGTGACGGCATATTGCACATTCCCACCTCCTCTCACCACTGTGAGAGTGCAAATGACCATAGAATTGGTTGGCCCGTGGAAACGTGGTCTCACACAGGTCACACATGTAACTCCCCTCCCCATCCTCCATGACAGAATTTGATTTCTTCTTAGGAGGCCGCTCTGGTGCGGGGGTTAGCATTGCATCCAGCACCTCCAGCTTTTCTTCTATATGTAGCTCACTGCCAATCACCTGCTCACATGTTTCTAATCTTTAATGTCTACACATCTGTTACAGAATCAATGACTGAATATTACACTGTAACAGTTTTATATTTTCAAGGTGCCAGGTTCAAATCAAACATCAGTTATCCTGACTGAGGTTTCATGGTGTCCCTCAGTACCTAAAGGCATGAGTTGTGACAGTGCCATAAAATAGGACAGTCAGTACCTTCCATATACATTTCAATTCACCAATCACAAACATTCAGAATACCTTATGCACTTCATACAGTACTATTAATTAAACACATAAATAAACAAACAAACAAACAAACCAATGATTACATAGTTGTGCCCTTCTTATGTTTCCGTGCTGCATCATTGCACATTTCTGCAGGTTCACATTCTTCATTACATATCACTTGCAAAACTTGCGATACTTATTGATCACTGTCATGAATAACAAAGTGACAGTGTATAATCAGAAGTACACAATTTGTACTCCTCACAAATTATGATTATGATGATCACATCAAAGAGAATGTGATGGGCTAGGCAAGTGGGTAGTTGTGAAGAAAAATGTATATAAAATTCTGGCTAGAAAACTTAAAGGAGAAAGACCATTTGGATTACTGAGGTAGAGACTGGAGGACAGTATTAAAATTGACCAAAAAGAAATAAGTTGGGAAAGTGTAAACTAAACTCACAATAGAACATGGTAATAAACCTTGAGGATTCATAGAAATCTGAACAACCAAGTACGAACTTCTCAAGGACTCTCCTCCATGGAGTTAAGTCAATTATCTGATCAGGTTGCACACAATACAATTCGACTAGCTTAGAAGTATCAGCTTCTCAAGGATTCTGCTCAATGAAGTTTGTCAGTTACCTAACCAAGGTGCACACCATACAATTCGAGTAGCTAAGTAAGTATAAGCTTCTCAAGAACTCTGCTCCATGGAGTAATTCAACCATTCGACCAAGCTGTGCAACACATACAACACAACCTAATATTAAAATCATATGTGTTTCAATTGTAAGGTTTCTGGAAGGCAGATACAAGCTCTGAACTGAAAAATGGAAGTGTTTCCTGATCTTATTCTGATGTTTTATTTCACAATAAACATAATTTTTATATTATAAGAAAATATGCACTGATATGTTGTATCACTGCACAATGCCAGAAAAACCATTCCTTGTTTCATAATGCTTTTAAATTAATGCACAAAAATAAATGTTTTAAAAACTCTCACTCAAAGTAACAGCTATTTCTTTCACTAGCAGATAAATAGTGGTCACTGACAGACAAAATCAACGTACCTGTTCAGTACGTCTGCGATCATTAATCTCAATAAATGGACGATTTTTCAGCCTTGCTTCCTCTTTACTTATATTTTTCGGGTCAGAAGTTAGAACTAAAGAAGATGTTAATGATTCTTCAGATAAAGTGTCATTTGTTGCAAGTGAGTACATGCCATTTACAGTCAAATGGGGTACAAGCCCACTCTCAACGTCAAATCCTCCCACTTCCACGTTCTCAGCTGGCAATACAAAAGTAGTCCCATCATCAGTTACATGCAGCACCATACGCTGGGAAATTTCACTTGTGGTTGGGTGCTGAGTTTCACTGACTTCATCTAATGTAGGATTTACTATGTATGTGACACACAAAATTTGTCCATCTTCAGCATGAACAACTCCAGCCTGCTGTTGTGAAAGTAAAGTGTCATTACCAGCAGAGTTTGTCACCACAGAACCTAACAAACTCACAACCATATCCTCTTCAGGAAGTGGCTGGGGCTGCTCTGGGCTTGTAAGATTGTCACTCACTCTGTCAGCTAAATTCTGTGAACAAATTAAAATTGAAAGGACTTTATTCCCAATACAAATTACTTTAAAACAACTGATACCTTCAATCTATCCATTCCCTTGTACAAAAATACGTAATTTTTCAGTGTTTCAAGATCGCAATTGTTCTGTCTGCAGTCTTCTTGGTTTTGACACCATTTAGTGCTACATAGTGACAGAGGAACATGATGCCTCCACATCAGGATTGAAGAAACTGGGTCAAATTAATGCTGAAGCGATTGGGATGAAAATGTGGTTCAATTATAGAGATTGGTTGCAAGGAATGTAAAGTTTTTCCTTATACATGCCATGAAGGAATACAGGGAGAGCAGAGGTATAGCTCCACTCATGCTTAACCTCAGCACTAGATGTAGATAAGCAGTCAACTTCATGCCACAGCTGCTTTACTGCTGTGCAAAGAGACCCTGGTACCCACTGAACAGGAGGCTTGCTGAGCCCCAGGGGCATTTTGGAGAAGATAGAAATCCCTTGTCCATGCCAGAAATGGAACCCTGAATCACCCGGCCCATAGCCTAGGCACTATAATGGCTGTAGTGACCCAGCTATTTGCAAGTAATGTAGCCAATCAAAACCACAAGAAGGGGAGACAGGCCACAGCCCAGTTTGGGCCAATACAAAATGTGAAAGAGAAAAGCTGAGAAACCAGGATCCAGAATTACCCTTTTCAGGGTCACTAAGAAAAATTGCTCCCCACCCTGGTTTCTCAGCCTTCCTAACATTATGTGGTGTCAACACCCTGAAGACTGCAATCTGAATAAAACACACATTTAACACGTATTAAAGAATATGTATCTGTCAAAATTTGGAAATTGGTGCGGTATTTCATCCATGTACATACAAATAGTTTTTATTTTACTTTTAAAAACTACTTCAGCATCTAAGGCTTTTAATTTAATATTTTTATTCTCTCAATAACTTTTATTATTTTACTGTTCATCATAAATCACAACCAAGGAACACAAATTTTATTTGCTGGTTCTAGGTTTGCAATGCTCATTCCTTCTCAAGAATCTCTTATAATAAATAAATTCATTTGCTGCTGTATTAGCTGTTTGCTCAAGCTAGCCTCACCCAAACCCCTCACCTTATACAAAAAGGAAAGATATGAAGGAAATTTTTAGTGTGTGATGAGTTATAAACACAATAACTTTTAAGTTTAAATTTAATTAGTGCACTGATGATTTAAACAGTAACACTACATATTAAAATACACCAACATCATGAACTCCAGAACTTGGAAATTGAACCAAATATAATAAAAGAATTCCTGCATACTTGTGAGATTAGTGAATCAAGCTGCTGTTCTGTAGAATTATTGCTCCCTGCACTTGTTAATGAAACAGGAAGTTCTTGCTGCTTCTGTTGCACATAAGTAACCATGGCCCTATCTATGTCTCCCCCTGTGGTGGTTGTAATGGCTGCAGAACTTGCAGAAGTAATTTCTTTTATGTCTCTTCTTTCTTCAGAATCCAGTGATGCTGGGGCTAAGCCCCTACCCACATCCTCCATTTTAAGTTACCATGACCTAGGGCTACCTGAAATTATGAAATCAATTGTGAAAGAATCCAAAGTTACCATTTTTGGAAAGTGTTCCCTTTATCTTAAGCAAAGAAAAACATTAAGTCCTAAGACTGATGTTACACCTATCGTGTTCTGAGATGCGACGAAGTGTTTCCTACCACAGTACACACCCAGAAGAATGCCATCTTCGAAAAACACTACCTGCTAAATGACATGAACATAAGCATAACTTATGCATTGGTTTTCGAGGCTATGTAACGAAGCGAGTGAAAAGTAAATTCAACCATCTAACTCAAAACATTTCGTACAATACAACTTATCAATAGATTCAAAACTCAACGAGATGGGAAATTTAATATGGCTTCAATTGGAACTTTATTTTATATACTAAATGTATCGCGTGTAAACCACTTTCTTTCTCGTACATCCCAATCCACCGCCGGTGGAGATATTCAGCCCCTCCCCCTCGTAATTCCTAGCGCGAGTGGTCGGGAGAGAGTCTATACCCATCCACTAAAAGGAATCTCCAGCCAACTCGGGCTAATAAAAGACAGACATTTCCGTACAAACTTTTCGTACATGAACTGTGGGTATACAGTGATTTGCACTTTAACGTTAATCACACAATCAGCTGAACACACGAAAGTAATGAATATTTTTGTATTTTGACGGCACCTACCTTCCTCATCGGCGAGATCGGCCATTATTGTAATCGCAACGACGTCACACGATGGTATATAAGTAGCCAGTACGCTGCGGTGTACATACATCGGAATCCCTTAGTTTATCTGTGGTAAGAAAATCGCCCTCACCGTGTTATTTTGAACGTATAAGCCTAATTTCAGACATAAAACGCCATTAGATTATAGATTAAAATCGTCTGAGAGAATCCTTGAATATTTATACAGTTGCTTCAATTTGTAAGCACATGAAGTTGGTAACAATTTTAATAAACTACAAAGAGTGAATTATAAAACAAACCCCGCCTTTGTTTTTTCCGCTTGAACCCGACTGTAATTTCGACCGAAATAGCCTCCCATTGCCGTTGGTTTGTGACTTTTCGTCCACGCATGTGAATTATAGGACACGACCTGCGAGCAGAACGCAATGCTACGTTCCCCTTCGCTACTGTCAGTTCATTTATGCGTTAACAGTTTTCTGTAGAGGAGTAACAGTGTTGGTGGGTGATAAAAAAATAAATAAAAGAAATGTAGCATGATGCGTCGAAGGGGAATAATTTGCTCTTATTGTATGGAGCTTAAGGCGAGTGCTTGCTACAATCTTTCATTTCGCCCTTTACTCTGCTTCGTGCAACTACAATAATATGGCCACTTGGGGCGCTGTAAATTTACGTTCCCACCGAGTTTCCAATCCGTACAAGTAGTAAACTGTGGTAATGCTCTGCCCCTGTGTTATAACCACAGATAGACAGTAGTTATGTCCTGTACCTCTATTCCGTGGTCTGCAACCAACTCCATGGAGTAGAGTCCTGCCCGAGAACTTATGTCCATTCCTACTCAAAAAATAACCCGCATATTATGCAACCCGAAGGTTCATTACCGCAGTTTGAAATGTCAATGTTCCGTGCACTAATTAGATGCATAAAATATATTAAAAAGACTAACAAATACATTTTGGTTTTATGAATGTAATTTTTTAAATTTATTTCATTACATATATTATCGCATTACAAGTGCCACGCACTTGTGTACCGAAGGATCAGTCCAAGTCTGAGGCTTTGTGAAATGTTTCGCAATATCGTAAGTGTTTACAAAGAAGAATCGTTAGCACTTCGCCCAGCCCCCAAGCTGGAGGACCACGTCCTTGAAAATGGGAACGGTAGGTTTTCCCCAAACGTCGGTAAGAAATTATCAATACTCGTTGTGTTATAACACAGAATAGCGCAATTCCCAGGAGAAAGCATATATTAGATTACATATGTAAGGTGTATGGCATCTGGGGCGTGGCAAAATGTAGATTTTTCCTTTTAGAGATGTGACAGCGATAGAATAAACATTTTTGGTGACTTTTTACATGTACTTGACTTTCCATGGTGACGCGTGTAATAATTTCCGGGCTTTTTAAATAAACTGAATGTAATTATACGACTTATGTTTGCATGTTAATAAATGGAAATGTGTAACCAATGATGCCGAGTAACTGACCAATTATAATAATTTTATACAACTGTGTAATGTGTGGCCGCGACAAGGAAATAAATATCTTCTAATCCGACGTAATCCACAAAGCTAGTATATAACCAATGACAGTGTGGAGTTATCTGTTTGTCCATTTACACCTATCTCAATTTCATATTCTGATTTTAATCAGAGTTTATGCACATATTTTGTCCAAAATCAAACATGCTTCTGAAATAAACTACAGGTAGCAGAATACTGTACGATTTTTATGAAAAGAAAAAATATTTTCTGCGATACGATACCATGGCGTTTGTGATCGGTATGAATCTATTAGACTGCACAGGTCAAACCCAGTGGACCACACATTAGTTCTTGATCCTGAAACCCTAACATACTATAAAAGAGTATTCTGTTCCAGTAGTTCATCATGTTATTTTCTACATTAAGCACTTTCCGTACATTAGAGATAATTTTGCATGGTAAGCTACATGATATTCTCGGGGCCAGCTGAATTGTACTCAATCCGTTTCAGGCAGGATTTCATTTAGTCCAGCTTCTTCATTTCTACCTCCTTCTCACAGATTTGTTACCCGTGTCCACACCGAAGTTCAAAGTCCGTCGATTAAGCTGGGAGTAATTTAGTTTACTTACGAAGAATCTTGTGTTAAGTGGTTTAAATTATTGTTAATATTTAGTTGATAATATGTAGTTTTCCTTTAGTACTAACTTAATAAAAAAACCATAATTTTTTCCTTTGCTTTGTACGTGTGTAGACCGTCTTTAGCAGCTGTACAACTCCAGTACGGAGAGGAATATAATATGCACAAATGGAATGTATTTGCAGTTTTTATGCGTCGCAGTAGAGCGATTTGAATTGACCAATTACAAGTGGCTGATCAGCCCGCGTCTTTCCCATGATTCTTGGTGGGACATACCGTAGATAATCTAGGTGTATAACGCGTGTTGTAGTGGTACAAGCGTGGTTAAATTTGCGGAGTGTGATAATAAATTTTAGAGAATGCCGGCCAAAAGGGATAAACGAGCCGCAGCTAAAGTTCCCAAGGAGTTAGAAGAAATTGAGACCATCGCAGAAGAGCAGGAAGTAGAAAAACAACCGATTAAAAAGAAAGGTAGAGTGCCAAAAGTAAAACCAGTTCCAGAACAGGCTGAAGCGTCAGAGAAGAAACCGGGAAGGGGCAGGAAAAATAAGAACGATCCGGAAACTGAAGAAAATGAAGGAGTTTCGAAAGATGAAGGTGGGGGAGAAGCCATTGCAGCTGTAACTAAGCGAGGACAGGCATCGAAAAAAACTGAAACCGAAAAGCCGATGGATACCGGTATTGAGGCAGAGGATTCGCAGCGTAAAGTGGCCATACGAGCCACGAAAAAAGCTGCAGATGTGGTTGAGGAAAGTGGTGAGAAAGAGCAAAAACCGGGTAAAGGAAGAGGAAGAAAGGTCCCTGATAAAGGTTTAGAGAGAGAAGATGCAGAACCTTCTGTTAAAAAGCCTCGAGGTCGAGCCAAAAATAAAGAAGACACTAGTGAGACAACACGAATCCGTAAAGTACGGCACCCGAAGGGTGTCTCGAAGGGCAAAGTAGTGGCTGAGAGCGGTGATGGTCTCACAGAAAATGGTAGCAGTGGCCAGAATCTTGACAAGGATATTGGAAAAGAACTTCGAGTTAATATTGAGCATTGGTAAGTGATGATACAATTGGTACAAATTACATAATACTGGCATATGTTTAGGTTGTTTTAATATGTTTTTTGTGTTTTCAGCAAATCTTGACAAGTTTTCCGCCGTCGGGCTGTAGAGTTGAGTGATGCTTTGAGATCTCTGTGGCCTAATATTGAAATTACATTGAATTCAAAAGTGCCTAGGAAAGGAGCCTTTGAATTTGTTCTCATCAAAAGTGATGGTTCAGGTATGGTTATTGAAACAACATTAAAAACATTTTACAACAATTCTTTAGTGATTGAGGGTGATTTTATGTACTGAGTTTGGTCAAGGGATGAAACAAGACCTTTGCCCCCTCTCTGCTGCCTATCATCTGTCTCCCTTTTACTTGCTTTCTCTCATACCAATTGTCACATGTATTCTGACCTTCATATCATCTACAGGCACTGTTGCTGCATTCTTGGTTTTCATTGGGATATCTGGGTGTGATGTGAATTTGCTTGGAAAAATCATTTGTTTTAATTAAAGTAAGTTAATTGCAATATTTTAATGTTGGTTTATTTATCCTCTGAATAATACATCACCATACATGATTGTATGTTCATTATTCATAGTATTTACTACAAAATGTTCTGGCCAGTAATTGCGGCTATCATGGGGTAGAACTGCAGTTGCATAAAAGGGAAGAACTGAGGTAGTGGCCACTCTTTTACGATTAAAATAGTGTCCAGTTTTATTGTGCCACATAGATAATGTGTATATATCAATAAAATTGGTAAAATAAACAGGTTTCAATATTCTGGTAATGTACCACATGTCAGTAGTGGGAATATGGGTATTTGCTTTGTAACCGTCTTTCAAGTGTAGTCATACATGTGTTGTCTATTACGTTATAAATCCTTGTTTTTTATCCAACAGGCATAATCACAACATGTAAATTCAATTGTAATATTTATTATGCACTTACGTAACTGGCAGCAATAGTGACAGTGATGTTGGACCATATTGTTAAGTAGACTCATAAAATTTAATGTTCCTGTTCTAAGAAAGGGACGAGAGCCTGGGCTTTTGGTGGAGGGGGTTTGCAATAAGGTGAGATGGTGGAGAAAGTGGCTGACTTGAAACCAGCAACATTTGTTTGTTCTTTCCTGACCTGGGTATAAAGCATTGTTTGGTCTAATGATATGAGTGTAGGCTTGCTATGGGACTAATTATGTGTTGAAGTATTGTCATTTTGTGACATATAAAAATACAGTTTTAATAGCACACCTTATTAAGTAAATTCTCTGTGTTTGCAGCACCCAGTCTAGATGTGAGAATTTGTGATGAAGTCATAGATAGGGATTTAAGTAGGTTTGCCATGTACAGGATGTCAGCAAATCCATTTTTTGTGTAGTCCTTGATAAGAAGTTCCAGATTTAAGGTTTTCCTGTGTAAGAAGTTAAGATTTTTGTAAGTCCCTCCAGAACTCCCATATGAATAATATTAAATCTTCCCATCTGTGTTGCTTTACTTTAAAACATTTTCCTGCTTTATAAGTGTATCAGAACTGTTTCAGGAAGGTATAACGCAGTGTAGTTTCAAAGATTTTGTTGCAGTAGATAATGTGTCATAAAATAACCCTTTGGCACCAAATGTTATGTAATTACATCTGCTCATTTGCAGCCTCCCTTCAGTTTGTAGTCTTGCAGATTACTTTGGGCATTTGATTCTGGTGCAAAAGGGTTAATAAATGTTGAAGAGTGTTGAGAGTGCTGATGTGGAGGGCACAAGAGAAGTAAATGAAGAAAGTGCCCATGCCCATGCCAACAACAAAAATGACTTTGGACTCATGTTTTTGGTGGTCCATTGTGACTTGTGTTCTGTGAATTTTCTTTAGCAGTAAAGTAAGAAAGCAGCTCTGGGGTTGGCACTGTAGAGTATTTCCAAGTTGCCCTTACAGTGTACATGGTGCAGTAAAATGGTTTCTGGATGACCATGAAATGACATTGTTGCTTCTAGCATGAACTTCTACCAGTAGGTTTGGAAGGAATAAAATCAGCTGAGTTATTGCCTGCTTGGAATAAGTTTGCAGCACATGTTATTAGTGTTGAGTAGTGTCTTGTTAACTACAAGCGTGTGTTACGTTAGCGATTTTGGCATATCTATAAAATGACACTGTGTTTGCATAAAATTAAACTTTGGCTGTGGAAACTTCTGCAATATTGAAAGTAGCTTTTGGAGAGCAGATGGGAAAAAACAGGGTTGTTGAATGGTTTTCAATTCTAAATTGTGGGTCTACTTTTGAAGATTATGAACACCCAGAACATCTGTTAAGGAGCAAAGCATGAAAATGTTGATTGGGTGAGGGATCTTGTCCCAGAAAATGGAAGAATTGCTGTCCATGAAGTTGGTGATGTATTGGGGAATTTCATTTGGTTCAGTTCACAGCAACTTGAAAAATGGGCTGAATATGTTTGAATTGCTATAAAATTTGCCCTCTGCCTGCTGAGTGAAGCAGGAAAAGAATTGTGTTTACATGGCCCCCAGGTTTCCTGTGGAAGGTGATCGCAGATAATGAGACACGGGTTTGTGGGTAGACCTAGATACAGTGCAACGGTCGTCTTAGTGGAAGAGCCCATTGTCTCCATGCCAGAAAGAGGCAAGACAGCTCCCTCAAATGTGAAGGGCATGTTCACTCTTGTATTGTTTATTTTATCATTTTTTGCGACATTCTTGAAATTGGACTTATGAGTTTCTTCCACAAGGCCAAATTGTAAACCATCATTATTACATTGGCACTTTACAATGTCTGTGTGAAAATGTTTGGTGAAAAGAACATTCCGCACAAACTTTTGATGTGAAATAAAGTATGCCAGTATGTGCTGCTTTACCAGATTCCTGTTCTTGGTAATGTTGTGTACACAGTACTAAGAACATTGGTACCTAATGAGATTCATTCATCTCCACTTCACCTGGCTCCAGAAGCAGTATTAATAGCCACATGACTGCAAGGCACTTGTATTAAAATGGTGTGGATAGTGTGTGATTTTAGGCTTCCACTATGGTGTAAATGAGGTCTTCACACTTCTGTGATATGCAGCTTTGATTGGCAGTTAGTTACTGATGTTTTGGACAGCCTGTTAGTCACATCTGCAGGGGTCAAGCATTTGGCCCTTGCAGGTGGGGTTGATATGCTGTCCTGAAATTTTGCTAAACCCAATCCAAAACCTTAACAGCAGAACATAACTCAGGATTAGGGGCAGTAGAAAAAATTTCCTGAGGGGGGGGGGATGCTATTTGCCTGTGTTAATATAATTTTATCAGTAAAGAGTGCAATTTTTTTTAGAAGTAACAAAAAGTCAAACATATGATAGTATTTCAACAAACGGGCTTATTTTATTTTAATCAAGTCTGTGGTTGGGGGGTTGACATGTACACATGCCCTGTGGTGTTTTCTCTTGCTGGATGGAAAGCGTACAGTCTTGGATTGTGAATATGAAGGAAGGCATTTCCAGGTGGAGTTCATAATCATATCTTACAGTTTTACACAGATTCACTTTCCCAGTTATGTAAATTCTGATTTGTTTAAAGTAAACTGAATATTATGTATACTTTTCCACAAAGGACACATAAATAATTCAGGGTACATAAATATTTTGTTGTGCTCAGAATTTAAACTTCTAGTCTTTTTATTTATATTTATACATATATATTTTTTATATATATAATTAATTGGTGTCTCAACTGAAGATCACTTCCCTCAAACAGACATACCCTCCTGTAAGAACTACAGAGACAGTAATTGTGGAGTTGCTGCAAATCCATTATCTCTACGTCTTTGTAAATGCACAGTATGGACACAAACTTAGGGCTTGGTACATGCAGAAGAATACTGTGTAATAAAATGTGTAAAATTTGAGATTCATGTATAGGTTTGCAGAAAGAAACCTGTACATAAGTTATGGATTGTTGGTACTTGCATTTTTTTCCTCATGTTGACTGACGGTGTAATGGCAGATTCCACAATTTATTGTATAGTTGCTGATCACATATGAAATGAACAGGATTTACTCAGAAATGTTTTATAAACTTGGATATGTGCATGTTGTTTTCAGTAACTTTCACCCAAACTGCATTGACAGCATTCCAGAAGACAGGTGTCTTCGTAGTGACTGCTGTGTATGTCTAATGTGATTCAAAGTGAAGCACTTTGACAAAAGTGTTAGTTTAGGAACATGAAAAATCACTTGAGCCCAAATCAGAAGAGTGCAGTTCATTATCCAGTCCTGGTGTTTACTTTCTTGCCAAAAGTGGTGTGTGGAAGGGTATAGTGTTATGATGTAAAATTTACTTAATGCCAAAGATTGGCTTATTTGAATGTGTGCTGTGCTGTATAACATTACAGAACTAGGAAGGTAGAATACTTTATGAACTCTTTTAGAGAAATTTTTAGTCTATAATTCCTTGGGTAATTTAAAACTAGATCATAAATTTGACTTGGCTTATGGAGACTGCTCTTGTGGTCTTGGAAATGGAATTTTTCTGTTACGGGTATTAGAATTTCATGTCTTTGAAGTCTCATTGGTCATGTTCTTGTTGAGTTGGGTTGGCTGGTTCCTGTTCTGCCATCGTCTTTTTTGCCTTGGTTTTTTTACATGTTCAGCATATTGTCATCTCCATAGCCATTTTAATTCTGGGCTTACTGTGTGTGTGTGTGTGTACATAACAATAATTCTCTTTGTGGGGTATGTGTTTGGATATTAGTGTATTACATTTATTTAAAACTTGTGTCCCATTAGCAGGGATTTTTCGTCTTTCTGTGATACTATCCCAGGTTCACATGACATCCAGTTTATGTGTTCGTGTTGGAAACCCATAAATGAAGGTTGAGTGGATGCTGCCAACTGCAGGTGTATGCTAGACTAGGTGTAGAGCCTCCAGTTATATACACACAATTTGATCATCCTGTAAATAGTGTTGTACTGGTTCTGCCAGGAGGGTATTAATAGGGAAATGTAAACATAATATTGTTTGGCCCATTCAGTCTGTTACTGCCTCTGATTTCTTGAGCTGTAAGACAATGTAAAAGTTCCTGCCTTGAATAATGTAGAACTGGCAGAAAATATATGTTGGACATGACATTTTTCTTTACAACTTTTATTGGAAATGTTTTCTTGATAAGTATTCTGAGAGGTATGCTTGTGATGTGCGCAGAAAATCATGTTGTTCTTCACATTAAGTGTCTTATTGTTTGTTTTAACCAAAATTTGTGTCACCGAGTATAGTGGAACTTCATAGTATCAAATTTCATGACAAGTTTTTCATCGGTACTTCAGTTATGAAAGAGGGACAGACAGACATGGCAAAGTTCATTGGTGCATGTTAGCAGCTGTTTGTTCTTAATGTGTTAGAAGAGGACTAATATCATAAGAAGTGTGATGTGGTACACATAGTTTTTCCATTTGCAGTAAAATGTAGCAGTAGATGAATTTATATTAAGTAGCTTGACTTGTAATAGAAAGATGATGGTATGGTATAAACAGTCATTAGTCCTGTATGGGATATTTGCCAAGTGAGATCAGGAAATGTGAGTTGTACATCTAGTTTTGTATATTAAAATTATATATTTTGCATTTATGTTGCTTTTAAATTATTCAAAACAATGCAAGTAATGTACAGAAATAATATAAAAGTTAACATGTAGAAGACAGGCAGTGGAAAAGCTGTATTACATATGTGAGTGTGTGTTTGTAGCCTTAGGTATCCAGCATGCAGTGCATGTGTGCCATTTGTCATCTGTGGCCTGCTCCACTCTACAATATTTTTCCATATTATTTCATAACCACACAATTTTCGGAAATGAGTTAATGAACACAAAATGTGTGTTATGATTTCCTCTATAGCTTTTGTCTGGAACATTTCTAATTCTCAGAAGAATTGAACAAGATATGGTGAAAAATGTGTATTGGTCTTCATATAAAGTACCTGTTATTCTTGTCTGATTTTAATGAAACTTGAATTTTCTGGACAGTTTTTCAAAAAATCACAAATATCTAATTTCATGAAAATCTGTCCAGTGGGAGCCAAGTTGTTCCATGTGGACAGATGGACAGACAAGAAGCAAATATAAATTTTTCACAATTTTGTGAATGTGCCTAAAAATTGACCTGAATAGCAATTGACCATACTGGTTGTGACAGAAGCAAACTAGTATGGCACCTGTCTGTGAACAGCTGCTATCATATATATGTGGCAACAGTTACACAGTAAGGTTCAGTCAGTGACTGGAACAAAATAGCTAAACCATGCTGTTAACAGAGTTCAGTACATGGTATACCAGTTGTTGCCAAGAGCCGTGTTTTGGTTGTGTAATAAACCTCAAACAATTCACGTCATATTTCCATTCCCTATTTGTTTAATTGCTGTCTTTTTTCTGTTACAGATGTCTTACTTTGGAGTGGGATTGACAAGGGACCTCCACGTAAAGAAAAGTTTCCAGAACCACAGACACTGATCAATGCCCTAGAAGCTGTGTTATAGGTATTTTGTTTGGGGGGTCTGTGATTTTTATATACCTTTGGTTGTTTCCATCTTATGACAAGTTAAATGGAAAGAATTGTACATTCTCAATTGGCTTTGATGTTAATGGGGTCAACATAAGGTTGTATAAAAATCACGCTCTTTAATCTTTTACCTTTTCAGTAACTTTTAAATGTTCAGAAATGCATATGTTTATACCAGTTCATTTTCATTATTTGGTGTGTTGACTTTCCATTAAATGGTAATTACCACTTTCGTTAACTGGTAAGTTTCAGGGGACCATTGTTCAGTAACTGTACTTACAGGTGCTGTTTCTGTCAACTTTATAATATATTCATGTAGCAACCCAACAGTAATAAAGTTATTCTTATGTTTATAAGTATTAATTTCAGAAGGCTAAGGCTTAGTAAATGTCTGATGGAGGTGGTCACTTAGTTTTAATAAGCTCCTGTATTCCCAGTACATTTATATGTAGTATTCATTGTATTTTGTGTTACATTTATCCATAAAGTATGTCACTGAGGTGTATAGCTTGAAGAGAGTGCTAGTTGAGTCAAAAAGTTTAATGTCTTAAAACATTTGAGTAGTGTTATTAATTTTCCTTCTGTTAATTTTCCACGTGTATCTGGTTTTATAGATTGCAGCCTTATTTGTTGTATGTATCTGGGCTCTTAGTCAATAAATCTGTTTACAGAAGTTGATACCATTTGTATTTATTATTTATGTAAGCTGATGCTTTTACCAAACTTCTGTTTTGTGAAGTAAATAATTTTGTATTTAGTTGTGTCTGCAATGTGGGGGTGTGGAAATTGCTTACCTTTAAGTGCTGAACTTTCTCAGGTTACATGCTATTGTAAGTTTTATTTATGCCTATCTTAGGACAAACAGTGGATAGAGCAGAGACTTGCGGCTTTTTCCAAATGCAGGACACTACAGAATGTATGGCATGCCCTATCACATTTTATGTTACTTTAACTTTGTTTTATTCCAACAAAGGTAAGTAGTAATGTGAGTTCATTCACTGTGTTGTCTGTGTGCCCAACCATTTTGAATCAGCTTGATTCATTTTTATGAAATGTAGTTCAAAATTTACATTGTAAATCGCGTAGTCAGTAATTACAGCATAGTGGATGCCCAAACATGAGATGCAGGATGTCAAACTAGTGTCACTTCTATGGTCTGAAGTGATATGTGGTAATAGACCTTATAATTGCTATAATTTGACCAACAAATACAAACAATTTTAGAATTTTAATCATGTTTTAATATGCAAACTCCTACTTTTTACTGGGTCATCATCAAGGAATGCACAGTTGAATAACAAAATCGTCTAACCCTTTTTTCTGCAGGGGGCGGGGGGAGTGAAGTGATCCTGTTACAGGCCTGGTGTGGCCAAGAGGGTGGGTAGAGGTATAGCTCTACTCTTCCATGACTGCGGCACTAGAAGGGGGTGAGTGGTCAGCAGCACGCCCCGGCCACACTTTACCCCCAGGAAAGACCCGGTACCCATTGTAAAGGAGGCTGGGTGGGCCCCAGGGCCGGTCTGGATGGGCGGGATTTGATCCCGGACCATCTAGCTCCGTAGTCAGTCATCTTTCTGCAGGTACTTTGCACATATCCATCTCTATAGGTACATATTGATGAATCTGTGACAGTTCCACACACAACGGGAATGATAGAAAGGTTGGACGATTGTTTTATACAAGTGTGCGCTCCCTGATGATGGACCAGTAAGGCCCAAAACATCTAGGAGTTTGCATATTAAAACATTGTAATTCTAACGAAGTGTGTGAGTTTGTTGGTCACATTGTAACATTTGAATCATAATGCATGGAATGGAAAAAAAGTAACAAGGTGGAGTTGTGTGGGTGCTTTCTTTTGGTGTTGTGGCTATAACATGAAGCACTGGAATCTAGAATGTAATGTCTGGCATTGAACTAGATCGTGAACATACATTGCAATATGCATAGTGTATGAAACATAAGACATTACAAAACTTTGAGGTCGTGTCCAAATTTATTCTAGGTATACAGAAGCTTTTTTTCAGTTTCTCACACAACTAAAGTGGAATAAAAATATTAGTAGAAACATAATATAAATGTATGCAGTAGGATAGTAGGGTGCTTGGTTCAACTTGTGTCAGTGATATAAGTTCAAGTTATTAGTAATTGTAATTAATTTTTTGTAATCAGTATGCAGGAAATTTTTAGATGCATTTGCAGAGTTGTGTACCATGACTATTAACTTTGTTACATCTGCCCATTTGCACAGATCAACTCAACTCCCATTCAACATATTGTCATGAAATTTTGTACTGAAGGCTGTTATTAAGCTACACTGAGAAAATCCAAGTTTGATTAAAATAATACAAAAATTGGGTGTTTTACTTGAAGACCTAAGTACACTTTATGTTCTTGACATCATAAAGCTCAATAATACAAAATGGGGCTGAACTGTATTTTCATGGCAACAGTTTTAATATTTTTGTCTTGTTTCACTACAAAAGTTGTTCAGTCAAAATGACTGGATTGATATGTGTGGTAAGGAGAACAAAGATGCATACATGCGACAATGTAATGTTAAATGTTCATTTTCAATTTTGGTAAACAATTCATGAGTGAGGTTTCTGACAATAACTTCCTTCCCCCGGGTCAGCAAGGTCATCTTTGGTGTTTTTAAGGAAGTTTGTTCCTCATTGTTAATTGGCAAAGGCCATTTTTGGAATAAGTTTCTCATTTGTAATTACTTCCAAATAGTTGTGTCTAAATGAGGAAAGTTGGTATTAAGAGGGCCAGAGCATGGAACGTTTTGGAAAAGATACATTTACCTGTTATTTGTTCTCTGCTGTTATCAGTCACCAAGCTGCATTTGAAGTATTATGGATATTATATAAACATTTATTACAAAAGGTGATCGAAGTATGTGAAGAAGAGTTCATGTTTCTCACAGTCTTGAAACCCAGATGCAGAATCTCCCACATCCACAGTTTCATTTGTATCTTATTCTGTTCAAAGATACAGATATCTTTCTAATTTAGAATTTGAGAGTGTGCTGTGTTTTGGTTTCTTAACTGACTTCACCAGTACACCCTTGATGTGGGAAACATTTTTTTTCCAAGTGACGTATTCCCTGAAGAAAATTCTACCAGTTGCATCCCTTTCACAAGCATGAACAGCTGACCTTCTGTCTGTACATTGTATGAGGGTCACTTTTGTCTTCTGATTTTTATTTAATGCTGTTTACAAATTAGATTCACAAAAATTCAATAGAACATCACTACACGATTGCTGAGCCACACTTATTTTTCAGTATAGCCTCCATTTTGCCATTAGTCTTTCACCTTTTAACAAGCCTTTGTTCTGTAACAGCTATTGGTGCATGGTGTTCTGCAAATGCCTTGTCATTCATATAATCCAAATCACCCTTAAATGCACACGTGTATGGTCTGGTGTTGTCCGATTTTCTTTTATGGGGACGGAGGGAGTGCAAAATGGCACAAAAGTGAGAAGTCACACTTGCAAATACTACCTTAGTTTGGCCTCAAGATGGTGGGCCCAAGTTTCAGCCACTAGAGCAGTTCTTGCATCATGTTGCAAGAGTTAATTGGCATTTGCTTCCCTTGCATCTTTGTGTGCATCTGCGGGGATTTTTGGCAGTCAGTATACACAGACTTTGGAATAGCCAAACTCTTCTACCACTTCCTTACACTGCCTTTACTGATGTTAATATATCATCTTATGTGACATTCAACATGTATTGATTCATCAAATTGGTGGATGTTGTCAGGAATTACTGCAATTCAAGGGTGATCACTTAGTGGTTTTTCATGAAGTTCTCCAGTTTTAACTTATTTAATCAGTCTTGCCTGTAATGGAAGAATATTCAGGCCAGCAGTGTCACTGTACACTTTGAGCAAACAATTGTGAATACAAGTCTGCTTCTGACCCTCAGCAACCAAGAACTTGATGATTGCTTGTTTTTATTGCACATCAGTCTTCTGTGTTAGAATCAATCTGGTTTGCATCTATTGAGTGACTATTGGAAAATGTTTGAGAATGATCAAGGACTTCACTGATGTAGATATTTCCATAAAGGAAGAATGTAAGGAGACAAAAAAATAGGTTTTTCTTTTTGACTGTCATTGGTAGATACTTCAAAGATTTGGTGTGTGTCATATCTGAAGAGTGGCATAGCATAGCTATATCATGTGCCTGAGTCAAAGTTCGAAGAAGTTATTGATCAAGATTACAAGAGATAACTTTGACATGTTTTTCATGATAATACATTTACACACAACACTGCACTATAGTATCAGGCAACAAGTTTAGTCTTATTCCAAGTCATCATAGACCATATTTCTTCAAGAACTATAGTTTAGTTATTGAAAAGATACGGTCCGTAATTACTTGGAAAAAATGGAAACTTGTTGCTTGTTAGATTATATATTATTGTTATGTGTGACCATACTGTCACAAAATACATATCAATTAGTATCAGTGGGAATGAATCACCTTAAAGATAACTGTGGAAATAAAATGGCAATACAGGGTTTGTATTTACTTCCTTCAAACAAAGAGATTGTTGATGCATTATGCTTTAGCACATTGCCAACTTCAATGTTTTGACTAAGGTCCTATTTCAATAGTTATACAGTTAATGCCATCAATCCTCTTTTCTTTCAGCCTAGATGGAGCTCAGTATGTTTGTTGGTTTTTAGAATGAATGTTGTAATGGTTCTCATGACTCATACAGCACCAGTCACGTGATTTATCATTTTATGTGTGACGGGCAAGTAATCCGTCAGTTACACCACTTTGAAACCAATCTATGATGACAGTTGCTCTCTGTGCTTTGTCTGCCATTTCTGTACTTTAAATCCAGTGATGTTTGGAAGGCTTCAATGTTTTGTGCAAGATTAGCTGTTCTTTGTCTGCCATAATTGTACTTTCATCCATGGGTCTTTGGAAACTTCAAACTTCTGTGAAAAATTGTGCACTGTACTTTCATATCATTAGAGAAATGTCTGATCTATGTGTCATTTTAGGTCATGGCTGACTAATGTTTGAAATTACAGCATTTTTGGAGAAAGAATGTCTCCCACCATTTCCTGACATTCTTAACAAATTCTACCCTTGAATTCACAAATGCCCTGTGTTGTTTTTACAGCAGTTTCTGAATACGTCAGTTCTGTCACTTATTTTTAGGAGTGTTTTACTGTTACAGCACACAAAGACCACACAACATTTCAGAAACAGTTTCTAAAATATATGGTGTGGTGTTGTGACAGTAGAAAAAGTCTGATGGTATGTGAGTGATAGAATTGGCATTAAACAATTGTCAAAAATGTATATGATTCAATTTCTGCATAATTTTATGAGAACTGTCAGAAAAAAATTCACACAGCATATAATTTTGTTACTAAAGAACCTTGGAGCATACTGCATAGCCCTATGTATGTGTGTCCATAAACATGGAATACAAAAGCTTGTCTTGTAATATGTCTCAGCAGGGACTGTGGAGAAGTAGTGGGATAGCATGCAATTAAGTCTTCTCTGTGCTTATAGGATTGGCCCAAAATATATACACTGGAAACTTGTTTTTCACCAGCTCTCAAATTTTTGTTATTAAAATTGGATGGAAGAGCAGATTTTTCCCTTGACTAGTGTGCCACATTTCATATTCATTGTGCCATCAGTAGTATTTGTCAGCAAGTTTTGTGTTGTTATATCGTGTTTAACCATTTAGAGATGAAGCGTGAGAATGAGGGAGAGAAGAAAATGTATGGGGAGGAAGATGGTGCAGTGAGTGACTGTTGTTATAATGGGGGCTTCATTTTGGTGAAAATTTCAGTCCATTTTGGGGATGGCTGCATGAGGAACATGCAGTACAACGTTGATATCATTACCAACTTGACATTTGCTCTAGAGCCATCCCAGGTAAACCTCTGGATGATATTCGACAGGAGACCATGAGTCTTGTTAAAGTCACTGTCTTGTCCTCATGAATGTGTGATTTTTCACTGGATCAGTAAACAAAAATCTGATGATTTATTGTACCTCAGAGTGATATGTTTTATATTGGAAACGAGGACAGCACTGAAATAAGAAGCAACGTGATATACATGTTACATTCACATTTTCTGTGTCTTACATACATCACTACTGTTTACTAGTCCATGCCCAACACTGTTGCCATTTCTTCATTGGGAAAGTCATTGACAAGTGCAAAGAATGTTTCCAATCTAAAGAATAGTACTAGGAAGATGAATAAAATTGTAAAAATAAAACAAAGGTAAAAAATTAGTCCAGGAAATGTCTTTGAGAATGTCCCTGAAAGCGCAGGACATATGGTCATCTTATTGTGCCATGGAGCTCAAAGGTGACTTCATTGGACTCCATAAGGTAACGGTGGTGTTCATATGATCAGGACTATTTTTATGGTGAACTTAAAGCTACATAATTTGCATTTCGAATCCACAATGAAAATGTCAGGGAATGTTCTCTATTAAAATGGTTATACATTTTGACATCCTATATTATGCGTACCATCTCAAAATATTAGCACATGTTTCGTGGACTTAGCAAAAATATTGTGACACATGGAGCCATTTCATTTTAGTAGGGTTGTACATTATATGCGCCTGGATGCGTAACTGTTGCGAGAGGATACATAAGTGCATCTGCAAGGATGTTAATCATGCATTGGTTGTTGTACAAGAAAAGACTGCGAGGACATATCAGTAGGGCTATCCCATTTCAGGCCTGGACATAACTTTAGGGCTCCAGGAGGTTCAGGCTCCCAGAATTTCTAGACAATTGGCACATGGAGGTTTTCAGCCCTACATACTAGCCCCATTTAACCCTCAGGAGATATCCCTGGCACTCATTTCTGCTTCTAGCCCTGGACCATAGTGCGGGCAGGAGGTTTTAAGTCAATGAAAAATCCAGTGAGTCAATCGGAAATCGAACCCGCGACCTTCCGGCTTGTAGTGCACTGCCCCAAAGCGTGCGTTGGTGATTTCGGTTCTCTGGCACGATCAAAACTCATTTCGATTGATTCGCAATACAATAGCCTCATCTCCACTGGCATCACAGCGATTTGCGCCGAACAATTCGCATTACCGACTCCTTGCGACAAATATTTGGGCGCGGCGCTCGACTTTCCATTGGTAGTTGGCCGTATCGGCTAATTTTTTGTGTGTGTGTGTGTGTTCGCAGACAGTGGCTAGTTTTGTGTAACAGTATATCCATTCAGCAGATATGCGTCATAACAGCGAGAATGAATCCATGAAACTGCTGTGGTTGTGTCCTTGGATTACGTAATTGTGTTAGTACCGGCGTCATAGGCACTCAACGCTCAGTCAACATTTTTTTGTTTTCTTACCGCCCTATTTATTTTCTGAGCCCGGATATTGTATATATCAAACACGCATTATACTTCATTAACATATTTTGTAGCAAACAAAAGTACCCTTACAACTGGAATACACTGATTCTGCATCAAATGACAAAAGTTAGTTACATCGGATTGGATAGTTTACGTGATATTGTTTCGTATGGTATCCTGTTTTCCCACTCACGAAATCTGGCCACCCAAATGAGGTGATTTAAGTTAAATGTAAAGTGGATATGACTTTATTCTCCTCACTCTTTGACTGAGTCTAGAAAAGGGGTAATAGAGAATGTAATCTTGGGCGTATTAGGAAAGTGCACTCATTCGTTCCGGTTTCATGCCCCGCAAAATTCAGGCTCGGGAAGTCATTATTTCCCGAAATTTTCCACGTCATTAAAAATACGAAATTTGTGGAGGTGCATCCGTATATTTTGACTTTCTCACAGCGGGAGAAAACGTCTATAGCAGTAGGACAGCCATCAACCATCCACTAGCAGGAAGGAATAGGGTAGGAAGATGTATTGTATGGATAAGGGAATTCCTTGTAGGTCGCACGCAGAGTCAGGGTGGGAGGGCAACTGTCTGCAGAAGTTAGAGTAACGTCAGGTGTACCGCAGGGAAGCGTATTGGGTCCTCTTCTGTACCTAGCCTACGTAAATGATATTTGGAGGAATATGGAATCAACTATTAGACTTTTTGCTGATGACTGTGTAATTTACAGAAAAATTATAAATAATGCAGACATGGAAAAATTGCAGAAGGACCT
>Ga0131853_10002903_pt1 | contig 30732 bp, 45 predicted proteins | sample TergutLab28metaG_FD_92764 | JGI IMG/M metagenome (GOLD analysis project Ga0131853, IMG submission 92764) | Labiotermes labralis P1 segment gut microbial communities from Petit-Saut dam, French Guiana - Lab288 P1 (version 2) (version 2) | ecosystem: Host-associated > Arthropoda: Insects >... | reverse complement strand
GGTTGGTTGCGGTCTCTCGTCTAAACAGCAAATCTTATGGAAAGAAGCAAAGCACTTAACATTGATTGTATTCGTGATCAAGGCTTGTTCTTTCCATAAGTATTTTCTTGCTATAAGATAAATAATCATCCAATAACTCCAAAAACACCGATTCTCTACGAGTTATGAGCCGCTCCTCATAAATGCAATCATAGTACGCTCTTAATGGATGAGGGATATGCCTAATCCCCCATCTACGTGGTATGGTGACTGGATTTACAAATATAGCGTCTAAATCTTTTAATGACCTCTTGAAATCCTTTAGTTCATCACTTTGTACCCCCGACCCATTTAGATTTGTTCTTTCTAACCTCACTTTAGCTTTAGCAATTCCTCTGCTTTCCTTTACCAAGTCCAAAGTATGCAGTAACCTATCTTCTTTATCTCGTCTGAAATTATGAGATTGAACCATCCATCTAGCTCCATCTAATGTGAAATAATCACCTTTACGTATCACCTTATTCATATATTTTCTAGTAGCATTTTCAGCAAATTCATCAGACATCATCTTCCGTGCAGGGTTTACAGCGAGGTCAAGAGTGTCGCTATAGAATTTCTCAAAAAATTCTTCAAGGGTCAGTTTGATTTTCATTTCATCCCTTAGAGGTTTGGATATAGAATACACTTTTGAATACATCCATTGAATTTCAAAACGTACCATATTCATAGATTCTTTTATATTAGGGCAACCAGGGAATTTATCCAGAAGCTGTTCATGTTTGTTGTAATAGTTGACTGTAACAGATTTGTTATGTAGACGAAAGTTGTTATCATATGCTTTCCATTTACGGGATTTCTCTTTATCATGCCACATATCTTCTTGAAAACTCCTTGGAATATCACCCATTTCCACCAGATACATCAATTGCTTTCCTGTGCATCCCATATGTAGCTCCAAGGTGTTAGCATTAAAGCAGTAATCTATGCGGTTCATAAAATAATCTTCAAACCTACCAAGTATGGGAGATATTTTTGATGCTTCAATATTGAATAATCGCTCTACATCTCTAAGATAGGTTGCATTGGCAGCTCTTAGATAATCTACATCACCAGTAAAGACTTTGGGATTGATTTTTGCTCGGACGCTGTATGGTTTGGGTTCTTTCCAGTAATTCGGGTTATTGGGATTCGAGGTTGTATAGATTAAGTTTGATAGCTCATCACTAAACCTTACATACCACGTAATCCCTTTATCCTTTCCCCTATACTTAGCTATATAACGCTTAGGAAAACCCTCGTGCTTTTTATGTTTCTTATCTAACGGACTGATATTGATATCACTATAGCTATCAAAAGCTTTATATAATGTAAGTGCTTCATCATATGTCAATCTATGGAATATGCTAAATGTATGGAATCCCATAGAGGAAATCATTTTGGGGATTATCATTTCTGGACTTTCATTCAGTATGCTACCGTGGGTTCTTAATGAGCTTCTATAGGTTGATTCTGGGTAGCTTAATATCATATCATCACCTCATTGTATGTCATTTAGAGTGCATCAGATTATAATATATAATCAGAGATTGAACTCCAATTGGCATATTTATTATGATGTAATGAAAGTTATTGATATGATATTGTGGCTCATATACGAGGTAGATGTGTAATATACCAGTAATCTCCAATTACCATAATTGCGTATGAATTTGATATATTTATCATTTAGAATCTATATGGATTATGGGGTATAATCATTACATCACCATGTACTATAATCATTATCGTTACTATTATACAACTATATGTCAATAAAAAATGGAAGAGATTTATGCCCTTCCATTTGTATTCTTTAATTACCTTCAATGAATATACCAAACCCATTATAATCAGACGACAAATATAACTCATCAAACTATATATTCATAATCTCAATATACACTATTAGTAAATAAATATAAGGAGTTGATATTATGAATTATCCAGCCAACCCAATTTTCATAGAGAATCCTAAGGATTTAATTGACTATGATAAACTCATGTTTCCTAATCATAGTGGCTCAAATCTATTAAGACAACCTATCAACATTAATGAATTGATAGTTAAAGCCAATCCACATATTGATTTTGAAATAAAGGATAAGAAATTATTTATGCCTAATGATATTGAGCTAAACCCTATCAGTTATTGGGATTTAGTCTGGGATTATATTAATTCAAATAATAAAATCTCTCCAATCACACCTATCATCCCCGAAGAATAGGGGGTCAATTTCATGGACATGATACAAATAATCCCTGACATTATCAACTCCTTCAAAGCGAACAGTTCCATCTAATCTATATACCATGAATAAAACAATAGATGGATATTTCTTATTTACTACAAAATTACTTATTGCTTTACAAACAGAGTGATTATCTAATATTGATTCATCACTTACCTTGACCAATGAAAACATTGGTAATGGAGCCCCGCCCATCATTGCTACAAATATTTTCATAATTATGTATTCCTTTCATAATCCATTTTAATATGGAACATTATAACATTTATGATTCTATAAGTCAATCATAAAAATAATAGAGAGGACTATGATGTCCTCTCTATTAATATTCTTTTAATTACCTTCAATGGGTATCAATGATTGACAAATACATCCACATGTGTTATAATGACAGTATGTATATAGGGGTGATGCTACACCCCTATATACAATGCTAGTTAGAAAGTAGGTGAAGTCTATGTGGGAACACACGCTTCGCAGGGAGCTTGAACGAATTGAACTGCTAGGAAAGCAGATGGAAAGAACTAGGAAGATAGCTGACTTCTGTGGAAAGATGGCTTGGCTATTCTTCGGAGTTCTAATAACCATGATTGTTCAAACTCTTCTAACTATTTAGCTTTATAAAATAAGTGGCTGTATGCTACCTATTTTAATATTTCTTTACTCATGGAGTGTCGTGTCGATGATAAATTAGCGTAAGTACATTTTATAATCCATCAGGTGTTTATCTGGGTCATGTTCTATTACGATGCGGAATTTCATATCGAAGTTCATATTACAGGTCAAACATTGCAGAACAGTTCCCATGTCATCATTGATAAAACCTGTGCTGATATGGTGTTGGTGAAGATATTCCATGAGCTTCTTAAAGTTATCTGCACGGAAGCCACGTATTTTCCATAATCCATCTTCATCTGTTGCAGTATCTTCATTCGGAATCCTGTAAAATGATTCTTCAAATTCTGTTCTTTCTTCATCAGTCATATCATCTTGGTTCCCATATATCTTTATATTTTTGAATATCCATAATATCAACTCCTATCTATAGATGTATTCAATCCAATATCTTAACAGGGCTGTATACATATTTTGGAATACTCCCCGGATATAGATAACCTTTCATCTCAACTCTATTGAATTGTGCATTATGGTCTATAACGATTCGGAAGTTCTCATTATAATTCATATTGCTGATAAGTCCTTGTAATAGACCACCTATATCAGTATCAATTAATCCAGTTTCTATATTATGTTTATGAAGATACTCCATTAATTCTTTGAAAATGGGGGCATGGGTTGACCTCCACTTATATTCACCATATTCATATGGGATTTTATATAACTGCTCTCCAAGCTCTGGGTATTTATCTAACCATCCTCCATATGGTGGCACAAGTGAGTCATTTACTTTAGTTTCCATAAATCATACACCTCCGTATATTTTTATTAAAGAGGTAGTAAAGGATATATGAAAAAAGAAGCTCATAACGAGCTTCTTGTATTTCTTCAATTACTTCTAATCCAAATTATGCTTTAGGCAAACTATTCAACAGTTCTTTATCTGTGATATTGCCATCCCAATGGTCTTGAAACAATGTAAGATTCGATGATATATAGGAAATGGCAGCATTAACAATATCTTTATCCTCTTTTTTCAGATTCTTTTCTACAGCTAATTTTACATCAGGTTTGAGTTGAATTGGTACTCGCCCATGTCCTTTTGTAGATACCTTTACTCTTGGGCCATGTGGTAAACCTTCGGCAGCACCATTATACATGGCATGTAAAGATGTTTCTAAACCCGTATCTTTGGGATGGATATTAGCCATCTCAAATAGAAATCCTTCTTTAACCATGAAATCTCGAACGGTTATTATATCTCCACTTCCAACCTTTACCCTATATTCAACATCTCCCGGAATATCTTCTATAACTTTTTCCACATATCCCTGTGACCCACTATGACTACCTGTCAATATATCAACTTCATCACCTATATGGAATTTATTCATTATACTCAACTCCTTTAATATAAATTTGCTTTATTCCCTATGTATACCATTATAATATATAATTCCTATTATTGTAAATACGGATATATACACTAATAGTAAATAATGATAGGAGATGATATTATGAACAATGAATTTGATATTACTATAATGGGAACACCAGAGATTCTTTCGGAACTGATATCCGAACTACCATCTGGGGAACAATCAATGATTGAGATTACTATACATTCCAAGAATGAAGTGCTATATGAAATATATAAAGAATTAGTGAAAAAACCTCCAAGTGAAGAACGGTTGAAAAATGCAAATCCTATCCCTTTAGGTGATGTTGCATTTTCAGAGTTTTTAGATGATGAAAATATTGGTATCTCCACATACGACCCTGCTATTCATCCCAATAGAGCTAAAACTAGATACTATAAATGTGATGATGGAGAATTTAGAGATAAGGACGGCAATGTATTTCCTGCACTCAAAGATTCACCTATTCATTTGAAAGAATACATAGATGTATAGACTACTAAAGCTCATATGATTCCCACTCTAAGCTCTTAATTTCAGAAGGTTCTATAGCTGCAAGATAGTTTTGTACTTTCGTTTCTCCTTGGTAAGCAGGCATCCCATTAGAATCCCAACTCATAAATACTATAGAATCCTTGAAACCAAGGTTAAATAAAACCTTACGTAAATCACGCCTCTTATCGGATGTGTATTTATAAACTACATCTTCTCCTGCTTGGACTATATTAATCCATCCAAATGGAGTAAGTAATAATGCTCTTAATATTTTCATAATTATGTATTCCTTTCATAATCCATTTTAATATGGAACATTATAACATTTATGATTCTATAAGTCAATGTAAAAAATAATAGAGAGGACTATGATGTCCTCTCTATTTAATATTCTTTTAATTACCTTCAATGAATATCAATTAGCTTCATTGTATATGGATTCCAATAATTCATCCCTCAAACCATTCTGCATTTCACCATTAATCATGAGATACATGATATGAGCTGGTACACCTATCTCTGGATGGTGGACTATTATCATATAAACGGATGATCTTTCTCCATCGAACGCCACATATCCATGAAATTCAACTGTGGGCATACCAACTTCATCATTGAAATCTTGGTCAAATATCCATTCTGGATTACCAAAGAATGAATTAAATGCTTCACCTAATAATACATCTGGATTGCCGAATAGGTGAACATTCATAACTTCTTGGATTAGTGGGTGTATGTCATTGGATATTGTATGTTCTGAATATGTTTCTAATGATGGTATATCCGCTACCACATCAACGACATTATTACTCGTTATCATGGGTAATACACCGACTACGAACGCTATTGCTAATAAACCTAAACAACTGATGATTGCGATAGTTTTTTGTATCTTTCCTCTTGTCGTTTTCATAATATACCCTCCTCTTATTCGTCATACTCATAAAGTCATAAATTGGAAACCGTTACACTCTCCCAATTTATTCCTCAAGGTAAGTTTAATTTTTCATTCTATGTAAATTCATAATAATTCCTCTCTTTATTACTTATTTACACCTCTAGAATATATCATGAAAACTGGACGATATACGGTGAGTGGGTAAAAAAATAAATAGGGGAGATTATTGCTCTAATTATACCATTTCCAAATAAAGACTGCAACACAGTTTTTCAAAATACCCATATCAACCTATTCCATTCCTTACCACTACCCATTATGATTTTTATAGAGCTTTATACGCTATAACAATGAGGTGATGGGATGAAAAGAGAAGCTAAAGAACATTTGAAATACATAGGTGAAAATATTAGAGCAGCTAGAAAGAGTAAAAATCTTACAATTGATACTCTTTCTGAATTGGTTGGTATCTCCCCATCATTTCTAGGAACTTTAGAGCGTGGAGAATCTTCATTGAGCGTTGAAACTCTTATGAGTATATGCAGAACTCTTGGGGTTAGCTCTGATTCTATAATCCTTAATCAAGACCCAACCCCAATGCCTGTTGTTGCAGATATGAAAGATGTTATAATGACTTTGTTGAATAATGCTACAGAAGATGAATTGTCCTATTTGATTGATTATGTGAAGTTTTATAGGGGTAGGGTGGATTTTAAGGGTAGTAGGTCTTGAGCTTCAATAGTGGGTCTTGAATCTCAAAGGAAATAGCGTGGATTCGACTATCCATTCCAGAGATAATAACTCATGAACTTCAAAGAGAATGGCTCTTGATTATGTAGGCTATGAGTAGAGATGATAGATACGATATCTCTTTTGTTACCTCTATACATAATCTCGTTGGATTAGGGTTATCATATGACCCCATTGGATTAAGATTATCATAATTCTTTCCTATGACCTCCTGTACAATCTCGCATTGCTCATGGATAGCTAACATCAGCTTTGAGTTATCACTCACCATCCTTCTCCCTCCCAACAACCTTAAAATCCGTATACTTATAATCTCCACTATATAACACAACCTCTTCGTCACGGTACATCTTTTCAACCTTTTCAATAGCTTCATCAGATGTATCAGCTTTAACATTGACTATTCTTGATGAAGTTTCTACGATTTCTATAAAATATTTCATAATGACTACCCCTCCGATTTCTATGTTCTTTTGTATGTTCTCCCAAGATATAGGAACGTAGAAAGCCTTGGTAAAGACTGACCAATCCAACTAAGACCAGTAACACTTCTATCAAGGCATCTACATTCCGAGCAGTTAAATATGTTGATTGTAATGTGATGATACAAGGACTATGATTCCCTCTACTTTCTAACACTTGCCATAATAACCACAACCTCAGCCACTACAGCCAAAGCCTTACCAACCACAGCTATAATCTTTGCAACGGTTTTCAAGTCGATATCTCCCATGTTAGCATCCCCTTTCGATTTTCTTTGGTATTACTAAGGTTAGGTATTATGGACACCGTTGGGAGTATGGGGATTATGGGCATCACCAACATTAGCACCGTGGACATTATGATGTTCAGAGGATTCATAAACCTCATCAACATCATATCCAGCACCTAGCATCTCCGAGAACTTCATCCCATAAGCCCTAGCATAACCAGCTTCCTCCGGAGAAAGAACCTCAACAGCTTCAAAGTTAAACTTAGCATATGGCTGCCCACCATTAGAGGTAGCTTTCTCAAGAGTTATCTTTGTTACAACCCCATTCAAAGGTATCATACGGCTAACCAATCGGGTCATGTACTTTTGGAATATGACTTTGCTGGTTACTGGGATGCGGATTATGATAGGGATTACACTATCGGGGAGTAATAGGAGTGCTTGGATACTTTCCTTACACGCTTTAGCTTGACTATCACCGCCTTTAGACCCACTTCCATTCATACCCTTAGACCCGAATGTATTGTATAGACAAGTGCTGCAAGGTTTACCCTCTACAGACATAACACTATCTGGGCTATAACAGTCAGGCGGTGTACCCTCGATAGGTTCTGGAGTAGACCAGTATGCCCTAGGAGTTGTATAGTCTAGAATAATCCCAGTCAACTCTTTAGCTACTTCATCACCAGTAAGACCGGGCACGGTAAACACCGTTGCTCCACCTGTAGGAGCTTTTACAACATCAAACAACTGGAAGGATAGAGGTTGATTTTTAAGGTTTTCAGTTATGATGTCTATAGCATTGGTGGTGAGGGCTAGGTAATTGGATTCTATTACTGGATATTCTGGTTCATAAAGGCTGATGTTCAAACCATTATCCAATTCTCTAGCTGATTGATTATCTACAGCAACATTTGATGGATTAGCTATAGCACTATTTGATGGATTATCGGTAACATCATCTACCAAGCTATCAACTCCAGATTCCATATTGGTATAATTTGGATTAGGTAGATTTGTCATTGGTGGTTTAGTGATTGATGATGGAGCTTGAACACCAACACCCTGTACCTTATTCCCTAAACGCTCTTTCAACGCTAATACACTCATTATAAATCATCTCCATTCTCTTGGTTTGATGCACCGCTTGATGCACCATAATCAGCAGTCTTGATAGAAAACCGTCTACATGACTTGGTGTTAGTATATTTTTGACATAGGGTAGGATGGTCGCTTCTAATAGCCTTGGTATCTAACCGCTCTTGGGTAAAGGATTTCCAAGTGATGATTGTATCCTCTTTGGTAAGGCTTGTAGGAATGCCCTCAACACCCTCACTACCCTCACCACCCCGAATAATCCCAACCTCATTATCTCCCATCATAGCTTTTAGAAGATTCTCGGCTTCTTGTTTATAAGCGGTATACCTCTCTATCTCATCAGAGGCATGGTTATACTTCTCAATCAGAAAACTAGCATCATCAGGAAGTATCATAGTGGAATCAGGAACACTACTTGGAAAGTATTGGTTAAGAAACTTTGAAGAAGCGTCAGACCCGTCAAGTTCTGGAGGCATATCATTCTTAACCCCATCCCAAAACTTAGCTTCTATCTGGATTAGCATTGAGATTAGCTCCTCATCCCTGTGGATGAATTGCCATCTAAAGTCATTACCACCGATTAAGACTGCTATATAAGCCCCTTTAAGACCAGTAACGCACATGTAATGCTGGAGCTGGAGCATATAAACATCTGGGATTTTATTACCCCCATCACCATCAACACCGTTACCACTACCATTGCCACCACCCCATTCAGAAGCCATATACTGCCCCGCTGTTTTAGCTTCAAATATAACACTTCCTAACTCTGGGTGACGGCAGTATCCATCAATGTTAGCTAACATCCAAGGATATTTTTCACTTTGGATAATGGCATTAAAGGACATGATCTCTATGCCAGTTCGTAGAGTAAATTCCTCTTTAACCAAACCTTCCAATCTTGACCCCCAGTATGCCGCTTCTCCTGCTTCGGCAGGAGGGAGCATACCTTTTTTCTCCATGTACAATTCAACTGGAGATTTCCATTTGTTGATACCACATACTACACTTGCATCAGAACCACCGATACCTAGGTTACGATATGATAGCCAGTCGGCGTGGGAGATGTTTTCTGTGTTGACTAGGATATTGAAGCTTGTAGCATTTCCTGTAGATTCCACAGATGGATTTGATTTCATAGCATCATCCATAATTTTGTCATCCATAATTCTCAACCTCTTTTCTTTTGATTATTCTTTTATGATTATTTTTAGTTTAGGAGCAACCCTAATGTTTCAAGGGTTATTCCTATATTCCCATTATCTGGACTTGACAAATCTATCAAAATTTACTATACTCGCTGTAAGCGAGTAGCGGGGATGATCTCCGTGTCCAAGGAACATAGATAAGTCCTCATAAATCCATGGTAAATAGAGATGCTGCACCTAACCTACATCACGTAAATATAGACAACCCCACATAAACAAAGACTGCAAAGGTGCATCAGCACCTAAGCAGCCTTTAACATTTGATAAGCTTTGTCTATCATGGGGTGTCCTTCTAAAGTCTTGAGAAATAGATTCTCTCTATAGGTTGATGTTTCTCTTAGGGGCTTTACATGGGTTGCATGGTCAGATATAGCATTAATGAATCTGTACCCATTCTTACCAAGCCCTTTAAGGTCAGGAGCTTCAAAGTAACGAATCTTAACATCATCCCTAAGTAGTTCTGTGTTCTTCTTCTGAACATCAGAAGCATCAACAGACAGCGGTATGAGTTCATTGATTAGCTCCATAACCTTTCCATCTGACAGCTTGATTCGAGATAGATTATCAAACTCCCTACCAAGGTTCTCCATGTACTTATGGGCTAACCCTAATGTTTCTCTAGCTTCAAGAACACCACGACTAACATCAGCACCAACCGAACCCGCACCACTAGCAATCCCCATACGATTATGAACCCCACCAGTATGCTTAGTAGACCATGACCTCTTAGCTTGACTGATAGCTAGGTTTAAGGTATTCTGACATACAACCCTAATAGGTGTCATAGCTACTTTGATAGCGGCTGTACCATCATGGGAGTTACTGAAGACCATATAAGGCTCTATCCTCTCTCCACCAATGATATAGTTCTCTGGTAACTTACCAAGTATCCAGACCCTACGACCACCCTGTAAACTTCCAGCCGTTTCATACCTCACTCCTTCACCTATTAAAGCATCTGTGAAAGCAAATGCTTCCTCATTCTGAACTATCTTGTATCGGTCAGTAACTACCCCTAATACAGCACCATCCACATCACGAATGTTAGCTTTGTAGTTAGGGATAATCTGTTCTGCATTGGTGTATACATTACCAGAAGCACAGATAAAATCTGCTGTGTAGATAGGTCTTTGAGTTACCTTCCAATCAAGACCTGCTGATACAAGTGCTTCTTTGGAGTTAAGAGCTTCATCAACCCTTATTCCTAATCCGTGCCAGGGGGTTTCTCTTACATAGAACATGCTTTCTAAATTTGCTGGCATAACTTCATCTCCTTTTCTTTTGAATTCTTATTTGATTTTATTTTTTGATATCCATATTTCAGATATGATTAGGATTGATATCTGGACTTACCAGCACATGATGATTGAACCTACCAAACATCACGTGACGGTACAAATACGACCTCTACATCACTACCAATAGGGTAAGTCTGGTTCTCCATCAAATTCATTATCCGACTTGGTACAAATGTTTGGAGCATAACCGCTCCTTGGGTCTGTATCTACATACAAAACCCCATCACATTCATAGACTGGTCTATCCCAGCTATCTCTGCCTTTGTACGTTAGTTGCATTGTTTTAGGTGTTTTCATGATTTTTCATTCCTTTCTTCTTTCCTTCCTTTTTCTTCAGATTTAGTTAAGGGATATAAGCTCCACATGACGGACATACATGCTGGTCTGGTAACTGCCCATAGACATCATCCACATAATAAAGTCCTACAAACCCATTGAAGATAGCTGTATATCTCCTGCCTTTATATTCAGCTACAACATCATTAGCTCCATTCTCATGAAGTATTATCACTTCATCTTGTGACTTTAGACTATGTATCATAGCTGATACTACGAAGCCGTAGACTTCTACGTAGGCTTCTGTTTGGTTTGATGATGGATTCATCATAAAAATCTAACCCCCTCTCTGCCTGATGGCTCTGGTTGTGTACACGTTGGTTATGTATAGAATATATAAGTGGGGGATGGGGATATACGGTTCACCGTGATAAATTGATGTTGTGGATATGCTTAGTCTGTGATATAATGGGAATAGATAAGAATTAAAGATAGCGGGGTGAGTTCTCATGCAATTAGAAGCTGTGAAGGGATATGTTCAAAATGGATTATTCTATCCTACCATTGGAAAAGTAATTGAAACATCTGAACCAATCGAAGCTGTGTTGACTATACTTGGTAAACCATTGGAAACTCTAGGTCAGGATGAAAACTCCAAAACAAGAAGCAAGGAAGAGTTAGAAGCTATACGTGAAAGACGTTTGGCTGCTTTGGGTTGTATGAATGGAGAAATATGGATGGCTGATGATTTTGACGAGCCTTTAGATGTGATGAAGGAGTATATGGAATGAAATATTTATTGGATACTCATGCTGTCTTATGGTGCTTTAACTTTCAAGGTAATAGACTGTCCGAAAAAGCCAGAGAGCTGATAATTGACCCGGAAAACGAAATATATGTATCTTCTGCTTCCTTATGGGAAGTCGCTATAAAGGTTAGTTTGGGTAAGCTAGATTTATCTTTCGACAAATTATTGGTAGAGCTAAAGAAATCTGGTTTTCAAATTATACAGATAGAAAGCTCATATCTACGAAAATTACTGGACTTACCACAGATACACAAAGACCCATTTGACCGATTGATTATCACAACCGCTCAAACCGAGAAAATGACGGTAGTTACAGCAGATGAAAATGTTCACAAATATGATGTAAAGTGGGTATGGTAGATGATTTCATTAGACAAAGCTCATGATAGTAATTGATGTGAGCGTGATTATGAAGTACGGAGGGGGAATCCCATTGAAATACGTAAACCCAACCAACGACCTAGCCTTCAAAAAAGTCCTAGGTAACAACGAGAACATACATATCCTAGAAGGTTTCATAAGAGACTTTTTTCTTATCGACCCTAAAGGATTAACTGTAGAGAACCCCTACAGCATAAAAGCATATAAAGAACTCATAAAAGATGAAGAAGTCTACAAATTAAGAATGACTGTAGCAGATATATCAGCAACAATGAACTTCGCTGACTATACATCAGAGCTACAAATAAGAAAAGAACATCACTTTGATGAACGTAGCCTACACTATCCTTTAGATAAATTCGTAAGCAGATATAAAGTAACTCCAGAAAAAGATAGTGGATATGCACGGTTAAGACCCATATATGCTATGAATATATTAGGGTATAACCATATAACAGATGATGAAGATGCTCTACGTATATTCCAGCTATATGACCCTGTACGTAAGAAGCACTTCCCTAAGAAAATACTGAACTTAGGATATTTTGAACTACTAAAACCAAATGTAGAAACCGAAAATCAAAGGCAATGGCAGAACTACTTCCTACAGAAACCACTATCAGATGATGCACCTGATTATATCAGAGATGCTTTGCAGATAATAGATAAATCGAATATGGATAAGGAGGAATTGGATATGATTACTCAAACTGAACGGTTGAGAGATATTTATAATAATCAGATTGGTTACGCAGTAGATGAAGCTAAGTTTAACATTATTAAGAATATGCTAGAGAAAGGCTATACCATAAATGACATATCTGAAATTACTGGAGTAGACGAAGATGAAATACTTAGATTGAAAGATGCTTATTTACTCAAATAGGAACAGCAGGAGAAACTAATTATGATTACTCAAATTGAACGGTTGAGAGATATTTATAATAATCAGCTTAATTATGCAGTAGATGAAAAGACTATAGAGATAGCTAAAAGATTATTAAGGCGAGGAACATCTATTGATGATGTTGTCGAAGTTACAGATTTAGATAAAACTTTAGTAATCCAACTCAAAGAGGAGCTGAATAGCGTGGTAACTGTCTAACACTTGTCTAACACTTTCGATTTCAAATCCGATATTGTTAGACTGGGGATTATGAAATATTGAACGATTTGATGCTTGATAAACCCCGAAATATCAAGGTTTATCTATAATTAAATAGTTTTAAGAAAAGTCAAGTATTACATGGATTTCAAGACTTAGAATCTTGTGCCGAGAGGCGTGGGGGTTCGAGTCCCTTCATCCGCATAATGGCTAAAATATAGGCTTTCTAGCTAATTGGGAAGCCTATATTTTTTTCGATTTTAAGAAATTTACCCCTTTTTCTAACCGATTTCTAACGGAATCTAAATTTTATAGCATTTTCTTGGGCAAAACTCTAGCCACTAATCTCTAGCAATTGAAATTTTGCGTTAAGAGTATCCGCTATACCCTCTTTGGCTTCCATATGCAAATGTGTATAAAGATTCATTGTCGTTTGGATATCTTTATGACGTAAGCAGCTTGACAGTAAAATAGCTTGGCATATGGTACTCCATATAAGCAAATTAATTTATGGCTTCCAATCGTTGAAATTTTGCGTTTAGGGTGTCGGCTATATTGCTTTTGGCTTTCCTCGCATGAATATACTATATGAACCAAACGGACGAGGTTTATCATGCGTGATTTTGAGAATATCCATGGCTTCACATTCGGTAAACCTGGCGGTAAATACATAACCAAGGGTGATAAACACAGAAGGGTGGCACAAGCTCGCTGGCATTTTCGTTTTGTCCCTTCCTATATCATTCAAAATAGCTTTTGCTTCGGGCGTAACCATGGTGAAGCGTTGGGAGATGTAGCGGATGGCAGCACCGAGCTCGCCGTCTGGGCCGCCAAATTGGCTAATTATAACTTTGGCGAGCCGTGGGTTGGGCTTTTTTATGTTTACGGGGAATTGTAGTTTTTTTTCATAAATCCACATAGAATCCTCCTGAATTATATTGGGTACTATAGCTGGAAATTGGCCTCGGTTTCCCAGGGCCATGGGTTTGCTATCCATTTCCAATCATCGCCCGCGCTGGTTTGGTGGCGCATGATGAGGGGTGCGCAATTGGTTTCGTAGGCATTGCGCAGGGCTTCGGCATCTTCGGACACTTGCTTGAAAATGTCGAGCGCGCGGGCATCCTCGGGATTGACATTTAGGTACAGACCTAGGTCTATCAACATGAAATCTAATATGGACAGCCGCTTTAGCAGTTCGTCTCTGTCTAGGTGGTTATGCAAAGTCATCAGCCTCCTTGGTCTCTAGATTTTGAGCGGCAAACTTGCCTTCATACGGAATGTGAAGCTCTGGGAAGATGGTGCCCGCCACAAAGCCCTCCTTTGCTGAAAACAGCTCGCACAGCCGCTGTTGCGGCACATAGGCCCTGCCAAAGCCTGCAAATTTCATTTTGGGCACATGGCTTTTGCAATCTTGCTCTGGTCTGTGCGAGGCTTGTATGATTCTGCAACTCCCGCCCCCGCAACATTTATCATTGGCGCAACCAACATCTGTCATATGAAATCCTCCTAAAATGGGTTCAATCCATAGTATTCTGATGCAATCTCACCTGTGATTCAAAACACGTCCAAACTTTGTGCATAAAAATTCAAGCCTTGTCAAATAATAGGTTTGAAAATTATTTTGATGCGAACCTATTTCCTATATAAGGAGGAGTTAATTTTGAAAGCAACGGGAATTGTAAGACGGATTGATGATTTGGGGAGGGTTGTTATCCCGAAGGAAATACGCCGCACTTTGCGCATACGTGAAGGCGACCCCCTGGAGATTTTCACCGATAGGGAAGGGGAGATTATACTTAAAAAATATTCTCCGATAGGTGAGCTAGGCTCTTTTGCCAAGGAATATACGGAGAGCTTGGCGCAGAGCAGCGGCCATATTACATGCATTGTGGATAAGGACCAGATTATTGCGGTTTCTGGCGGGGCGAAGAAGGAGCTTATGGAGAAGCACATTTCTGCCGAACTAGAGAAGATGATAAACACGAGGAATCATCATTCGGCCAGCCGCAGCGATGCAAACTATGTGCCGATTTTAGAGGACGAACCCGAGGGTATATATAATAATCAGATGATAACGCCCATAATGGCCGAAGGCGATGTTTTGGGCGCGATTATATTCCTTTCGCCTGACCAGAAAATGGGTGAGCTGGAGACAAAGCTGGCGCAGACGGCGGCTGGGTTTATCGGCAAGCAGATGGAGCAGTAAAAGAAAGATGCAAAGAGCCCCAGTAATGACATTATGCGATGTCGTTACTGGGGCTCTTTGGTGGGTCTGTTATGTCCCGCAAAAGGTTTTGTAACTTTCGCCGACTATGGGCGGCTGGGCGTAGTGCGGCGAACCTGCATTAGGGTTGCGCAGGGCGGCCAGCAAATTGTGCATCACGGCGAAGTCGCCATTTTCTGCGGCTACAAGAGCTTCCTCTACGCGATGGTTGCGCGGGATTATGGCGGGATTGCCAAAAGAGTTTGTGTAGTCCAGTCCATTTGTGGCCATCATGTCAAGCTGCTTTGCGATAAGAGCGGCACTATCCGGGCTATTAGCATCAAGCCTCATTTTGCGGCATATGCCGTCATGCCAATGCTTTTCGTATGCCCGCATATAGCTTTCAATCTCATCTTTGGCCAGCCCCATGGCTTTGTGCTGATCCTGGTCAATAAGCGGCAGAAGAGACTCTGCCAGCCGCGCCAAATTCCACGCGCCTATGGTGGGCTGGTTTTTGTAAGCATAACGACCATGAAAATCAATGGAGCTAAATACCGTGTCGGGATTGTATGCATCCATAAAGGCGCAAGGGCCATAGTCTATTGTTTCGCCAGAAATTGCCATGTTGTCGGTATTCATCACGCCGTGGACAAAGCCTACAAGCTGCCATTTTGCAATCAGAGAAGCCTGTCTTTGGCAGACCTCGCGGTAAAACAGCAGATATTTGTTATCCGAATCTGCGATATGCGGAAAATGACGGTCGATAGCATAATCTGCCAGACTGCGCAAATCATCAAGGGAGCCGAACTGTGCGGCAAAGTTAAAAGTGCCCACACGAATATGGCTTGATGCCACACGGGTTAAAACTGCGCCGGGCAAGGCTTTTTCACGCATTACATTCTGGCCCGTCAGCACCACTGCCAGCGAGCGCGTGGTGGGTACGCCCAGATAGTGCATGGCCTCGCTGATGATATATTCACGCAGCATGGGCAAAAGGGCGGCAAGACCATCGCCGCCGCGGGAATAGGGCGTCAAACCCGCGCCCTTTAGCTGGATGTCGTAGCGGCGGCCATCAGGCATCGTTTGCTCGCCAAGAAGTACAGCGCGGCCATCGCCCAACATGGATAGATGGCCGAACTGATAGCCCGCATAGGCCTGTGCGATAGGCTCTGCGCCGGGCGGCAGGGTGTTGCCGCCAAAAATACCTGTTGCGGATTTTAGGGCATTGCAATCAAGCCCCAAATCCCGCGCCAAATCGTCATTAAAGATGACCATCTGTGGCGCGGGGACTACTGCGGGTTTTTGTCGACTGTAAAATGTTGGTGGTAGTTTTGTGTATGTTTGCTGTAAATTCCAGCCATTATTTGTCATAATATCCCCCGGTCGTTGTTAAAATTCTGGCAGCATTATTTCTATAGGTTCATCTGCCCCTAGTCTCAAAAACTCTCGCAACACCTTCTCCATCGAGGTTTTTAGGTCATGGCGGTCGGCGGAATCTGATGTGTAAATTGGAATGGACGCAAAATAGTCCTCTCCGATGTAAATCCTCGCCTCGCCCACGGCCTGATTATCGGCAATGGGGGCTTGCATGCTGCTAGGAAAAAATGGCACAAGCTGCACATCGTCTGTGCCACCAACATTTATGGGCAGCATAACAGAATCGCCGTAATACAGCTGTATCAGGGGTGTTTTTGAACGTGTAACCGAAAGGCAACCTGCCGCATCGCCTTCAGAAACTACAACCTCATTATTAAAATTATCAAAACCGTAATTTAGTAAACGCTTAGTATCAATCCATTTTTGCTCTTTGCCCTTGGTTCCCCAGCCACTGGCAAAAACCACGGATATCAGCTGCATGCCTTCGCGGCGGGCAGCACCCACAAAGCAATGGCCCGCCTTGCCCGTGTAGCCTGTTTTTACGCCGTTTGCGCCTTCGAACTCGTGCAGCAAGCGGTTTTTGTTTACGATATTGTAGGTGGTTCGGTTGCTGGTGACAGTCTTTTGCGGGGTGTTGATAATCTCCAGAAACATGGTGTTTGACAGGGCATAGCGGGTGATAATAGCCATGTCATAAGCCGTGGACTGGTGGTTTTCTGCATCCAGCCCATTTGGGGTCTCGAAAATGGTGTTATGCGCACCTAGTTGGCGTGCTTTGGTCGTCATAGCGGCGCAAAACTCCTCTACGCTGCCGCTTATATGCTCTGCAATGGCCACGGCGGCATCATTGGAGGACTGCATCATCAATGCGTGCACAAGCCCACCTAGCGATATTTCCTCACCTTCGGTCAAATACATCTTAACCCGCGGCGCGATTTCTGCGCGGCGACTGACTGTAACTGTGTCCGCCAAATTGCCCTGCTCAAGCGCGATAATGGCCGTCATAATCTTTGTTGTAGAAGCCATGGCCAGCGGCTTGTGGGCATCTTTTTCCCATAGCACGCGCCCGGATACCGCGTCCATCAAAATAGCCCCATGGGCCTCTACATTAGGCATTTCGGCGGCGGCTAGATTAAATGTAAGAACAAAGCATAGGCAAAAAATAGCAAAAACTCTTGCAATTATCTTCATTATATCACGTCCTTTTTCTATTTAAAAATAATTTCTCCTTGACTTCGCATATTATTCATGGTATAATCACTTGTTGTAAAAGGGATGTTCCGCTTGGGTATTAATACCGCAATGAACATCTATCGAAAAAGGAGAGGAAAAGATGAATTTTACCATCATCAAAGAAATCGAAAAAGAGCAAATGAAAACAGACATCCCGGATTTTAAGATTGGCGACACCATCAGAATCCACAACAAGATTGTGGAGGGCGCGCGCCAAAGAATCCAGGTTTTTGAAGGGTATGTCATTAAGCGTCAAAATGGCGGCATACGCGAAACCGTGACACTGCGCCGCCTATCCGGCGGTGTGGGCGTAGAAAAAACATGGCCAATACATTCGCCGCTGGTAGACAAAATCGAAGTAGTGCGCCGTGGTGTTGTGCGCCGCGCCAAACTGTTCTATCTGCGTGATAGAATCGGCAAAAAAGCTAAAATTAGAGAAGCTATTGTGGCTAGAACCAAAAAGTAGATTGCAGCCAACGGGCGACATTATGTATCATGTCGCCCGTTTTTTAACAAGGAGTATCTATGTTTAAAAAGTATATCCAAAACGAACTTTTGCGCAATATCCTGGAATGGGTCTTTTCTATTGCCATTGCCGTGCTTATTTTCCTGTTGATTGACAATTTTGTAATAAAGTCTGCGCGGGTTTACGGCGGTTCTATGGAGCCATCCTATGTGCACCACGACCGCGTTATCGTGAACCGCTTTATCTATAACTTTGTAGACCCGCAGCTGGGCGATGTTATTGCTTTTCCATATGCGGCCGACCGTAGTCAGCAGTACATTAAGCGCATTGTGGGGCTACCGGGGGATGTGATAGACATGCGCGACGGTTTTGTGTATCGCAATGGCAGGCGGCTGGACGATGCTTTTTCCGACGAACCGGCCTTTCATGGCAATGTGGGTTTTCCTATAACCGTGGAATACGGCAGATTCTTTGTGTTGGGGGACAATAGGCAGATAAGCGAGGACAGCAGGTCCTCTGCCGTGGGCAATGTACCCCGGGAGGATATCTTGGGAAGGGTAGACTTTAGGTGGTTTCCGTTTAATCGCTTTGGATTTGTGCATTAGACTTGCCCAATAACGGAGGGTTGACATATGCGTTTGGACAAATTTTTAAAGATTTCGCGAATAATTAAGCGGCGCACCATTGCCAACGAGGCCTGCGATGCCGGCAAGGTGTCTATCAATGGCAAGGTGGCCAAGGCCTCTGCAAATGTAGGTATTGGCGATGTTATCGAAGTCACTTTTGGCAACAACACGCAAAAGGTGCAGGTGACGGCACTATCCGAGCATGTGCGCAAAGAGGAAGCCGCAGAGATGTACAAGATTGTAGAATGAATTGCTGCTATATAGATGCATGGGGAAGACGAGACATAAAACTCGTCTTTTTTTCATATTATGGAAATGAGAAAGCATGGCAAGGGGGAGTTTTTTGTGGCTGAAGAACGCAGGGCTTCTAGGCATAAATTGACCATAGAACATAGGGAAAATGTGGCCGTAACAGGCGTTGTAGATGTTATTTCTTTTGACGAGGAGCAGGTGATTTGCGACACAGACATGGGTGTGCTGATACTGCGCGGCGTGGATTTGCATGTTAATAACCTTAACCTGGATAGCGGGCTGCTGGATATTTTCGGGGAAATAGTAAGTGTGAATTATGAGGATAGTGGGGCAAGCAGCCATGGAAAGTCCAAATCTTCATTGTTTGGCAAGATTTTTAAATAGGGGTGGCGCATGATACTTTCTATGTCGAGTCAGGCGGCGGCTTTTCTTGCTACAGCGTTGGCGGGTGCAGTTTTGGGGGTGCTTTATGACTGTTTTCGCATTTTGCGAAGAGTTGTGCGGCACAAAACGGTGGCCACCACCATCGAAGATGCCATTTTTTGGGTGGTCTCCACACTGCTTATGTTCATATTTTTGCTAAACAGAAATTTTGGCGACATACGCAGCTTTATCTTTATGGGGTTGGCCCTGGGCACGATTTTGTACTTCATGCTGCTTAGTCGTTTTTTCACAAAATTTGCGATGATAGTGCTGCGATGGGTTAAAAGTGTGATACTTGCGATTATATCGCCAGTTCTGCTGGTTTTCGGCTTTGTTAAAAAGAGATTGAAATCCGGGCAAAGATATGTTAGAATAGAGGGACGCAAAATATACCAAAGAGTAAAAAGGCGGCATGGGCATGAAGACAAACGGCAAAGCAGTACGGATTGACAAAGTAAAGGACAGGCGCAGGGCTCTTGGTAGAACCAGAGTCCTTGTTCAACTTGGCCTTTTGGTCGTTATAGCCGTGATGACACTTTCTGCTGCCACATATATTCTGGACAACATAGCCCGGGTGGAGGCGCAGCGCGAGGCCGTTGCCATAGAAATTGCCCAGGCCGAGGCCAGGCGACAAGAGATAGAAGATTCGGCAACATATACTGAAAGTATCGAATTTATTGAATATATCGCGCGAAACCTGCTTAATTTGGTGCGCCGCGATGAAATAATTTTTATAATGACGACGGAGTAGGGGATTTTATGTACGAAGTTAAAAACCTTGATGATGCACGGGAAAATTACAAGGCATTGCATGCCGCCGTGCGCGCCCATTTGGAGGACGAGCCCGATGTGGTGGCCAATTTGGCCAACATAGCGGCTTTTATCTATCATAGCCTAGAGCAGCTTAACTGGGCGGGCTTTTATCTGCTAAAGGGCGGCGAGCTGGTGCTTGGGCCTTTTGTGGGCAAGCCGGCCTGCACGCGCATTGCGTTGGACAAAGGCGTTTGCGGCGCGGCGGCTACCCAGCGGCAGGTGCTGGTTGTGCCCGATGTGCATCAGTTTCCGGGGCATATTGCCTGCGATGGTGATACAAATTCGGAAATCGTGCTGCCGATATATAAAAATGGCCAGGTCTACGGTGTGCTGGATATAGACAGCCCTGTGCTTGACCGTTTTGGCAGTCTGGATGAGGAGTGGCTAACGAAAATTGCTGATGATATTACCGGTTTTCTCAATAAATCGTAGGGGCGACCTGTGGTCGCCCGTTTTTGAAAGGAGACATTATGAACGCATACGAAGTGTTAAAACAACGCGGTTTTATAGAGCAAATGACCCACGAAGCCGAAATGGCGGAGCTAATGGGCAAAGAAAAGGTCGTGTTTTACAATGGCTACGACCCTACTGCCGATTCCTTACACATCGGCCATTATTTAACATTTATGGCACTTTCTTGGTTGCAGCGCGCGGGCCATGTGCCCGTTGTGCTTATGGGCGGCGGAACAGGCATGGTAGGCGACCCCGATAAAGCCGACGAAATGCGGCCGCTAATGGAGATTGACGAGATTGACCGTAATATCGAACGGTTTAAGGAGCAAGCCGCAAAGTTTATCAATTTTGATGATGGAAAGGCCATTATGGCCAATAATGCGGACTGGTTGCGCCATTTAAATTATCTTAATTTCATCCGCGAATACGGCGTGCATTTTTCCGTAAACCGCATGCTGGCGGCGGATAAATACAAAACCAAATTTGAGGGGTCTGGCCTTAATTTCTTTGAACTAAACTATATGATAATGCAGGCCTATGACTTTTTGGAGCTAAACCGTCGATACGGCTGTGTAATGCAAACCGGCGGCAACGACCAATGGTCCAACATAATAGCCGGCGTGGATTTGATACGCAGAGTAGAAAGCAAGTCGGCCTATGGCATGACATTTACCCTGCTGCCGCGTTCTGATGGCGCGAAAATGGGCAAGACCATGGGTGGCACGGTGTGGCTGGATGCTCAGAAAACATCGCCATATGAATTCTATCAGTATTTTAGAAATGTGAATGATAGCGTCGTGAGACAATATTTGTCTCTGCTTACATTTTTACCCATGGAAGAGGTGGAGCGGCTATCGGCGGCCAAAGATGCCGAAGTCAACGCATCTAAAGAAGTTTTGGCATATGAGGTTACAAAAATTGTACATGGCGAAGAAGAAGCGCAAAAGGCCAAAGATACTGCAAAATCGCTGTTTAGCGGCGGTGGTACAGACGGTGCGCCTTCTACAGAAATCCCCAAGGTAGACCTTGGGGAAGGCATGCCTATAATAGACATAATGATGCTGGCCAGTCTTGCGCCCTCCAAAAGCGAGGCACGTCGCACAATACAGCAGGGTGGCCTGTCTGTGGATGGCAAAAAAATCACGGATACTGCACATATAGTTAAGCCGGAAGATTTTGTAAATGGCGAAATTATTGTGCAAAAAGGCAAGAAAATTTTCCATAAATTTGTAATAGGATGACAAATTTTTATCAAAAAAATGCGGAAAAGCTATTGACAACTGGAAATTTAAGCATTATAATTAAATCACCATAAAACTTTCTTTACAAAAGGAGGAACCAATTATGAAGTATCAAGATCCAGCTGTTAAAGTAACATGTCCAGACGAAGCCCTCAAGTTGCTTAAAGAAGGCAATGCAAGATTTGTTGCTAACAATCTTGTTCCAACTGACTATCCGGATGCTCTTGCAAAAACCGGCAAGCAACAAAGCCCATTTGCCTCTATCCTGACATGTGCTGACAGCCGTTGCTCCCCAGAAATCTATTTCGACCAAGGAACGGGCAATATCTTCGTAGTTAGAAACGCTGGTAACTTCGCTGATAGAGAAGCCATCGGTTCCTTCCAATTTGCTGCCAATGTTCTTGGCTCTCAAATCATCGTTGTTGTTGGCCATACCGAGTGCGGCGCAGTTTTCAACGCACATGGCGGCACGCAAGTTCCATTGCCAGAGCTGCAAGGTATCCTTGATGATATCGCTACCATCGTTAAGCCATGCCCAACAAAAGAAGAAGGCGTTGCTGTTAACGTTAAAGCTCAAGTAGAAGCTCTTAAAAAAGCTCCTGGTATCACAGTTCCTGTTTATGGCGCAGAATATGACGTTGCAACAGGCGTTGTTACATGGCTATAGGAAATACTGCGATTATTAACACAGGCTACATAGCAAACTGACATAATACACAAAATGCGGCCGAAAGGGTTATTTTTAGCCCTTTGGCCGCATTTTAAAAAAATACATAAAGAGGTGAAATTATGTTAACAGCGGATAGCAATGATAGTAAGAATACCTTTAAGGTTGCCTTCCTAACAATGGCTTCCATTTTCATCATGGGATATCTTAATGCACTAGCCCTAAACACCCATGCCCTGGGCATGATGATTACGCCGCAAACAGGCAATGTAATTTGGATGGGCATATATGCAGCAACAGGCGAATGGCATTATCTTCTAGAAACACTTGGCCTGTTCTTTGGCTTTATGGGCGGTGCTGTTTTTGCCCTGTTTACCCAAAATCTCTTTAAAAAGAAAGAAACCCAATTCTTCTGGAACTGGACTTTCTTCGTTGTGCCTATAGCAATCTATCCATTTGCTTTACAATACGTAGTGCCCCCGGTTGTCGCGCTCATTCTTCTGGGCTTTGCAGCAGGTGCTACCCTTGGCTTCTTCAGAAAAGCGTATCACATGGAAATTAACACCTCCATGGCAACAGGCAATGTGCGCTTCTTGGGTCTGCATTTTGCCCAAGCCTTCCTACACAAGAAAACAAAAGGCGACAAAAAAGAAATTAAGACCTTCTGGATTTTCTTTGTTGCTGTTTTCTCCTTTGCTTTCGGCGCGTTTTTCTATGTAATTTTCGCTAGAATCGATGCGGGGCTTGCGAGCGAGCTAAACCTTAGACTAGGCTCTGCACCAGGCCCTCTGCGCAGCGGCTACGATGCCGTTGGGCGCATTGTTGGTGTTTCTTACGATCGCGCCGTGCCCATACCGGCAGATGGCCCGAATATCGTGAGAGCTATTGCCCTTGTGGCGTTTTGCATAATTCCATATTTCTTCTGCCCAAAAGTTTCAGCTCCAGAAAAATAAAAATCACCAAAACTAATTGGAAACCTCCAAAAACCCCCGGTTTTTCGAGGTTTTCTTTGATTTTGTTCTCCTTGCCAGTAGGCTTGTATACAATCACAGCAAAAATCTGTCGACAAAGCGTTACACCTTTGCCGACAGGCTGTTAGAAGTCTTGCATCCCTCTATCAATATCTCTTAGTAACCCTAGTATTGCTGCCCGATATGGTCATATACTTCTCCTTAGTAGCCAAGCCGCCTCTAATATGCCTCTCAGACTTGTTAACCTCCAGCACGGCTTTAGCTTGGCTGGCCAAGTTGGGGTTTATTTTCACCAGCCTTTCTGTCACATCCTTATGTATAGTCGTCTGATTCCGTGTCGATTTCGCCTTCGATAGTCATGGGGAAGAAAAGCCCTTCTACGCTGTCATCGACGGCGAAGTAAACGTGCAGCAAGGTTTTTTCAATTACCAATATTTTGTTGATGATGAGCTTCAATCCTGCATTAGTCATGCCATCCGAAAACGCCACTTCGTCAAAGGTGATGAAGAAGGTTTTAAGGTTTTCTTTGACTCTGGCGGTAAGGTCTGAAGTTACGTCATGTTCATTTATAATCGAAGTTAAACTCTGGATTTCTGCATTCAAAGATTTCATATCTGTTTCCGCTTCATCTATGTCCAACATACCGCGCTTCACCATATCCTTGATGCGGTCACGTTGCTCTTGAAGGTCTGTAAGCTGTGCCTCCATCTCCTCAATGTCCATAGAACTACTTTGCGTGATGTGTTCTTTAATGAGGCGGTTGCATTCTGACTCCACAAGCGCAAAAAAAGCGTCACGGTCTTGTACGAGGTACGCAAATAAAATAGTCAAGGCTTGTACAATGTCAGCCTCTTCTATACGAATTTGTTCACCTGTGCAGCGTGGTTTGCCTCTCAACTGACGTCCTTCGCAAGTCCACCATACATACAATGGCCCGTCTTTTACATGTCTGCGCTGGTATCTTCGATAGCCAGAACCGCATACGGAACATTTTAACAGGTTGCTAAATAAATGCTTCTCACTTTTGCGCGTGATGGCGCGCTTGCCGGTTGCCTCATCAACAGGAAACTTCCGCTTGTTTGACTCTATTAACTCTGCGGCACGGGCGAACTGCTCGTCCGATATGATGCGAAATTCAGGTCTATCGTGTATAATCCACTCCTCCTCCGGCACATCAATCCGCTCATCCGAGTAAATGTTCTTGTTGTGCTGTTTGTTGTTTATAAGCGTACCCGTGTAAAGCCGTTGTGTGAGCAGTCGCTTGATGGCATTTTGCGACCATACATAATTGACCTCGCCATCCTTTTTCTTCTTGGTCGGCACACGGCGTTCAAATAGATATTCCGCAATCCGTGACATGCCCAACCCTTCGATAGTATAGAGGTCAAAAATTTTTTTCACCCATTCGGCCTCTTGATTAGGCACAAGCGTCCATTTGTCAATACGGTCATAGCCGTAGGCAAATACAGGTACAATGCCTTTTTTCTTAGATATATCTTTACCAAATTTTACTCTCTCGGAAATTTTCTTGGATTCGTACTCTGCGAACATGGCAAAAAGACCAAGCATGAAACTGTCAAGGTCTCTACCTTCCCCCATGTTTACGAGGTGTATGAGTATACCGTGCTTTTCTACTATTTCACGACTGAATGTGATAAAGTCAAGCATATTGCGGAAAAGACGGCTAATGTCCTTGACATAGATTTTATCAAACTGCTTGCGCTTCGCCTGCCGTATCATTTTTTGCAACTCGGCGCGGTTCTTGATTTTAGTTGCGCTCTTACCTTTGTCCGAATAAATTGCAACAAGTTCATCGCCCTTGGATGCTATATAACTCTCAAAAAACTCCCTTTGGTTTTGCAAAGAGAGTTCCTGTTCTTCCTTATCGGTGCTTACCCTTATATACGCAACAGCCCGCAAAAACCTCACCCACCTTTCAGTTACAACTACAAAAGCCTGCTAAATGTCATATTCCATTATAGCAGGCTTTCGAGCTTGTTTCAAGATGAAATTTTTGTTTTGGCTTCAAGGGCTTCTTGCGAAATTTGATTGATTGACTTCGCTACGATACTCTTAGCGATACCCCTTGCAAGTGTTTCTCTAATCTTCTGTAAGAGTTCGGGTGGCAATTGCGATGCTTGTGGTTTATCCATCCCCTCATCCCCTAACATATGTACTTGTCCTATACCTATGCGGGGATTAGCTTCTATATTACTTGGTTTTGGCATCTCGGTGCCCTCGTACTTTGTGAGGGACACTTTCGCTGATAGTTTATCTCGCCTCATATCCAGCATATGATTTACAGCTAGGCTACTACTCATGCCCTTCACCTCCTTCAAAATTAGCTGTGGTCATCCATCGTTGAATTTCCGTTCAATTGAATAATATATCAACGAAAATTGTATGTTTATGTTCAGTAACCTATAGTTGCAAATGCTAATAAATCTTCATTAAAATCCTTACCCCTTGGGCTTTCTATTCGTGTTTGATAGCCCTTGGCGGCATATTTCAGCACCATCGTTGCCGCCGCATCATGTCCTGCGGCATCATTATCGAGGCATAAAACCAAGCCTACGATGCCTTTATGCTGATTCAAATAGAAAGGAATCGCAGTGTCAGCCGTTCCCGATAATGACAGCCGATTATGCCGTAACCATGCAGCCTTGTCGCCTGTTTCGGCATTTGCAATGCTTGCATGGCTCATGGCATCTATAGCACTTTCAAAGATATAGAGCCATTTAGACGGCGAGTTGGCGGTCATATTAAACCCATAACGCTTGTCGCTCCCCGTGCAGTCTATGCGGAAGCTGCCAAATGTTCCTCGCAAGGAAGCGAATCGCGCCTTGCCTTGCAGTCGTCCAGATACGTTTATTTTCACCCTCTGATAAACATTATAAAATCATCCATAAGCTCATACGCTCTCACAATCATAGAAGGCGCCGCAAGGCTTACACAACAGGAGGTTAATGCGAATAATACAGACAGCGAAGCAAAGAGAAGTTTTGTTAAAGTAGTTCTAATTAACGCCTTGCCATGATATGAGTTAATAATATAAACATATCTATTTACTTTTGAAGTGCGGTAGTGTAAAATGAATATAATATATCACTTTACGCAGAGGTGTTGATTTATGGCAATAAACAGCAAGTTATCGACGCTTATGGGGGAAAACCGCTATAAGATAGGGGATGTCCACGAAAAGACGGGGCTATCACGAACGACGATTTCTAATCTATACCATGACCGCATGGAGAGGATAGACTATGTGACGCTAAGCAAGTTATGCGATCTGTTCGACTGTCCCGTCGGTGACATATTGGTCTACAGCAAAGACAAAAAAGCAGATCACGCAAAGGCATAAAGAGGGAGGTGTCATGCTATGTGGTGCAAAGATTGCAACAGAGAAACTGAAAACACAAAATGTGAAATTTGCAACAACGCTACCGAGCAGGACATTCCCGTTGAAGTTTTTTGGTGCGACGATTGCAAGGTGCCAATAATACGGCAAGCTAATCAAATTGACAAAAGCACATGTACGCTATGTAACGGCAAAGCAAAATACATGTGCGCTGACCTTCGCCCTGTTTTTCCCGAAGAAAGATTGTTGATTGAAATAATTACTGCAAAGCCATTTGAATACAAGGACAAATCGGTGTGGGCATCGAACAATAGATATTATATCGACGGCAAGCCAAAAGTGGTCGCAAATTGCACTTACGCAAAGCAATCAGCCGATGATGTTCGAACGCAGCTTAGCAAACTTGAAAGCTGCAATGATTACACCTTTTTTAATGAAAACATAAGTCGGTTTATAGATGCTAACCGAAATCGGCTTAATTACTTATTTGATGAAGCCGTGGCTTTTATTAAAGATTCATCTAAAAGTTATCCGCAAGAGAGGGTTGTGATTTCGTTTTCCGGGGGCAAGGACTCCACTGTTGTTGCCGATTTAGTAATCCGTGCCCTGAAGAATGCAAGCATAGTACATATTTTTGGTGATACTACGCTGGAATTTCCGCTTACTCTCGAATATGCCGAACGGTACAGGAAGGATAATCCTAAAGCCATTTTCAAAACGGCACGTAATGACGAACAGGATTTTTTTAAGGTCTGCGAAGATATTGGGCCGCCGGCGCGTATGCTCCGCTGGTGTTGCACCATGTTCAAAACTGGACCAATTACTCGCGTAATCAATCGTTATTACCGAGATTGCGATATTTTGACCTATTATGGCATCCGTAAATGCGAATCGGTAAAAAGAAGCAAGTACAATCGCGTAGAGGATAGCGCAGACACAATAAAAATCCGCAAACAAAAAACTGCCTCCCCAATTTTTTTGTGGAAGGATGTTGATATTTGGCTTTACATCCTAGGTGAAGATGTAGATTTTAATGACGCATATAGGCTCGGCTATGACCGTGTCGGGTGCTGGTGTTGTCCCAACAACAATGACCGTGCGCAATATCTATCACACATTTATATGCCGGAACAATCAACAGAGTGGCGTAACTTCCTTATCCGTTTCGCAAAACAAATTGGAAAGCCAGATGCAGAAGTCTATATTGATACAGGGAAATGGAAAGCGCGTCACGGCGGCAATGGCATTGCCGCTGCCGAGGATGTTAAAATAAAATTTACCAACTGCACAGCAGAGGAAAATGCAAAAGTTTATGAGCTAAACCGACCACTCAACAATGACTTCATCGGCTTGTTTACTCCATTTGGGAAGATAGCAAAGGAACTTGGCAGAAAACTGATAAACGAAACCATCGTCGTGGACAAGCGCACCAACATCCCGATTTTATCAATACAGCCGTTTTCGCAAGATGGATATGTGTATTCAGTAAAAATTAAGACGATGAACGTCGCCAAGCACGACGATTTGCAAAGGATGGCTTCGTATCAGGTTAGAAAGTTTAATGCTTGTCGTAAATGCCTCAAATGCGAATCCCTGTGTAAGCATGGAGCGATAACTATAATCAACGGTGAATATCGCATCAATTTAAATAAATGCGTGCAATGCAAAATGTGTGTTACCGCCAAATATCTGTCCGACGGATGTTTGATGAAAAATGTTTTGGCGACTAAATAACAAGGAGTTGAGCCAATGAAGTTTAGAGCGCATGACACCTTCTTCATAAGAAAAGGTTGGTTATATAAAGGAATGAAAAACGTGGTCGCTGACCCTGCTGTGTTCATGGGCGTGAACGGAAACCCTATGGACATTTTGGGTATTGGCGCAAACATGGTTAAGGCTCTGCGATATTGGTTGCAAGCCGTAGGTCTTGCAAGCGAACCGGACAAAGGCAGACGCATCCAAACACTAACCCCATTTGGCGAAGCAATATTTGAATGTGACAAATACATTGAAGAAATGGGTACGTTGTGGTTTTTGCACTACAAGCTGGCAAGCAATGCCATAGAAGCAACGGCTTGGCATTTCTTCTTTAATGAGTTTCGCCTGGTTGAGTTTACAAGAGATGATTTCGTGTCACAGCTTAACAAGTATATCCGTATTAACGACAACGATGTATCGGAACGCTCCTTAGATGATGATTACAACTGCATCGTAAACACCTATGTTCCGCGTATAAAATCAAATCCTGAAAAGGTGCAACCGGAGAGTAACATTGACTGCCCTCTTGGAGAACTTGGGCTTATCGACATTGTAAATAAAAAAAACAAGATCTACAAGAAATGCACTCCAAAAAAAGATACCCTGCATCCACTTGTACTCCTTGCTGTTATCTTAGATAACGCTAGGGGCAAGAAGGAAGTCAAAATTTCCGCAATTCAGAACGATAGGAACAATGCGGGTAAAATCTTCAATCTTGATATTATTACGCTTGTAAATTTGCTGAACAGGCTTGATTCACTAGGATATGTTAAGGTCATTAGGACAGCAGGCTTGGACGTTGTGCGGATTGAGAGAGAAATGAGTTTTTTAGAGTGTGTTCGCGAGTATTACCGCATCATCAACGAGTAACATACTCTATAGGATTGGGGATAGACGATTATGCTTAACGGTAATATAAGTGTGGCAAAAGGCTTTCAAACTTCTGTAAACATTGCCTTTGACCTACACGATGACAATAAAATCAAAACATTCATCCCCACAATGTCCTCTATCGACATTGTGGAAGATGTATTGCAAAGTATAAATTCGCCAAACCAAAGCCGTGCGCGGTTACTCGTCGGGGCTTACGGTAGAGGCAAATCGCATATTATTCTTGTGCTTATGTCGCTGATGTTCAAAAAAGACATGGCTCTTTTTGATGCGCTGCTTAACAAGATGAATGAGTTGAATCCAAAGCTACGAGAGTATACTCTTGAGTATTTGAAAAGTGACCGCAAACTTCTTCCTGTTATTGTTAGTGGTAATAGCACTAGCCTTACCCAGTCCTTCCTAAATGCACTGCAGCAAACTCTGAAAAACGAAAACCTAACTGACATCATGCCTGAGACGAATTTTGTGGCCGCCGTAAACGCCATTGAACGCTGGAAGAATGAATACCCCAACACTTATAAAAAATTTGTTAAAGCGTTAGACGTGCCTGTTAGCAATTTCATATCGGCTCTTAAAGAGTTTGATGTGGACGCGTATGATAAGTTTATTACGTTATTCCCAACCCTAACCTCTGGTAGCGAGTTTAATCCCTTCGTAGGTTTTGATGT
>Ga0131853_10002901_pt1 | contig 30741 bp, 20 predicted proteins | sample TergutLab28metaG_FD_92764 | JGI IMG/M metagenome (GOLD analysis project Ga0131853, IMG submission 92764) | Labiotermes labralis P1 segment gut microbial communities from Petit-Saut dam, French Guiana - Lab288 P1 (version 2) (version 2) | ecosystem: Host-associated > Arthropoda: Insects >... | reverse complement strand
TCAGCCTACACAACGCAACAAATAGTCGCAAGCTCCTGAAGATGGACGTATTAACGTCTGAAACATGTTGAGCAGTAGATAATAAAGCAAGTGTCATCTAGTTGGTCAACCTTTATTCAAACAGCTAGAAGAAGTTCATCATCATCCTGGTGATATTCAACGAGGAAAATGGATTTTCCAATGGCAACGCATGTACTGCCAGTTTGTTTCTGTGACCTAACACCATTTTAATTCCACAGATGCGGCCACGTGAGCAGCTGTAAACACGTGAAATGTTACATCTACAACACGTGTTTTAAACAAATAAGGTAACGCCTGATCTTATATTCACGCATCACAAATGTGCACGGATTGCAGAATATAACCAATAACAGGTCCAACAGGACAGGCAATGTACGTTTAACGTTAACAATGAGGCTCGTTCTTGCAACCACTGTTACAGCTGAAAACTATTACATATTCTGCGTGTGTGCTTGCAGTCTTAGTTATCCAGCAAGCAATGCGCATGCGCTATATTGTCATCTGTGGCCTGCCCGACTCGACAGTACCTTTCCGCATTTTCTCGTAAACGTCACGATTTTCGGGGGAAAAAATTTACCGAACATAAAATGTGTATTTTGATTTTCTCTACAAATCTTGTCTGAAATACTTCTCACTCTAAGAATAAATGATCAAAAATGTAAATTGGTCTTCGTGTAAAGTACCCGTAATTCTTGTCAGATTTTAATAAAAGTAGAATTTTCTCGAAAGATTTTCGAAAAATACTCAAATACGAAATTTAATGGAAATCCGTCCAGTGGAAGCGGAGTTGTTCCATGTGCACGAATGGACTGACGGTCGGACAGACATACAAGACGAAGTTAATAGCCGCTTTTCGCAATTTTGCGAACGCGCCTAAAAACGGTATACATTAAAATAAGCCTGAGACAAACAGAAATTACTACACCAGTTTTAACCTACACGTATTGGTCCTGCAGGGATGGAACATGTATAATGACAGGAAATTAATAAATTGCAAACGAAGACCCATTAACGTGTTCAGAGCAGCCTGATACTTGCCCCTACACTCAGGCAGATGAATACAATCTACGCCCTCCCATCCCGTTTCTGTAAGATCCAGTGTCATATTATCGTATAAACAGCCAACTAGATGCAAAAATAATAATTTTTAATAAAATCATTATTGTTCCATCTAGTTGGCTGTTTTTATTATTGTATCAATGATGCACGGTCACACATCAAATGTCATACTATCCTCCATTTACACCTAGGTCTTTCAAATGTCTCTTACTTTCAGGTTTCCCTACCGACCTCTGTATGCATTTAACTCCTCCTCATACGTACCACACGCCCCAACCACCTCATCCTCCTACATTTCACTACCATAGTCATTTCAAATTATCCATAAGATGTTTTTTTAAAGAAAATCCACAAGCTTGCTTCAATACAGAACCTGCCGAATGCAGACCAGCAACCAAGGCACACTATGCTGGTATTTCTTCTGAAACAAGAGAAGCAGGAACTTCCGCTGTTGTGGGATGTTTGACGATATAGCAGAAGAAACTCCCGGCCAACTTATGACGTCGAACCCTCCGTGCATTTGGGATCAAGAAGGAGGTGGAAAGAATATTGAACAGGCGAGACAGACTGTGTGTAGGATATACACACCTTCAGCACGGAAAGAACTGTTGCGCGCGGGCAGAAACCAACAATGTGTTTGACCCTCGGTTTATTTAACAACGGTTTATCAATAGCAGTAATCGAAAATGTCGGTGTAACAGCGACATAACAAAATTATATATGAGAAGTATCCAGATAAATCTTGCAGGGGTTATCGGCTATCCTGAGGCTTTTTATTTTCCTTCAGTGCCTCCGTTCAACGGGCTACCTGGAATATTTGAAAGGCCGGTGGTAGTCTTTAACTACACGTGGCGTACAAACTACTGTAACATTTATAAACTGCATTTCACCCACAGAGTGTACCTATTCCTCTCACAAAAACTTACCGCTACCCTAAAGAGCATTAACTGAATGGTCTTCATGACGAAGAAGTAGTCTTTTTTCCGTGAGGTAAGAATGGAATTCTAATGTTTCTAATGTGCGTCATCCCCTTTGTGTTTTGCACAATAGTAAGGAGTTAGGTATGTTAACACTTACAGTCGAACACAACAATATTTATTATTATATTATAGGAGTTTACAACGACATGTTTCGGCCCTATATGTGGGCCATCATCAGGTTGTGGTTAGACTTAGAGCTTAGGCTATTCTCGCATGCGTGTAGTGGTCTTGGGGCGTAATAGGGCGGGTTCGAGATCTCATTATATTATAGGGTTCCATGGTCCCGGGTGTGTCTGGTTGGAGTTGAAGTTTATATGCAATCTAGATCACCTCACAAATAGAGTTAACCAGATGATTTATAGCATAACAGAGATAAATTCAAACATTTGAAAGGTGTCTTTCCACTTATTACATAACAAACAAAACCAAGGCTGGAATCATATGTACTGCAAATAAATAATTAAGCCCAAAATTAATATTTCCTGTCAGTTAAGAAATATTAAATTCACACACACACAACTTGTCACTGTTACTTGACGGGCCTGTTCAACTTGAAGAGAAGTCGAAAATGACCTAAGGAATAAATTATTAAACAATCAGCATCAAATCTTCACTGCTCTTTGTTCTAACACACGTTAAGAGACAATTAAAAAAGCATGCGCAGGCATGATACATGTCATAAAAGTCTTACCGTAAAACAAAATTTCATTAAGAGACAAAGCGGACCTGAATTCAAATTAGTCTGAACTGAATCAAAAGCGATTTGGCGAGATTTGCTGTTCTCACAGCGGCGTTGAAGATTAAAATCTTCGGCGAACCTAACGTCGTGATGACTGGTAATTAGGTTCCGGCGTTTCGTATGAGCATAGTGAGTCTTCAGGGTTAGGCGGTCCAAGAAGAATACATTCCTGCACTAGGCTTCACCGAAATGCTGGTTAACTAGTAACCAGTCGACAAGCAGACCTTAACCTTCCAGACCTTCTTCTGTTCTCCGCATAAGAGGATGGGCACTCTGTAGACCTAATCCAAAAATTTTTAATTTTTCAACATTTAAGTTCGAAAATGTACGTATAGTGTGCGTCTGTCTCACTCTCTCTCTCTCTCCCTCGTGGTTAATTACGTCTAAAATGGTATCACTTAAAGAAAAATATATTTTTACATGAAATAAAAGACAAAGTAAGTCAAAACACAACTAGTTTCATTGGTGTTAATGAAACGACATGTTTCGGCCTACTTGGAGGTCATCATCAGGTTTGCAAAGTTCTGGGAGACTAAATATTGTCTGTGTGTGGCGGATGTTGAGATCTCTTCATCTAGCCTATAAATTATATACGAGACATTAACTGCGTGTGAGCAGGTAAGGCGGTGGTCTGTCGTTTCATTAACACCAATAAAACTAGCTGTGTTTTGACTTACATTCTGTTTTATTTCATTGTTACCGACACAACGGGGATGCCTCAATTCAAGAAGGGGTGTTAAATTCCAATCTATAAAGTCTGTACAAAATATTTTTGCTCTCAAATAAAATCACACTGACCTTCATGTAAATTTTCCTTTCGGTTCCTCTTATTTTAACCAAAATTCTAATGACCGACACTTTTTTTCGCTAATTTACTGAACATCAAACTTATTATTCGCATTTAAACTCGGTAATTCTGGAGTTGTTATATTCTACGCCATTTTAACAAACAATCTGCCATGATGCAGCAGCGCTCAACACGGAACAAACATTCTGCAAGGATACAGCAGCGCTCAATATAGGAACAAACACACTTCTCGTATCGTGGAAGGCCAAAGTGGCCCCAGGCCTCCTCTGTTCCTTGTATATATTAGACCTCCTAAAAAACAATACTAAAGCTACATCACTGTCACCCAGAAATTGTCAGGAGGAATTTTATTTTTCTGGTGAAATCGTTTTATGTCAATAGAGATAAGAAAATCGTAGAGGACCAAGGAAATTGTGTTTAACGTTTGTTCTACTGGAATGGGGATTTAAATTTCAGTGCAAAATTTACATAAATTGTATTATTTGATCAGAAAATACAAAATAATGAAATAAAGGTATTTTGTGGAAAATAATACAGAGATTATGTAGGACGTCTTAAAAATCAAATAATGTTTCATATTGTCTAGGTATACGAAATAAATTTCTAGGCGCGCGTTCGCGTTTGGCAACACTGGTGTTTAAGAGGTTAATCTTCTTTCTTCCTATTCCTCCGATTCTGTTATCCTAACATGTTCTTCGTCTTCTCTTAGTTTTCCTTTATCGTTCCCTGTCTTCTTCTTCCTCCTCTTCTACTCCTCTCATCTCCCTCGTTTACTCCACTCTCCTTGACCATCTCATTTATGACCTCAGTCGCAGAAACGTGCCTTCAAGTCTCAAAGCAATATACTATATAAATCAGTTTTATTGTCCATTACCTAGTCATGAGAACCTTAACTAAATAGCAATCTCTTCTAGTTTATTAGTGAGTGTAATGTATATTTTGAAGTCCCTTGCTCTTTCACATGCAAATATTAACCATGGCCTCAGCGCGTCCGTTACGTGCTAATACCAGCTCGGCAATTATTGGTATTGGCTACACACCGGCGGTTTGTTTTGTGTGCAGCGGTCAGAGGAACCAATAAGCTGGCCGGTCCGTAACGCTCGTGTTAATTGATTAGTTTGATCGACACCTGAGTGACCTCTCAATTCGTTTCTCTTCCGAGCGAATAAATAATGGACAGATCAATTTGAGAGAGAAATGAATATCTGCCTGATACAGAATCCTTCACGTATCAATAACCCGGCTTGTGTCTCGCAACAAATATTCAGGCCTAAATATTCCATTTGTTTCATGTTCTGTATGAGTCAATATTTGGTGTTCTCACGGCAGTGATTATGAAAAAAAACTTCCAGAGCGTGAAGCCGAGTGACCTGGAACCAACACTTCAGAGGAAAGTGCTGCCGTTAGAACCAAAACACGTGACAGGAGCATCTGCCCTCACAACAGAGGCAACGGCTTCATCTGAAAAAACAGTCAAATATTAATTGGCCTAACACCCCACGAACCAGTACCATTTTTAGACGCGTCCCCAAAACTGCGAAAACTGACTATTAACTTCGCCAAGTCTGTCTGTCCGTCCGTCCCTCCACGTGGAACTCGGCTCCAACTGGACGGATTTTCATGAAATTTGATTTTTGAGTGTATATAGAAAATCTGTCCAGAAAATTGAAGTTTCGCTCAAGTCCGACAAGAATAACAGGTATTTTACATGAAGACGAATATACATTTTTTTATCATATGTCGCTCAAATTTTCTTACAATAAGAAATATTTAAGAAAAAAAGATGTATAGAAAATCAAACCATACATTTTTATGCAATCTTTTGTTTTTTCGAAGATCGCGCCGTTTATGAGATAACGTGACAAACAGTGGTCCATGCTCAGTGCATGCTGGATAACTAGGGCTAAAAACACACACTCGGAATATGTAATACTAATTGCTTTCCCACTGCAACAATGGTTGCACGAAACCGACTCCACGTAACGTTACACGTACATTGCCTGTCTTGTTACGTGTTCTTTTCATAATGTCCAAAAGAGAAACCCACAACTGAGCAGTCAATCTGTCTGTCTGTCAGTCCATACGCTTCGGCCTTAAGACTATTTGACCGGTTTTAAGGAAGAACATGTCGTTTCTTACATTTAACGGTCAATTCAGAAAATTAAAACGCAATATTTGACATTTTCACGACGTTTAAGATCGACAGGGCGATACCGAGCAATGTTATAGGTCTGGAGAAACCTGCTGCTTCCACCTTCATGATGGACTTAACTTTTCCCTGAAGATGTAAGCAGTCTGCTGTTTCGAAACCTAGGTAATAACCTACCAGAACATACCTACCAGTTTTTTTTATGTTTTGCTGACCGCGCCTATCAGTATAATCTTAGTAATTAACCAACTTAATGAACAAATTCTTGTTTTATAATAAGTTTATTATATTCCTCTATATGTTTCGAGCACTATGTGCTCATCATCAGGAGGTCAAATTGTATTATACAGCATCTGGTATCATCACACTTTGTAGGTGGCCGTCTGGTGCACCGGACGGCCACCTACAATTGTGATGATACCAGATGCTGTATAATACAATTTGACCTCCTGATGATGAGCACATAGTGCTCGAAACATGTACAGGACTATACTAAGCTTATTATAAAACAAGAATTTGTGCATTAAGTTGGTTAATTACTAAGACATCTACCAGATGAAGGAAATAATATCAATACAACTTCCAAATAAAACGCGCAGACCGTAACGACATCTAACGACATACTACGCATTTGTGAGATAAATCGTTCGTAAAGAAACTCCGTAATTTTCAGTTTCGTTAAGGTAACAAACGTTAAAGTAGTCTCGCTGCTTTGTTAAGAAACACACATTCGAGGCACGGTGGGGAGTGGAGATACAGTACCACACATTCTTAACTATCGACACACACGAAGTTGAACTGTAAGCTTCACACTCCAGCCACTACACCCTCGAGAAAGAACCCTCTGTTCCCACATAACAGGGTACTGGCAACGCCCCACAGCAGGTCGCAAAGCAGAACCGTGTCCCGAATCGTTCCTCCATCGTCTATCCACCTAGAAATCAAGACATCCTGGCCTATCAGGTATAGCTGCAATTCACCTAATCGGGTTGTTATAATCGAACCGTAAGCACCGTGATTGAATTCGATCAAGTTTTAAAATAGAATACACACGTCAATTTCCGTGGAAACAGGGCCAGTAGTTTTGGAGATTCCGCGTTACAAACGTGGTGCACAGAATACCATAATAAAATTATAGTAAATGACAACAGACGGAGCAGAGTGTAGTTCTGTCTTCCCTGAAGTTCAGTTCGTTCGAGGTTTATATGACGTTAGTGTAGAACTAAGCAAAAGTTAACACTAACTTCATTCTCTCTGCAGGAGGAGGGACACACCACTGCAGCATCTACACCCACCGCAAAGATCCGGCACCATCGGAAGCACGTACAGTTAAGTCACGTACATCACAACTGAATGCAGCGAATCCTGACTAATCCCTGTCTCGCGATGAGACGTGTCGGACTCAATCGCCAAGGGAAATGCTGCCAACCCCAGCACGCCAGCAATGCTAGTCCTGTGATGAGCTCCAACAAATCATAGCCTCCTCACGGTGAGAGAACTGCCTGGAAACATCATCGGTCCTTGCATCACATTACTGTCCCTGCATCTGTATTTTGTACTTAATTTTGGTGAATCGGCATAACCCTAGTCATGCGTGTAATTTTAAACTAAGCTCCTTTTAATCTCTCTGTGGTATTTACGTTGTTGTTCAATGAATTATTGTAAACAGTTCATTAATATTAGTCCCCAGTTAGTTCAATGTATCAAACCCAACACCAACAAATCTCTCATGACAGAACTACAGGTTCCCTTGAAGCCACATAACAATAGAAGTATTGTTACAATGTACTGTCAATTTTTTACTGGTATCTGACGAATGCATGGGCCCGGTAGCTCAGTCGGTATAGCGACTGACTACGGGATGGATGGTCCGGGATCGAGTCCCGGTGGGGACGAGATTTTCCGCCCGTCCAGACCGGTCCTGGGGCCTACCCAGCCTCCTGTAAATTGGGTACCGGGTCTTTCCCGGGGGTAAAGTGTGGCCGGGGCGTGCTGCTGACCACTCATCCCCTTCTAGTGCCGCGGTCATGGAATAGTAGAGCTATACCTCTACCCACCCTCTGGGCCACACCGGGCCTGTAAAGGGATCATTTTACCTATACCTCACCTGACGAATGCAAAATTTTTACTATATTTTCTTTATTAAGCGACGTTACGTAAAATTCAAAATTATAATCGTCAACGATTCCGTCCACGTACGACTTTGAACCTTTAGGTAAAAAAGTGTTGGGGAAGATTTTCATGTAGTTGATTAAAAAACTATGATACCAGATAACTACTGTAGTCAGTTTTATCACTACTTCTATAAGTACCACCACATATTCGAAACATTGCTACTTCAACTGAGAGGTGGTCGCTAAATAAAAGTACACTAATCATGTTCTGCTTCTTGTGTCGTCTCGTAGAAGATCAGCAGCTAGGTGCCCAGGGTGTCTCACAAAATCACTGGACTTAGACCATTGCAACATTCTTCAAGCTTCGTGTACGACGTCATACGACGCTGCGGGCACATGCACGATGATCATTCCCACAGGATCGGTGGAACGACGAACGGATGTCACAGTGATATAAACCCTGGCTTTTGTGTCTATCCCCTTCCCAGCAGGCAAAGCAGCCCGCCAGCACCGCATTTACATAGGTGACACAGAACTGTGATCCCTATACAGCTGAGCCGCAGTGTGTGTACAGACAGTCGTGTACCTTCCTGGCTGGGCCAGACGATCTCGGCGAAGGCGCTGCAGAAAGAATGAGAGTGGAGTCGGATGTTTGCAGGCAGCAAGGACCCTACATTTCTTATCACTCCCACGGCAATTTATATGGACATCGCTGTACGGATGGATGGATAGATGTGCTGTACATTTCAATCACGCTGTATCAACTGGTGGGGTTACGTCGTATCGAATGATAAGACAGGGTCTCTGTATTAAATAAATCTGAGGTGATCTGAAGAAACAAAACGGTTGTGGAGCATTTCAAGGCTCTATCCCAGCAGGCCCATGGAGGTAGTGAGGAAAACTAATAGAAAAGTCACGCAGGAAATTCGGCATTTACAACATGATTCGAACCCGGAACCTCACAAATGCAAATCAGAAGCACAGCCATAGGCAACTTCCTCGATGTCTCGCTGTATCTAAGCACACGCGTTATGGAATGTACAAACTTATACGCGCATGTGTATCAAGGGGACGAGGGTTCCTAGAAACAAGGTGAGAATTAAGGAACAAGAACGGAAAAGAGAAACACATTTTGTAATACACTGTGACCGTGTACCGAAGTATATTACAATAAATATTTTATTGGTGTATTCTCTTGGTATTTCTTGTAACAGAAGCCTGTTATTTCTATGCTGCTTTCTTTCATTGTTTTCAGTTCTGTTCTTCACGCTAGGTATTCTATAAGGGTTGCAGGTCCTGATAAAGATAGCCTTACCGTACCTGTGTATAATGGGTGCTGGGTTTAGAAGTTCTAGCTGCGGCGCTTCTTATCACTCAAGTATGATGTGATGTTAACAGCGTTTAGAAGCCATCATGTTCTTTCGAAACGTCAGAAAATATTCACCAGCCAACACAGCGTAATATCCCACAAGACAGTCTTCACTGTAGAGTCCGTTGCTCACCCGCAGATCGGTGAGGGGTGAAGAACCTTAAACCGCTGAGAGTGTACAGAAATTATTGACCGGGCAGGAGAAAGCTGTTGCAGTAAAAACAGGCCGAAATTCCCCAGCCACCCTGGCCGCTAACCAACACCAATAACACGACACAAAATACGGCGAATCTGTAGTGCAACCGACAGCACACATTATGACCACACGCAGGGTAAAGGCGTCCTTGCGCCAAGCTGTGAACACGTTTGGACTAATGTTGGTATAGCTCCACGCCTTCTTAAACTTGATATTAAACAGATGTACGATGTCAGCTTCACGCTGCGTCCGCTGTAAACTAGGGCCACGATTCTTACCAAACGATAGAACTTAATGTGAATAATCTAACTTAACTACGTAATGAGAAAGACAGGTGGCAGGGAACAGCAAAATATTACGTAACTAGAAGTTTAATATTAAGTATTTATTGCCTGTCATTCTTAAAAGATCATGCAGAAAGGACTATAGTAACAGGCTATGCACGAAATGTGTGAACAATAAAATATGAAAATCTGTCATGAAACAAGTATTCAAGGCAAAAAATTTTACAAGTAAGAAACCTACATTGACTGTGATTATGTCGGGAAAATTCGCCGCCGGGCGATTATCATCTTCACACCACTAAACCAACAGAATGTACAAACTTGTCCCTTAGATGTCTGATATTATAAATCACAATATTCCTGCATGTTTCTTCCGCAAGGGCCCATCATCAGGGAATCAGGCACAGTAATACACCATAAAACCGAGTAAGGCACTTCTATATACAGCTGACGTGGTGTAAAATTAAAATGATTATAATTCAGAGTAGAGTTGTTGTATTTTTGTACAATATCTTGGAAGTGGGGGACCGCGGTAGCACAGTGGTTAAGGTGCTGTGCTACAAATCGGAAGGTCGATGGTTCGATCCCGGATGGTGTAAGTGGATTTTCCATTGACATAAAATCCTTCCGATCGCACTATGGTCCTGGGGTCGACTCAGCCTCTAACAGAAGTGAGTACAAGGAGTATTTCTTGGGGGCAAAGACGGCCGGTGCGTAAGGCCGACAACCTACCACCATCCTGTGCCGTTGTCACGAAATCTGGGAAACTTAACTTCCTGGAACCCTCTGGGCCTCTCCGGGCCTGTAATGGGACTGCTTTACCTTTACCTTTTATCTTGGAAGTAGCCTACGTACTTAACGACAGCCAGTAGACTGCTTCCAAGATACTGTATATCAAGATCCACCACATTTATACTACCACTCTACAAAGAAATTCCTACATTTTTACTATCTGACTCTTGAACACGACGTCAGATGTACACAAAAGTGGCTAGTTTGGTTTTATACCGTATTACTTTGTTTGAGTCCCTGATGACTGTCCATAACGGACCGAAACATGTAGGAATATCGAGTGTTACATTATAATACACAATATATATTATATAAAGGTAAAAATCTGTGCATTTTATTCGTTTAGTGCCTCAATATATCATCTATTTGCAGCAGTGAAGAAAATTTTAAACAAGGACACAAAGAGCCCGACAGATTCTGTCTCCACATTATGAATTCATTTTATGCAGCTCAATAAAATTAGTCCCCTCCTTTATTGTTTAGAGTGTACGGAAGAGGCCACTGGATTTTACAGTGGAGGTTCATGATGATACTAATAAGTTCTGTGTCAGTTTATGCTGTCAGGAGGCTGCAAAATAAGATGAATCACGCGTGTGAAGGACAGAGGTATCACTGCACTGATCCAAGGTTCCTGCAAGCGGTTCCTCACAGCGAAGTTATACAAAAAAAAATGCGTTGAAACATGTCATTTTCCTGTGAAAATATATAAATCCCTGCGTTCATAGAGTTGAACACGACTCGGACAGTCCCTGTGTCCCTAGATGCGGAGATCCATCCGTCCTGCCATGTTTAATTCATAACGCCCAGAGCCGACACAATTTCGACACATTACAGAGAGAAAGAGAGGGACAAACGCAGTACAGTCCATCTCCATGATCCTCTTTACAACCAGAAGCCTGTGTATCTACCTGCTGTCTACTTTCCACTATAAAGAGGTAAAATTATGACCCCTTCCCTTCTGCACGAATTATATCCAGAATGAAGCCTTATGTAAAACAGTAGGCCAGTGCCGACTGAAAAAATGTTACAGAACAAAAGAGCTTTGTGAACTTTTGTTTGGCTACTGGAGTTTATTTTTCGAGACGAACGTTACAATCACACACAGAAGGATGAGTTGTGTTCGCTGATACGCCAATTGTTCAAACGTTACGCAGAGTGTTAAATCAACCGTGCACACGTAAGAAATGCGGTCTCAAACTGAAATGAGAAATATGGGCTGCGCCAAAATAAATACTTAAAATCGACAGCATCGTTCGGCGTGCAGTAACAAATTCAACTGAACTGGGTCTTCGTGTAACTTAAGACCATTTCACAATTAATGGCAACTGCAGTGAGATTTTCCTGAGCTTTAATGGGTTCTAACTAAATCGGCATTTTTGGCCTACATTCTGTCCTAAATGGGACAAAGTAGGATCCTAAATTCACCATGATCTGCATGTGTGTGTCGCCATTTCAAACTTGTAACCAGCTGAAAGTTTTTCACAAAATTTGGTATAGATATTATGCCAGTAGAGAAAAACTCATTGCTGTACTTTTCACTTTCATAACATTAGTACTAAGAACATGGCGGATGCGCGAAAATGAGGCGAAGGCGACAACAGTCTCACATCTTAGATCCTGAAAAGAGAAATTGCAAGACTATGGCAAAATGCATAAAACTTCAAGAAACATTACAGATAATGTGCAATAAAAAGGCGTCACACAGTTGACAGAAATGTCAACACATTGGTTTAAAAGTCAACATTTGCTTGGCGACGATGGAAAATTTTAAATTTATATGCCTGTTTGGCAAATGTAATATAGACCTTACTGGGCTCAAGTACCATACTGTTCGCTATAATAAAATATATAGAAAGACTAAAAATAATAACAACAGGCACGAACACCCAGAAATGTGTGCGATATGAAAATAATATTCCAATGCTGCTAAGAAGTCGCTTCACATTCAACAGTCTGCATCCTTCATACAGTGCGATCATACTGAATATCAGAATATTATGAGCATTAACATTAGTTTTGTATTTGTCTGCCAGCCTTTGTATTTAATAACCTTCCCACAATTTGTAAAATTGTTTTAATTTTTCTGTCTGTAGTACTTTATAGGTCAATCATAAAAAAAAATATACAATATGACGTCAAAGAGACGGGACGATAGGTTTTGAAATCTCGGCACGTGATGAAATATTTCTCTTCGTCTGCACTGCCAGTTCGAACCTGAGGCCCCCCTAGCCTTCTAATCAATGGTAATGGAAGCTATTCCCAAGGATTTAAAGCGAGGTTAGGAATTCACTTCCCCAAACGCATTCACAGCTTTGTAATTAAATTTCACATTTTTTTTTCTGAGATGACCGTGCCAGTAGTTGCAAACTTCACATAAATGAGACATTAATTTTCGCACAATAAAACATTGCCAAAGAAAGTAGTATGCAAGTCAACTACATCATTGCTAGAACTACGTTCCCCGGCCTGCTAATGTGAATCAAAGAACAAACTGCTGTTAACTACGAACTTTAAGAGGAAGCTTAGCAATTGACCAACCCAGTGCACAAATTCTTGTTTTATGATAAGTTTATCCGGTGCACCGGACAGCCACCTACAGAGTGTGACGATACCAGACGCCGTATAATACAATTTGACCTCCTGATGATGAGCACAACAGTGCTCGAAAACATGTAGAGGAATATAATAAACTTATTATAAAACAAGAATTTGTGCACTGGGTTGGTCAATTGCTAAGATTATACCGAGATGAACGGTCAGCAAAATATCGAAACTTTGAAAGTTCTCTCGTATGAACTGGGAGAGACAGAATGAGCTTGCTACACCATGACGACTGTAGTTCTGCATTATTTACAAGCACACAACTCACCACTAATTCAGTAGACAGCGCTATCACATACCGGCACATCTGTTAACACATCAAAGAGTCAGAAAATTAAGGGGCCACATAACTATTGTCACAGGACTGACAGGTGAACAAGCTTCTGATTTGCCTGACACACATCCCTGATTCAGTTGTTGCACGGCGCATTACGTCGTGCTGGAACCATTAATGTGGTGGTAAACAATTTACACGGCTGGAGAATTAGTTTAACGTTTCAAATGGCTATGAAGAGCCTCATGGTAATATCAGTATCGGAAAAACTTCAGTACAGTTACCCTCTGACTACTGGTGACAAAGAAAGAAGCAATAAATGAAAGAAAAATTGTAAAGAGGAGGACAAACTGTGAGCAACCTGACAGACACATTGAGTCATGGGAGGAAGAAGGCACTCACAGAAGGTGCCCGCTCGTCCTTCTGATAACAATCGCATAACAGGGAAGCGCTCAAATGGACAGAAGTAGTGACTTGAGAAAAAGGATGAAAAGTTAATACAATCGATATCTGAAATTTCAGGTCTGACTGCACAGTAAACACACTGCACCCCCTCTATAAAGATCAGTAAGTTTGCAGTGTTTAAGAAACATAATCGTCATTTACTGTGAGACTCATAAAAAACACAAACAAATAAACAAAGTAGACGAATTTCAGATTTTTTAGTTCTAAAGCAGCTGGCACATGTATTTACCGCAGCCCTCAGAACGACTAAGTTCCCCGACAACTTGACTTGACGTCATCGTATCAAATTTTAACAGATTCTTGTAAGGGTGTGTGCAGTTACAATGCGAATAACCGAAACATGTAGCACGTTGTTTTATGGCATTAAACTGCTGTGTTTGACGGTACACTTTGCTTGTATTTTAGTACAGTAAACACAACGAGATGAATCATAACAAAAAGTGTATATGGAGTGTACGAAAAGGTCAGTTTATGTATACAACGCCTTGTCATGGGGGAAAAAATAATGCTGAAAGTCGAAATTTCCAAACAACCTTTAGTAACAATATCCAATGTCGGATTTTAAAGTAGTGCATTCAGCGATTTAGGCGCTGATACAAGGTCACCGACTGGCGGAGACACATAACCTCTGCACAAAATGTTCATCGGTCACTCTGTAAATAACGCCCACAAATGTCTTCTTCTGTTAGATAATTTCCGTAGTAAAGTGTACGTTCTATTGTTCAAGGTCCACAGCGAGTGTGAGCTTTATAATTACGACCAACAGGATGTAACTATTTTTTATTATTTATTTTTAAAGGGCTCTACATGTTTCGGGCGGTGCCTCCGTCCATCATCAGGAGCACATAACTGTACATTCAGCTTCACGTATTGTCAACCAATACTGCTGCAGGCTGTTATCGTTCCATCTCATCCATGATACCAGCCTGCAGCAGTATTGGTTGGCAATACGTGAAGCTGAATGTGCAGTTATGTGTTCCTGATGATGGGCGGAGGAACCGCCCGAAACATGCAGAGCCTTTTAGAACTAAACAATAAAAAACAGTTGCATCCAGTTAGTCGTAATTATAAAGTTATACTAACGATGCACGGACACACGAATATCAAACGAGTGTGAACCTGGGATATATTTATATTGCCGGTTTCATCACCCAAGCAGTAAAGTCACAGTGTATGAGCCAGATATCTCGTGAAAAGCAAAAAAAGAGTTAAAAAAATCGAAGACTTTAGTCACTATAGCAACTGCTATAGCGTCAACACAGCAAGACGCTTGCCATGTTCAGACGCTTTCTGTGCTCTAACTCGTAGCGACACAACCATTTGTCAAGGCACAGACATTCCTGCAACCGTGCGAATCTGCAGAAAACAATAGGGAATCTACTACAGTGTTTAATCTCCACAAGAAATAGCTGAATCTTCTCTGCTTGCACATACAAAAGACATCGCGTTGCTCAGATTCAAGGGATTTTACACTTTACGTTGTATAGGCATCGCACAGAATCTGTACTTGGAAGTTTCCAAGATGAAACATTAGTTTTATTTTGTTCTTTGGTGCAGGTGAACAAAATGAATAACACTGTGCAACACGCAAAAAGTTACGGAAACGAAAATACCCAATCTTACAACATTTTGGGCTGCTGAACATGAAAATGATAAAAAAGATTGAGAATTGACTGTGGTTTCCAAGTTACGGAAGGAAAGTCTTAAGAAGGAGTTACCGCTCAGCGGAGGAGAAGAGTAATTGGGGCCGAAGTGGCATGCGATCTTATTCCGAGTCACATTATAGTGACACAGGCAGCATATCATATGTCGGTAGATGTTAAGCATGTGGATTTGTATATAAGATATATACACTAGCAGTTATAACAGTAAATTTATGAATAGTATTATTAAATTGTTAAGATTAAAATTAAAATATATCGACTGTTACATAAAGCTTATATATATATATATATATATGTATGTGTGTGTGTGTGTATACATATATATATATATATACATACATACATATATACATACACGAGGGAGAGTCAAATGCAAACCATAAAAGTGTATATTATTACAAGTGTAAACATTTAAGGTTTCCATTTGACTCACCCCCGTATATACCATTTGCCGATATATGATACAGCAGTTCGGGAGATAGTGTCTGAAAGTATGCATTGGGTTGAACTGGCTCAGCCTAACATCCAATGGCGGATTTTCTCACAAAACGTTAGTGTCCAAAAACAATTAAGTACTTCATTAAGCCTAAGAATTAATGCAACATTCGTGCAGACGACTTTGCTGCTATTTACTCTGGTCACTTTTAAACTAATAAATAATAGCCATCATCAGTGAGCTATAATATTATAAAGACACAAGGACCATATCATATATCGGTACGCGGTGTGTGTGTATATATATATGTTTATATTTATATTTATGTGTATGTTTATGTTTATATTTAAATTTATTTTTTATTTATATTTATAATTAAATTTATGTTTATTTTATATTTATATTTATGTTTATATTTATTTTTATGTTTGTCTATATTTATGTTTATATTTATATACGATGTGGTGTTTGTGTCTTTATAATAATACAGCTCCCTGATGACGGCTACAACAGGTAGGCGAAACTTGTAGGAGCGTAAAAACCAGCTTTGTGCAGCTGGAAATACATTTTGTTAGTGGAAGACAAATGCACAGAATATGTATAACATTTAACATATCACGTATGTCTGTCCTCGCATCCCCTAGTATGTCTAAATTCATGTTTCAGTTCCAGTTCATTTTAGGCAGTCAAAAAATAATTCTAGGCTTATGAATAAGATAATTTATCGCAAAATTACAACTGCCCATCTCCACTTAGTACAGCTCTTCTACGAAGTGCAATTTTGTGTTCACTAAACCCCACCAAAGAACAGTCCTGACAAATCGCACTCCAATTCCTACGATACACGTCTATTTATCAGTAATCTCACATCTAAACCTATATTTCCCACCTCGATATTTATATTCAGTTTTAAAAATTAAACTTTCGGGTGGTCTTATCATTTATTCACGTGTGCTACACTTTCCGTCATCGCCATCACCACATCACCATCGTCATTAACGGTGATTCCATCACAGTAACAATATGTGATGAAGAATACAACTTACGCATATCCTCAATATAGTTTTCTTCAAAATGACATTACGACGCCTCCTTTAGATCCAAATATTCCCTTCAGTACTTTGAGAATAGCGCTCTTTTTGGGTTATTATGCAGCTAATAGTGAAAATTTCTCACCGACGTTTCGGGACAACACATGGTGGGACCGATAGGTTTCCTAAAACGTCGGTAAGAAATTACCACTACTTGCTGGGTAATAACAATAACCCAAAAGAGAGCAGTTCTCAGCACTTCGCGGCGGAAGCCTGAAATCACGCTCTACAGTACTTTGTTCTCCAGAACCTTAACCTATATTTTCTCCTTAGGGCAAGGCACTAAGCTAAAGAATCACGCAAAACACTCTACGGAAACCTAAAAATTCAAATTTTTAGGTTTTAGTATTGAAAACGATCAGACAAAACACTCTGATTTGTATTGTTACAAACAATTACCGAATTTAAGCTGCGTTTGCCTTCTTCGCAAACGTAAATTCATTGTCACTCCATACTGCTTAAATCTTCGATATTTCGAAGGATCTAGTACATATTTTTATTCCCAAATTATGCCGCCGTCGTGTGTTGCGGTAACAGGATGTGAACATGTACTCAGCTTCCTCTGCGTCACTCTGCACCGACCGCATCACTAGCGCCTAACAGAGCATGCAAGTCTCTCCTTACCGTGATGGATCTACAAGGAGTACTTGGCCCCCACCGTGGGTTACTGGACGATTTTATTTTGATTGGTTTAGTAATTTTTTGGACGATAACTTCCAAACTTTCTACATTACATGGCGGCCAGCAACAGAACTACTGCGAATGGTAAACCTAAATGGAAGTAGAATTAAAAGGAAGCGGATATTTAAGTAACCTGCATAGTAACCGTCTGGAGCAACTGAGAATAACATTGATATCCTCAGGATAGATCCGAACCTGGAATTCTCGCAGAAGTAACGTTCATAAAAGAAACACAGCTGTTAGCTTTAGGCTCCGGTCGATTTATCGCAGAATAAAGTCCAAGGTAAAGCCAAGTGCCAGTTTGTAAGTCACATCCTTATGTGAGTTACTGAGACGGACACTTTGTCCATCCCACGCACTTACGACACTCTCGCGCACAATTCTCGACCGAAGAAATTCATTCCTCACTGGCGTGTTTTTTTTCTTTTTGTTTGTTTGTTTACACTTACGGCTATGGGGATTCGTTTCAACGTCAAGTTGAGTTTTCGAGACTGAAAACCAATTTAAATCAACAGAATCTGGCTCGTCGACAGGCCATCTTTTTGCTAATACTTTTATTCTTATTCTTCATTTTATTCCTTGTAAAGGCAGTGATTGATGATTCTCAAAACCAAGGGGGGAAATTTATAAAATGCTATCATCACTGTCAGCAGTAAGCACTAAACCAGTTGAATTATATTACTGAACATGCACAATAAAAGTTTCAGAACAGGGTGCTGAGGAAAATATGTGAATCCAAGACGGAGTGATAGAAGGCCATGAAAAAACTACATAATGGCGAGTTCCACGTTTTTTACCCCTCCCCTGAAAACAGAGGGCGATTAAACAGTTACAGGTCAGTTGGGCGGGTCACGTGGGACGAATTCGATATGAGATAAATGCACACGCGGTTTTGGTTGGGAACAGCTGAAACGAAGGGGCTGGTTGGTAGACAGAGGTGTGCATGGGAGAAAATTAAAATGAATGCCACCCCCCCCCCCAAAAAAAAACAGAATGCCATGTTGTGGAGTGGATCCATCTGGCTCAATATAGGAGCCAGTGGTGTGCACGTGGTAATAAACGTAATGTTATCCATAACCCCTGGATTATTCGAATATATACAATAATAGTACACCCAAATGCACACAAGTAAATTCAGATCAGTTCATATGCACAATGAACTCTTATATGTTTCGGAAATCCATATGGCCCTCTTCAGGGATGTAAAATACATAGGTTATATACATTAAAAGTAAGAAAATAAATTACAAAAGTATCAGAACCAATTATTAAATATCTGACAATATATTGCACACTATCTTACACTCACATATATTATTACAGGATAGTGAATTACTGTCTGAAAACTTCTAAGTTTCGTTGGAACGGATCACCGAAGAACAAAAATTATTATAAATGATGAAACACTAGAATAAGTTAGCTAATTTACTTATCTAGGTTGCAGTATATCTTACCAGTTTTCCAATGATGTAGAATTTAATTTGGCAAAATTTTTACAATTAATAGGTACTATTAAGAGAACTATTTTTAAGAAAGTGGGAACGGAAACTATTTTGAAAATATACAACACACTAGTTTCACCTACATTTTATATGGGTCAGATAATTGGACTAAAACAGCTTTACAAAGACGAAGAATTGAAGCGGCAGAAATGAAGTTACTGAGACCTCTGGCAGGCTACACCCTTTATGATCACAAAAAGAATGACTACATACAACGCGAACTACGGATTACAGGCATACTACACAAGATAGATGAATACAGACGGAACTGGCTTTCACACTTGCAAAGAATGCCACAAAACCGAATCCCTTTGAAATCGTACCACTACAGACTACAAGGAAGGAGAACAATTGGAAGACCGAAGAAGCGCTGGCGCGAGCAGCTGTAACTCTGGAGACTGAACGGATCAAAGGGTCCAATAATTGATGTTGATGATGATTAAACTTCTAAGTTCACCGTGCAATCAAATTTCAACACATTCTTATTGTAATAATTTATATTCATCTATTTTTAACTCTGGGCTCGTGTGACTGTAAACATATGGATTGGTTCTGATACATATATAATTTAATTTTATACAATTTAATGGATTTAAACTTTGTATTTTACACCCCTGAAGATGACCACATGATTGACCGAAACATAAAGGACTTTAATGTCTATACAAAATAATTTCAATATGCTGACCTGTATTTTTGTCGCCATTATTTTATATATGGCAATAAACATTTAGATACCTTAAATTTCTTGACAAATTTATTGACTAGATGAGAATCTGTTAGCTTCTCAGGAGGAAATCTAATTTATGGAACTGATTATTCATCATGAAACTGAAGGAAAACGGAGGCGTGCACCCGTTACAAATGAAGACAGGGGTGTGCAAATTTTAGTGTGCTGGCATAAAAATTCATTTACATATAAGCTTATTCAAAATGCCAAAACAAACACAGAAATTTTAAATACCTACTTACACACTATCTAAATCTTGTCAGTACGGATGTAGCAGTTCTGTGCTTCAGTACGACAAGAATTCTGATATTCATCCAGCGACATTAAACAGCCGTCGAATTACCTATCCAACGTACGAAGGAAACGTAAATGATTTCGGCCTAGGTTCCAACCAAGCTTTTTTGGAGATTAAAGAATTTATATACAAAAAAATATTTTGTTTTATTTTATTTTATTTCTACGACAATATACCTGAAGCCCTACATGCAAAAAACTGCAATCACCTAACAAAACATACAAACTATATGGTGTCATACCCTAGATGAACTTTAAATAAATTTCACTTCCTACCCTAAAAAAAGTGGGGACCGCAGTGGCACAGTGGTTAAGGTGCTGTGCTACAAAGCGGAAGGTCGCTGGTTCGATTCCAGATGGTGTCATTGGAATTCTTCATCGACATAATCCTTCCGATCGCACTATGGCCATGGCGTCGACTCAGCCTCTAACAGAAATGAGTACCAGGAGTATTTCCTGGGGGTAAAGGCGGCCGGTGCCTAGGGTTCACAACCTTACCACCATCCTGTGCCGCTGTCATGTAATCTGGGAACCTTAACTTCCTGGAAACCTCCGGGCCACTCCAGGCCTGTAACGGGATTGCTTTACCTTTACCTTTACCTTAAAAAACGTGCAGTTTCCACAGAGAACAAAACTGAGCAAACCTTTGTTACATAACCCAGATCAGTGCCAAATGCAACCTACTGTTGACATTAAGAAAACCATGCAGCATCAATAAGCTTTTATTATTCCAATCTGGATAGCAGCTGCTAAATTCAGCAAGGATGATACTGCGAGTGATAGGCAGGATGACAGGTCAGGATTCCTTTCACCTATAACGCTACACACAAACAGTGTTCTGTGAAGAAGGATCCTCGTTCGTGGTAAGGAAGTTGTAAAGAACGATGTATCTGATTTTGAAAAGAAAATGCTGGGAAGAAAAAGTAAGTCCAAGTGGGACGAGAGTGAAGAAAATCAAGCAATTAACCCTTATCCTGCTAACGTGGAGAATATGGTGAGCTCCGAATAATGCCAGCAGATGGCAGATGCGATTTAATTCGGCGTTTAAAGGGTTAAAATACTAAAATTTCGTGCTGTTAGCATACAATTATTCGAGTGCTTTATAGAACATTATGTGAGACAGAAAAGGCAAGCATCATTCCAGGGACATATAATAAAAAAATTACAGTAGAAAAACCTCAGGGGAAGGAGAAATAAGGGAGGCTGTTGTGCAGATGAAAGGATACTATTAAAATAATGATTGGAAATTAGATTTACACTGGATTAAACTTAACAAAGTCAGGTTCCTGCAGCGGTACCTTGTGAAAGTGGCAAGGAGCATAGGTGTGAGAAACTAACATCTAGCAGTGAAGGGTTACAAGAACCACAGAAATCACTGAGACGATGAGCGACAATCAACTTCAATCTTAGCCACAAATTATCGAATCACGTCACTAAGTTTATAGATATACATCAGATACAAGTTGTAATCTACATAACAGGTCAAAATGTTTACCAGTACACGTGACTTTTCTGCTAACTGTTACCGTAATCTTGAGGAAGCTCGTTACAGCAACCCCAAAGTTTATAAATAGTCGCGTAATGATAATATTAAAGTGTTGTATTTCTACAGCAGCTAACAAGGATGGGAGGGCAGGCGGGGATGAGGGGCTAAGGGATTTAATCAGCCTGTCTGAGGGAAGAGAACAGGAAACCCAAGAAGGATAATAGAGTGGCCGTGGAGGATAATATCAGGATAGGTCTACACTCTCTTGTACTTCTTAGCATGGTGTTTTGCCTAATGAAATAAAAAGTCTTGGGAAATGCTTGACACTGTGAATACGGTTAAAAGAGACACGCGTTATTGGAGCGGCCAAATATGCTATACCTAAACTATGTGCATGTGCACAAGAGGAGTCTTTATGATCATCACGCTGCGGGCTAGACGACCGAGCTATCGTGGTTCGTTGCCGGGAGGGGCGAAGACCTTCCTCGTCTCCGAAGCATCCAACCCGGATTTGGGGCAAAACCAACCTCCCATTCACTACGCACCGGGACCTCTTCCTCCGGCGGCAAAACGGCAGGTACGTGAAGCTGACTCCACTTAATAATATGCCTTAACTGCACATACAGAGTGAACATTACCTTTATTTGGATATAGAGTAAAACCCCGATATAGCGCCACCATTAGTTCACCGCAATTTGTGGCGGCGTGTTGAAGGTGGCGGTAAATCGAAATGCTATATAATAGGGAGTTCCTGTTCACCGATTTTCACAAGTGCTAAGTGAAGTTGGCGCTATATCGGGGAATACTAAGTCGTGGTTTCACTCTATGTACGTAATCTCATAGGACAGCATATATTACCTAAGGGAAAATAAAACATCATTACGATGTTTTCAAGGGAAAGCACACCCCAATCCGATACTTCGGAGCAAGTCTTTCACCTTCCACGTTTCTGACAGCAACCACTGCAAGACAAACCTGGACATCGCAGCAGAGGCATTGAGTCTTACCTTAACGATGGTCCTTCAAGTGCTTGATTTTGTGGTGTACATTGTGAATGCTGAGCGGGTCTGTGGAAGGATATTTCGAGCAAACACAACACTGCCTTTGGGAAACTGAAAAGTCACGAGAAGCCATAAGTGGTATATTTTATTACCGGGTCCGTATTAAGTGAACGAAAATTTCGGCAATACTACCATTTGACCTTACAACGACAAAATGGCGTGACTTTCTTTGCTGCACTTTGGATACCACTCGACTTACTTCTGGAAAGTCTTCTGTCTCAATCCAGATTTCACGTTCCGTTGTCTCCGCTTCACTTTTGAGCCAATCCATTTACTTTTGCAAGGCTACCACAGTCTCTCTTCCCACTTCACGTCCCTTACTTCTGCTAAACGTTTCGATCACTCCATTTCCTTTTTCAAGGCATTGTGTCTCTCTTTTCTGCTTCAAAATTTCAGCCACACCGCTGCTTGCTGCAAGGCCTGCTTGTTTCTCTTCATATCTCATTGCTTATGCTTTACTTGGAACACCACTCCAGTTACTCCTGCCGAGCTTCTTGTATGTCTCCAGTCTCCAGGTTTCCTTTCATTATATGCTGATGATTTAATGTTGAGACGGTTCGGGTTTCCGAAGGCGCGTATCCCACAACGCACTCTCATTAATTTCCCAGCATTAGCTACACAACAAGGACACGTGCCGCTGTATGCGTAAATGTCTTACTGAAGAAACGCCGATCTGTATACAGGTAAGTCAGTCGGCTTTATTGTATCCTTTCGGTCTTCTTCAAACATAAAAACTATCTAATGTTAAAGACTCGAGAAAAATATTAAATGAATATCCAACTAGATGCAACAGTACGCAGTCCGATTTATTTTACTGCAAAATCACTCTACATGTTTAGGGTGTCCACCGCACCCATCATCAGGAGTACTAAAAACTGTAACCGCTGCCTCCGGTACAGTTCATAATATCGGTACAGCTACTTCCCTCCAACGTGGCCTGATTGGGACTGATGTGGCCACGTTGGAGGGAAGTAGCTGTACCGATATTATGACCTGTACCGGAGGCTGCGGTTACAGTTTTTAGTACTCCTGATGATGGGTGCGGTGGACACCCGGAACATGTAGTGATTTTGCAGTAAAATACAACGGACTGCATACTGTTGCATCTAGTTGGATCTTCATTTAATACTGAATTATGTTGCACGGAACCATGAGCTGAACACTCGAAGAAAAAGTCGGTGCAGAAATAAACACAATGAAACCAAGTAACTGTACAATCATGACGCCGCACAAGAATGAGCTTCTACGAAATTTCAATGACCGAAAAGCTCACAAAACACCTCCAAATGCGGTAGGTGGAAACTGCATGGTAACAAACGGCAAGTAAAAAATCGAGGTTATAATCTTAAATTAAGAGAAGATATAATTCGGTTAACGGTGTGTAACATTTAAGCATCGTTATTTTACGCGTTCACAAAGGGTGAAATCCTACAAATTGAAGTATACGAGTCTACAGATTTATGTGTCAGACAACCCACTTTGCAAAGCTGTTGGCTTCTCACCCTAAGGTAAGAACGAAAATGAAACGTGTATAAAAAGAAAATGATTAGGAGAATATTTATATCTAAAAGATGAATGCAGCCAGAAGAATAAGGAAAGTTACACACCGAGAAACTTCGTACAATGCAAGATTCACCAAATATTGCACGGTTGAGTATATCAAGGACCAGACATGCGGGAAAAAGAGAAGTTCATTATAAGTTTCTGTCGGAAAGCCTAAAGCATATGAACCACTTAGCAGTCACAGGTCTAGAGTAGGTGGGAATAGCTGTAATATAATGCTATGCTAGAGATATACAGATTGGTTGTCTTGAATGGAGTCGCTTGGCTTAGCATACAGTAGATTCCTATACATACTTTTAAGAATTTCTACATCCAAGAACCCCAAGAAAGCTTTTAACCCAATAACGGTCATTCCAAATTACCTGCTAGATAATGGGGAATTCGACGCAGTATTTTTTCATAAAACCTTCCGAAAATTTCAAACTGCTGAATATTGAAACCGCTCTTACCATGAGGACAGGACGCTTGTAATAGTATGGATTACTGGCCACATATCAAATTGTAGCAGAGTAAGCGTGGAAAATAACCACTGCCACCGGGTAACAACCCAATTGCAGTAAATAAATAAATAAATAAATATATATAATAAATTGTAACGAAATGAAGGCGTAAAATGAATTCTGGCTAAAAAGAGGCACATAATAAAATCTAAAAAATAAAGGTAAATCAGTCTCATTACAGGCCTGGACAGGCCCAGAGGGTTTCAGGAAGTTAAGGTTCCCAGATTCCGTGACAACGGCACAGGATGGTGGTAAGGTTGTCAGCCTTGCGCACAGGCCACCTTCCCCCAGGAAATACTCCTGGTACTCATTTCTGTTAGAGGCTGAGTCGACCCCAGGGCCATGCTGCGATCGGAAGGATATTATGTCAATGAAAAAGCCACTGACACCATCTGGGATCGAACCAGCGACCTTCCGATTTGTAGCACAGCCCCTTAACCACTGTGCTACCGCGGTCCCCCAAAATCTAAAAAGCAAAGACCTTAAAAGAATTCTGATGTCCTAGTAACAATAAGAGGGGGAAAAAACGCTATGTGTCCATCTCGGGTCTCTGATTCCGTTCCAGACAGAAAATGTTAACTTCAAGTGGTTTGCTACTGCTGAGGTCTTGACGCCATAAGCTGGAAATCCTGGCGCACGCGGGCACGCGTATTATTGAGAAACTCAGCAGCGCGTCTCTAATCGCTTTGAACGCAACGTGCGGCCGGCGAAGTACAGGCACACAAGCACAACCGCGTTTTTGAAACTGCATTCCTGAAGCTGCAATGATACTCCTAAAAGCCTTCTTCAGTGAGTACGGAGTTCCGAGCAGAACTCATACCTACTTCCCTGTTGCACATATTTTTCGTTGTGCAAGTCTATCAGTACTAACACGTTTGTGTTATTCCGCTCGGTAAACGGCTTACCGCTTCATGCAGGTTCGGCATACTTTAAATTAAATTTGGGCCAGTGGCCACGCCTACATCTGGTATTCCTATTAACAATGTTTAGGTGAGTTTTTAATATTATCTCCGTAGTACGTTGCATACATACAGCTCCGAAGGCTGATATATCGACTGAAAATTAAAGTTCGAGGAAATTTAACATGGTCGCCATGTTCTTACTTCATATTTTCCAAACAAAAACATACTTTATTTGAAACTGCATATTTTCTTATATCTATTACATTACCGGGGTGCTGATAAGTCCTTAGCCCGAACAGGAAGGAAACAAGTTCGGAAGCATGCCAGGGACGCGTGCGATTTCAACAACATCGAGACGCGAGCTGCCATAAAGTCCCCCCCCCCTGCAAGGCAAGGCGCCGAAGGAAATTCATGCCATTCTGACAGAAACATTAGCTTGTTTCCTTCCTGGTCGGGCTAAGGACTTATCAGCACCCCTGTATTCAATTTCAGGACGATGAAGCAAGTGCCGTTGTGACGTTCCGGTCTGACAAGTTCGTGCGTCCGCCATTTTGTTGCTAGTAAGTGTATGAGATTGAGAAGTATGACGTTGGGGTGCTCTGAATTAGAATAACCTTCACACCAAATTTCATAAATATCGGTCAAACATTTCAAGATCTGCAAGGAGGGGACATGTTGACCCATTAAAGCAGCGTGGTGATTCCACGAAGCTTGTTTTTTCAACAGAAAAAAGTAGGCTAACATGACTTGGAATGTCGAAGTTTATTATTCACCAACAAATGAACAAGTGATTGTCTTGAAAACAACATTAAAATTTATATTAAAATAGCTCCGACATGTTTCGGTGCAGTCACACCATCTTCAGGGAGCTCATTATCCGCACTTGCTAAAGTTACTCCTTGTTAAAATAGTAAAATTATGGTTCATCAGTGCATGATTAAATCATTGGTGACGTGACTGCATACATTGGTCGTGTCCTTGTTGATGTGTGTATGTCGCACTGTTCGGGAGTAGACTACTCCCGAACAGTTCATGCGTTGGCGCATAATAAACTTTGATAGTAAGGGTAATGTTCCTTCGTCCCGAGGTTAGTATGTGGCTCAGTCAGGACTATAGCTGATCCAGAGACGAGAGTAAAAGGCAACCATTTAAAACCGCGACGGATAAGATTGTTTTTTTCGGTTTAGAATGTTCACCAAAAACAAAGGCTTCTCGCGTTATCAAATTTAGTCTAAATATGTTAAATACATAGCTTTCAAGATGAAACATGTGGACAGAGAAACATATAACATATACACATCCACTGTGCGTTAACTTAGTGAACATATTTCAAGTAACTCGTATGTGAGTTTTCGAAACTAACAGATATATGGAAGGACGAGATTTTCCGCCCGTACAGACCGACCCTGGGGCCCACCTAACCTCCTGTAAAATGGGTACCGGTCTTTCCCGGGAGTAACGTGCGGCCGGGGCGTGCTGCTTATCACTCATCCCCTTCTAGTGCCGCGTCATGGAAGAGTACAGCTATACCTCTACCCACCCTCTGGGCCACACCGGGCCTGTAATGGCATCACTTTACCTTTTTTACCTTTTTAACAGGTATACGGAAAATGGCAATGAAAGCGTTAAAACAAAGTCTGAAACCACATAAAGTAAGACATTTAATAGGCCGATCTGTAAGCCTGGCGTTACTCTCGCTGCACTCTTGAGCAGAATAATCGAAAACATTTTGTCAAAGTAGCAAAGTGCGTGTTCCTTCAGTTCGCTTCCAAGTCGTTAAGTTACATTTTACGAGGAAATATATGCAAAACATAGAAAAGGGAAGGCAACAGCGTCAATGTTTAAATCCTCAATGTTGTGTAGCGGTCTAACAACGAGTCTTAAGACGCTTTTACGTGGGTCTGCAGTTTCGTACTCAGAGAGAGAGAGACTGGAACGAGATGTGTATGAATATTTATGATGTTTCATCTTATGAAAATGGGCGCTTTCGCTTCCGGGCACATTCTTAGTAAAAAAAACTTCCACTCACCAGCTTCAAATCCTCCTTCAAACGGACCAATCTTCTCCTTACAAGGAGAGGGAAGAGGAGAGGAAAGTTAGTGGTCGAGGACAAAAATTCATTCCAACTTAACACCAGTAAAAAATTGCAATGAATTTTGAAACAATGGTTACTAATCAGCTTTCAACTTCTCTCCCGTTCCCAGCGTTCCGTACTGAGACTGCAATGTGGTAAATTCATTCAGTAATACTCCTCCCATCCCACTGCTGCATGCTTATTTCAAAACGTCATCACCACACCACAGAAACAGAATTAATGCAACTCTTCAGCATAGCTTTGAAAGAAATGCTTCTTGTAAATTATAAGGAAGATGTTATGTTAGGAGGGATGTGTGACGCCTTGCTCACTTTAAGTGTTCCCTTCCATCCATAAATACGGACTGGTAGGAATTATAAATTGACGGTCAAGCAATTCAATAATTTATGTTCGTTACACTATTTTACGTTAGGTACTGTATGTCACTTTTACTTCGTCTTGGTATACCATTTCTCTACATAATGTCCCGTAGGGCAGAACTGCTTATAATGATACTTGTCACACAGTCTCAAAGTTAATTCCTTCTCCCAGTCCTGCAAATTTATTGGTATTAATCACGGTTTAAAAAAATAAGAATTTTCGGCACGCTGACAGTGTATTACTACATTCATTTCATATATCTAAAGGTAAAATGATCCCGTTACAGGCCCGGTGTGGCCCAGAGGGTGGGTAGAGGTATAGTTCTAATCTTCCACGACCGCGGCACTAGAATTTACCCCCGGGAAAGACCCGGTACCCATTTTTAGGAGGCTGGGTGGGGCCCCAGGGCCGGTCTAGACGGGCGGAAAATCTCGTCCCCACCGGAATTCGATCCAGGACCGTTCGATGTCATATATCTACTAGTTATAATCCATTAGTACATTCTAAAAAACAGAAAGACATTGTTAAATTTTGCAATACCGCTATATTTCCTTTACGAAAAATAAATATCACGTAAAATATGTCAATTTATGGTGCTCTTACCATACAAATTGCATGGTCTTGGATTATGTGACATCAGACTAGCACCAGACTCAGAGGTTGGCACAGCCGTTGTATAGGCGTCAATTATATTTACGTGTGTGCTGCCCTCTGACGCTACTCTGTCAGTGTCGAGATTCGCAAAATCCGTTCATTTGTTACAAAATAACAAGTGCAGGACAAACGGACAAAATAAACATAAAGCAAAAACAAAGTTCTCCCTCTGCACTCCATGAAGGCATACAGGAGGAGCAGAGGTATGGATCAACTCATTCTTAACCTCCGGATTGGTGGAGGTTAGAGGTCAACTTCACGTCCCGGACTTTTTATCCTCGAGAAAGAAAATCGACACCCACTGAAGAGGGGGAGGGGTGTGCACCAGAGCATATCTGGACGGCTATACAGAAGATAAAATCTCTTGCCCATGCCGGGATTCGAACCCCAGACCGTTCAGTCCGTAGATAATTATCTCGGCTCCAAGGACAAGTGGACAAGACTAAACAAACTAAATTTGTTTAGCAAGTAAAGCAGTGCATTAAGTGGAGTCGCCCCGGTACTGTCTTATCGGAATGTGTATCAAATGGTAGGCCGGTGGTGAGATAATGACAGTTCGAATTTTAAGAAATAATACTGGATAAGGCACCAAGGTTCGGCGCATTATTACTTTACGAGCAAAGGGAACAACTGTTAGCTGGCTATAAAATGTTTAAGAAACACCGTGAACTGGCGACAAGGCGCGATCCTCCATTTGTGGGATTGGAAATGACGTACTCCTCGCAGTAAAAATTATTACCCTACGACATTTAACAGAAACCTGTAACTCAGAACCGTGTGAAATAGAAAGTGTGCATCTGAGCAGCTCACGCCACGAGAAACTGAAACAGTACTTCAAATGCTGAGCTCCAGAAAGGGGGCTGATTTCAATACTGAGAAACTGGTGGCCTCTCTAGATCAAGGCTAACCAATGAAGTCATTTTCCGCAGTTATGCTCTGTACATCGACAAAAAGCGCTTCGATTCCAACGTGTCTGTCTACACTCAGGGAAAAATGCTACAACCAAATGTCGTTCCAAACTCGTGAGCTAGACTGCCAAGCGTGGATCTGTCATATACTCATACATGGTAACATTAAAAAAAAATATTTGGCTGTATAAATATAATTCTTGCGCGCATTACATAAAACGCGACACAAAGATCTGGTACACAACTCTAACTTTAAACAAACGCACTAATGGAAGAGAAATTCTTTCCTCCAGATTAGCGAGGCAGTAGGCCACCCACAATGCAGTACCGTGCGGAAGGAACAGTCCGCAAGACACGGTGTAACTGAACGGCTTAGTATTCAGAGTACGGCAGTAGGCGGAACAAAGAGCGTGACCTGTACTTTCTGGGATCCAACATGAAGTGTATAATTATGACTAAGGAACAGCATAACAAGCAAAATTGTAACTGGCCCATTTTCCAAATCCTGGCACAGCCCAACAGAACAACGTTCCTATTTCCTTCGTCTGTACTTCCCTACCCATTTCCTTCTTCATTTCCTACTAGCACTCTTTCATTCTACATTGTTTTTTTCCTTCTCCCCTTCCTTCTTCCCTTCATACGCTCCTAAACCTTCATATCTTATCATCTGTCTTTATTTATTTATTTTTATCCTCTATAGGCTGGTTTATTTTTGTCTACGTTTTCTTTCTTTCTTTCTTCATCCCTTCTCTTCTTCGTTCCTTCCTACACTCCCCAATATTTATTTCTTTATTTATATCCTCTATTGGTTGGTTTACGTTTGTCTACGTTTATCTTTCTTTCTTTCTTCCCTCCTTATTTCCTTCTTATGCTCCTCAACTTTTATAGCTTGTTATATTCATTTATTTCTTTTTATTCTCTATTGGCTGGTTTATTTTCTGTGCGTTTTTTTTTTTTTGTTAT
>Ga0131853_10002897_pt1 | contig 30756 bp, 23 predicted proteins | sample TergutLab28metaG_FD_92764 | JGI IMG/M metagenome (GOLD analysis project Ga0131853, IMG submission 92764) | Labiotermes labralis P1 segment gut microbial communities from Petit-Saut dam, French Guiana - Lab288 P1 (version 2) (version 2) | ecosystem: Host-associated > Arthropoda: Insects >... | reverse complement strand
TTGTTTGCTATTTTGTTAGCCTCTAACTCTTGTTATCTTTATACATCGTCTTTTGATTTTGTTAGTTATTTAGCGGGTTTGAGAGTTAGAGTAGTTTTGTGCGAATCTTCCCGCTTCGGTAAACCGCGTCCTTTACTCTAACCAATGATGAGAGGTGATTCAGATGCGAAAAGCTATCTTTCTGTCGTTCATCATAGCATTACTATTCTTGGCCGCCTGTGGTATGTCTGCACAAGAGCGTTTTGAAGAACGATTGCAAAATGTCGTATCAGATGGTGAAATACTGTACACGAGCAGATTAACGCCATTGGCTCATATAGACGGTACATGGCAGTTGATTATTAAACCTTATGATTACGGTGAGGCAACAACGAGTATTGAGATTTCCGGTGCAAGCGGCAGGGTATTTCGTGAAACGGCAGATAGTACGATTACCAGCAGTGCATTAGATGCGGATACAGACTATATTGTCACGGTTGAGCGTGACGGCGAATCTGTACAAGCTATTGTGCATTATACATTTGAAGAAGGCTTAACCGTTGATGACACACTTCAAAGGCGCGATAGTATGTCGTTTGTTGTTTCTCATGACCGCACGGGTGAGGCCATGCATTTTGAGAGCTTGATTTTTGGATGCGAGAGCCTAATAGTGGTGGCTACACATACAAAGTACCTTTTTCTGGGGAGCGTTTTAACCGAGCGTCGTTTGTCGTCGAGCTAAGTCAAGCACGGCTACGCAAGGCATATGATTCGGATATACCCGGGCGCGGATTTAATGCCTATATTTTCTTTGCCGTGCAGAATGAGTTTTTTACGTACGATGTTGGTATTTTTCACGGTTGGTCGCGTGATGGCGAATGGCGTGTATTTTCAGGCCGACTTGGCGATTTTGAGGATCATGGCGTTATTGTCCGCTCTGATTATGTGGATGGATCGTTTATCCCCCGTGATGATGTAAGAATCACGGTTTCAGTGTCTGAAGGTAAGGTAAGCCTTGCGGCAGAAAACTTAACCACCGGTAGAATGATTGAAGTAACCAGAGAACATAGTAGCCTCGGTGGAAATACTGCGCTCATCAAGGGGACTTCTTATGTGCCTGACAATGAACCCGAGCACACACCCGATTGGCGAAATGGTGCTTATCTGCTAAATGTAATTTATCGAAATGCTTACCTTTACAGACAAAGTGGTGTACGTGGCGAGTATGAGAGTATTTCTTTTTGGCTTGATGGTAGCGGCGTGTATTATATTCTGACATACAATACAGACATTAGCCAAATCCAATTTATCTATGATGACGATGGAAATATTGTTGGTGAGATTGTAGATATTGATTATCGGTTTAGGTAAAATATTTTTACATCTCTATTTTTTCTTGTCGAAAAATCGTCATTTTTGTTATTCTGAAAAAACTGCTTAGTTGGCATTATCTGCACAACGAAAAAATCCCCGTTCACACGGGGGCTTTCTCGTCCATAATGATTGCAGGTTACATTGCCGCCAGCAAACCGCGGATAATATCCCGCGCCTTAATAATATCGGCTTTCTGTTGCGCACCCTCAATTTCACGCTCAATAATCAGCGTTCCGTCAAATCCTACGGCGTCGAGTTTGCTCAGCAGTGCTTTGAAATCGACTTGTCCTTCGCCGACAGCCGTTTCGTTGCCCAACTGCATACCGTTTGTCGGATACTCGCCGTCTTTGATATGCAGGCTGCGCACATATTCGCCGAAAATTTGTACTGAGTCGACGGGGTTGGCCTTGCCATACATCAACAAGTTGGCAGGGTCGAGGTTGATGCCCAAGTTGTCAGTGCCGATGTCGGCGATACAGCGTTTGAGCGTAATGGGCGTTTCCTGTCCTGTTTCAAAGTTGAAGAAAATGCCCAAGTTCTTACAATGCACTGCCACCTCACGGATGGCGGCGACAATCTTGATGTACTCGGCGTCGGCGGGATTCTCGGGGATAAAGCCAACGTGGGTGGTAATGTCGGTCACGCCCAGCATTTTGGCGAAGTCGGCGGCTTTTTTTAGCGCGTCGATGCGGATGGCGCGGTATTCCGGCGGCACAAGTCCATCAACCAACGGTGCTGTCCAAAAGTCCCATGCCACAGGGCCCGGCCAGCCAGCCCAAATACTGGAAATGCGAATGTCGCCGAGCGCTTTTTTTGCAATGTCGGCGTTTTCTTTGGTGTACTTTGTCACATCCCAACAGTTGAGTTGGCAGGTTTTTAGATCTAATTCGCGAATGTCTTTAGCAGCTTCGTTCAAGTCGGCGTCAATGCCTAGAATAACGCCAATGTCCCAGTTTTTCATAGAAAAGATTCCTCCAAAAAATTTGTAAAATTTATCCGATACTTTGGGCTGCTCAATTGTATCATAAATAGGACGGGTGTGCAACATAAAGATTTCATTGACATATATGGCGATGATAAGGTACAATGTATGCAATCTGTCACGGTAAAAATAGTAGGAGGAACTCGTTATGAAACGCACTTTCTCGGTCATTTTGGCATTACTCTTTGTCTTGACAAGCCTCGGTGCGGTGGCGCAGCCTGCCGAATCATTTGCAGAGGACGCGTCAGTGGACGACCAGCAAGCAGTAGATTTCACGCCTCTATCGGCAACGGAAGTCAATTTTTCTATTCCCGGCGGTATGTATGCAACCCCTGTTGCGCCGGTGATGACAGTCGACGCAGCCGGTGCGCAGATTTGGTACACGCTTAACGGTGGCGACCCAGTGCCGAATATGCCGGGCTCGTTTCTGCACGATCCTCATGCACCGCGCACCCTTACCGATCGTACGCCTGAGACCAACTTCTTGTCGGCCATTCCAGCGGCAAGACTGGGCTGTTTCCTTGTCTATACTGATGAGCACTTTATCCCGCCGAAAACACCTGTTGCCAAGGCCACAATCGTGCGTGCGCGCGCCTTCAATGCCGACGGCACGCCGCTATCGACGGCACACGGTTCTATTACGACACACAGCTTTTTCGTTATGCCCGACATTCTCGAACGCTATGACGGGCTGCCTATTATTTCATTGACCGTTGATTATGACGATTTTTTCAGCGATGAGCGTGGCATCTACGTTCGCGGCGGCCCTAATCGCGGCTATCAGCCCGGGCAAATTGAGCCCAACTGGGAATGGCGTGGTGCTGAAAATGAGCGTCCCGTACACATGGAATGGTTCGAAGTTGAAAATGGAAGCTTTGACCGCATCATCTCCAGCGACATCGGCGTACGCATCCACGGCGGCGGCTCACGCCGTGTGCCGCAGAAATCGTTGCGCCTGTATGCACGGAATGACAGAGGCGGCTTGCAAGCCTTTCAATATGACCTATTCCAAGGCGCGGCTATCGACAGTCGTGGCAATAACGTAGAGTACTTCCGTCGCCTCATTCTCCGCAATGCCGGCAATGAGGGCCCGGGCACTATGTTCCGCGATGCCGGATTGCAACAACTGGCACAGGGCTTGAACTTCCGAATCCAAGCCTATCGCCCCAGTGTTGTCTTTATCAACGGTGAGTTTTGGGGCGTTTACAATATCCGCGAACGCTATGACAATCGCTACTTAGCTGCGCATTTCGGTGTGCATCATAACGACGTGGCGCACCTCGAATTTGAAGTTGGCGGCTGGTCGCTTAGCGATGGGCGTGATCAAGACCTTGCCGATTTCCGCCAATTGGAAGAGTTTTTTGCCAACAATCACTTTGGCGGTGGCATCAGCAATCGAAATTACCAGTACATCCAGCAGCAAATGTGCATTGACAGCTTCATCGACCTCTATATTACACAAATGTACTGGGGCAACATCGACTGGCCAGCCAACAACGTGCGTATTTGGCGTTATTTTGACACCGGACGCAACACTGCCAACGCCGATCAAACCATACTTGACGGCCGTTGGCGTTGGATGTTAGTTGATCTCGATAGCACCTCGGGCTTTTCATTCAGCCTCGACTATTGGCAAAATCCGATTAGCCGCTTGATACATTATTATGAATATGAGGGCTTGCACTGGGGCACAACTGAGCGAAGCACACGTATGTTTCGTCAGTTGATGACCAACCAAGATTTCCGTAATCGCTTCATCAACCGCATGAACGACTTGATGAACACGCATTTTGACGTCGAGCCTTTCTTGGCGATGGTTGATCAAGCCGAAGCGCGCATTGAGAATGTTATGTCTGAGCAAATTCACCGTTGGAGTCGTGTTAATTCCATGCCCGAGTGGCGAAACAATGTGGCAGGTTTGCGTGAATTCGGTGAAAACCGTAAGGTGTATATGCTCGATTTTATGCAAGACACACTCAACCTAGGCGCACCCGTACAAGTGATAACAATGGCCAACACAACACAAGGCCGTGCGACAGTCAACGGTATGCTCATTGGTCCTGAAACACAAGGCGTACAAAATGCTGCAAGTTGGACGGGAACATACTTTACGGGCATGACGCAGACATTCGGCGCGGTGCCCAATGCCGGTTTCCAGCTGTCACACTTTGTCGTCAATAACGGTGGAAATGTGTCGGCATTGCCCGCTGATCGCAACGGCGAGGTGCAAGTCATGCTGGCAGGAAATACAACGGTTACACCCGTATTCATAGCGGGCGAAGCTAATTTGCCAGTGTATTTTGATATGTTTAACACGTTGCCCGCCAACTGGATGCCGCTGGAGGGCGGTGGTGTTGACCTGGGTGCGATTACCAATACGGGTGACCGTTTTACCTTTGCCAATCGTGAAGGCGGCGGCTGGCCGAGCGCGACCTATCAATTTATTACGCCAATTGCTTTCCCGCGTGCGCTTACGCCGCATACGCGCTTGTATTTTGACTTCACTGTACACTCAGGAGCTAACATCGTTCTAACACACCAAGGCATGTTTGGAGCTGAAACATATAACATTGCCCGTGCCCTTGTGGGTGAACAGAACGTAGATTGGGAGAGCGGAGATATTTTTGCCGGTACATACCGCGGCTCGATTACGCTCGAAGAGCTATTTGCTAATATGTGCGGCGGTCCTAACCCGTACAATCCTTTCACTGGCGAACAGTTTAATTTGGCTGCCATTCGTGTCTTTGCCGTGCGCGACGACGTGACTTTCCGTGAATTTAGAATTCTCGGACCATATGATGACGATGGCACATCGCTCTTTGTTAATGTTGTCGGCGCACCGTTTAACATAACGGTTAACGGCGCACCGTGGGACGGTGATCCGTTTGGCGTGGGCGAAGGTGATATTGTTGTCATCACAACAACGCCGGGCGTCAATCAGCGGCTGAGTGAAAGTGGCTCGCAGCTGCCCGCCGGCACGGTCATTGACAATTATACCTTTACTTTCACGATGCTTGATGAGCGTGTCTTTGTCAACATCGTATTTACCCGTCCCGGCGACATCAATGGTGATGGCGTGGTGAATGAGGACGACTTGATGTTGTTGCAGGCTTATCTCCTCGGCATGCTTGCGTCCGTTGATCTCTTTGCCGCGGATGTCAATGCTGATGGCGTGGTGGATTGGCTCGACTTCCTGTACCTGCTGCGCTACATACAAGGCGAAAATATTCCGCTTGGTACATATATGCCTGCTGGCGCGGCGATGACGAACGCCGAGCTGCGTGTCGGTGACGTTACGGCAAGTCAAGGCGATTGGATTGGCGTGCCTATTATCGTTGATGCTAACGACGGCTTGACCATGTTAGCGCTTGAGGTCGATTACGACAGCGATGTACTTGAGTTAGACGAAATAGACGGCTGGAACTGGTCGCTTGGACTGGTCGGCGGCGGCTGGGGCAATATCGCGAGTTTCTTTGCAACCGGCCTCATCGATCCGGATTTCGGCGTTTCAGTCGCAACAGGCACGGGCGAGCTTGCCATGGCTATATTCCGCGTGCGTGACGGCGCGGCACTAGGCGATACGACAGTGACGATCAACGCTACTTTTGCTGCCGTTGAAGACGGCAGCGGCGGATACAATTTTGTGGAAGTCACAGCAACTGCCGGTATTGTTACGGTGGCCGAATATATCCCGCCGACTTCCTTTGTTCATGTAGAGGCATTCGGTGGTCAATCAGCAGGTATCGACTCGCACGGTACGTTGTGGCAGTGGGGTTCAATGAGCGGCGGTCGTCCTAGACCTGTTATGGACAGTGTTGCTGATGTCGCGCTGGGACAGTCGCATACGCTGATTCTTGATACTGACGGCGTGCTTTGGGCATGGGGTGGCAACTGGCGCGGTCAGCTCGGTGACGGCACATTTGACTGGCGTGGCACGCCAGTCAAAATCATGGAAAACGTCATCAGTATCGCGGCGGGTCAGCACCATTCGCTGGCAGTCACAGCCGACGGAAATGTCTGGCAATGGGGTGATGAGCAGAGCGATTGGAATGAGCCGTGGGCTATGGCTGCGGCAAGCGAAGTAAGCCTATTCATTTCGCGGCCACGCGGCAGCAGGATAGGTATAGAACAATCTCGATATTCGGCAGATACCGCGCGTGCTGACGCAATGTCGCGTCGCGCAGTATGCACACCTGTCGGCGATGCGCCGGAATCGCCGCCGCCAGTGCCAACCCCGCCAAATAGCGGCAGCAATATACCTGTGCAAGTGGCAGGCTTGTCCGGTGTAACGCAAGTGGCAGCTGGCAGAGAGCATTCGCTGGCCATTGACAACCGTGGCCGTCTGTGGGCATGGGGCGCAAACGGGTCAGGTCAGCTCGGTGATGGCACGTTTAATTTCCGTGCTACGCCGGTGCATGTGATGAGTACTGTCGCCGCCGCCTCCGGCGGCAACGGGCATACGCTGGCACTTACTATGGGCGGCAATGTCTACGCATGGGGTGGCAACTGGGACGGCCAAGTCGGTGACGGTACATGGCAAAACCGAAACCGGCCCGTGCGTATTATGCAAAATGCTACAGTGATTTCGGCCGGTGACTGGCATTCTATGGCATTGGGCAGCAACGGCGCAGTTTGGGCGTGGGGCAACAACTGGGACGGTCAAATCGGTGACGGCACATTCGATAACGAGCGCAACCGCCCAGTACAAGTCAAGACAAATGCTATTGCCATCGCGGCTGGCGGCTGGCATTCGCTGGCGGTCAGTAGTCAACGCGGCCTCTACGCGTGGGGCGCAAATTGGTCGGGACAACTTGGTGACCAAAATTTATGGTGGGCGATTCGCCCCACACAAATTATTGCCGGTTACTTTTGGCTGACAGCGAACAACCGCCCCAATTCTTGGGCCATTCCCTATGTCAGCACGGCATACACACATGGCTTGATCAGCGAAGCTGTCTTTGCCGGTACGCGCTTCCAAGACGGCATTCCGCGTCATTATATCGCTGATCTGGGCGTACGTTTCCTCGAAGTGTACAGCGGCATGAGCATTGACGAATTTATCAAAGATTTCGCGGCGAATGGCGGCACGCTATATGATGTTGAATTCCCCGATACGACTGACCCCTATGCCTTGGCATTGGCGCAGTTGGGCATTATACGAGGCGGTGAGGTAAACGGCGTTTTCGGTTTCCACCCGGATCGGACACTCAATCGCGTAGAAGCGGCAGCTATGCTGACGCGGCTGGCAGATGCATTGGGTTATGATATAACTGACGCGCCCGACGCGCCGTTTGACGATCAGCATACCATTCCAAGCACATGGGGGCGACCCAATACAAACTTTATGTATTCTATCGGCATCATGGGTAACACGGTGAGTCCGGAAAATATCCCGACGCTGGGGTACTTATTCCGCCCATTCTATGTTTTCCCGACACAGCAAATGATTACCGCGATGGTGAGAATGCTGCCATAACGCGAGCGCTTATCTCTCGAACAGGGAGAATAAGTCGCGAAAAGGTGGAAAGCGCACTCTTCATCTTTTGCGCCTTACACGACCGCCCGTGAGAAAGTGGATGTGCGACACTGCAAAACTAAAAGTAAAAAATTCCCCGCCGAGAGCGGGGAATTTTTTACACAAAATGGAACGATTTACACTCCTTCAACAGTCTAATGGTCGAGAGAGGTGATAGCATAATGTTAGAAAACAGTTCTCATAACGCATTTCGGAAACTATATCTGCCGTTGCACGCCACGCTCTTTAAGACAGCATTGGCGATACTGCGCGACCGCAACAACGCCGAAGATGCGTTGCAAGAAGCGCTGTTGCGCGGTTATAAAAATTTCGCTAAGCTGCGCAATCAGACTCACTTCAAGACATGGATGACACGCATACTTATCAATACTTGTCGTGACTTTCGCAGACGTAATCCCGAGCAGCTGTCCCTCGACATTGCAGCGCATATCCCTGTGCCCGATGACGGCGAAGAACGGCTCCATGTACTCGAATGCATCCAGCGGCTCGATCAAAAGACGCGCGAAATCATCACCCTGCGTTTTTGGTCACAGCTGACGCAAGAGGAGATTGCCGAAGTTATGAGCCTGCCAATCGGCACTGTTAAATCCCGTCTGTCGCGTGCGCTTAGCAAGCTCAAAACGCTATTGGAGGAGGACGAAACATGAAACACTTTGATGAAAATAGCATCAAAAAGGCCGCTGAGCTACACGACTGCGTGACCCCGCCGTCGGCTGAGGTAATGTTGGCCAAAGTTGCCGATGCACCGGCGGGAAAGAAGCTGATATTATTCCCACAACGCGCCGTCAAGCGCACGTTGCGGGTCGCGTCGGTTGCGCTGGCGGCATCACTGGTCTTTATTGTCGCGGCAATGGCATTTAATCAATTTTTTCCGGGAAACAATGGTAACGTTTTGCCCCCACCGTCCATTGGAACACCGCCACCAACCCCGCAGCACGACCCTGTAGGGGCGTTGGAAGCCTACTACTACTTTATGTTGGACTGGCTCAACGAGCACGGACAGCCCGTCAACGAAGAAGAGGCGTGGACGCAACAGCATATCCGTCACGCGCAGCTCATCGACTTTAATAATGACGGAGTATACGAACTGTTGGTTATCACTTTTGATCCTGAAACCAGTCCCGTGTTGACGGCAACCGTTTGGGGCTACTGGGATGACCTAACGGGTGCAGGCAATCAAATGCAAGCCATTCATACAACTGAAGTATGGGCATCGGGTGATGACTCAATGATGCTTGAGCTTGCTGAGACCGTGGACGGGCAAACGCTCTTGGTTCATGTCAAAAATGGCACGTATGAGCGAGTCAGGGATTTCAACAGCTTGGTAGGATTTGAAGGGCCGCTCTACATGGGGAGCGATGTTGATTTGCTTGAAATGGTGTTCCACCAAGACTTATTTCTCGGTGCTGCACTTATCATGCAAGCAAATGCGCCGCCATTCTGGTCATACACCGGCAGCTATGGGGGACAGCCGCCGCAAGAAATCAGTCAAGAGACGTACGAAAATTTTCCGGCCGAGCATTTGGGCATCGTCAACATCTACGAAGTTGACTTGACCGTCGTCGACGTTCCTGCTTTTATTACTAAGATTGAGGCGAGAATTGTGATATTGGGCGGCGAAGTGCTTGAGCCAACAGCTACGCCGGCACCGGCCGATGCTGCAGCTGTTGGCGTGAGATTGCATGAGGCCGATGACCTTCTGCCGTTCGGTCCGCGCCATGAATTTATTGAGTTCGACGAACCCGGTTACCCGCTTATTCTCATTACAACATCGCAATCGCTGATAGATTTCCGCTTCGTAGAACTGTCCTGGCGCGACGCTTCCGATGCATTCTACGGCGATGATCATGCCGAGTTTCTCGATGCAACCATACTTTGGTCTGTCGACGAGCTGACATATGACACACCATTACTCGTCACATGGCGGGATCGTCCCGAGAAGCGCGCCCATCGCGGAATCATCTTCCGTATCCCCAACGATGATCCATTCCGTCCATATCGCGACATTTTCTACTCTATCACAAGAGATTCCGATGGAACATTGACGCTTGTTGAAGAAGAGGACAGCGGCACAATCGCAATTTTCTCAAAGCGCACACAAGTGGCCGGCGTTCTGGAGCCTGCAACATCGACGTTTCAATCAATTTCAGTTACGGTAACAGAACAATTCATGCATTTGGAGGAGGGCGCCGTCATGCCGCCGATGGTTTCTTACAATGCCGCGCGCGCCTTTGAGATTCTGTCGATAGTGCCGGCAACCGAAGTCTTGCACCCGTTCCATTATGAGCGTATCAACGCACCCGGCACGCTATTTTCCATTGATATTTTGTATGTAGATGGCAGTAACCAACGAGTTTACGTTTCGTGGGCAACGCCAACAATTTTCCGTTATACGGGGACATATGGCAGCAGTGGCGACGGAGGATATGTATCGGCAGCGGCACCTGAACTGTTGGAAATGATAGGCAGATACTTTGGGTTACCTCACGACTGGATGATAAGGTATGCATAGATAAATACAAAAGCGCCCTTCCGAATAGACGGAAGGGTGCTTTTGCAGGAACGGCATTTTGCTGCTTGCGCAATTATTTTGTTTCACCTAATGAAATCACATAGACCGTATATTCGTCAACGCCGTCAAGGCCGAGAAATTCATCACACAGCTTTTGGTCATACGCCGCCATGCAGCAGCTGCCCAATCCCAATGCCGCCGCCGATAGCATGACATTCTGCCCCAAATGCCCCAAGTCAATCAGTATAACCCTGTGCGCCATCTCGCAATACCGCCATTCCGCCTTATACGGAAGGCAGGATACGAACAAACATGCCGCTGCGCTTGCTGCCCAGCGCTGCCCGAAAACGGCATCGGTCAAGCGATTCTTGTAACCTTCAATCACGCCGAGGTACTCCAACGACACCGTTTTTTTGCCGATATTTTCGGCAGGGATATAGCGGTATAGTCCCGCAGCTAAGCTTTCAACATTTTGCACCGCGATGTATAGCTCAAACGGGTGTCGTGCGCCGCCGCTCGGTGTGGGGCGTAAGGTAGCGTGACCCTTCACTTCTTGAATGCCGCCTGCACTCCACAAGATAAACGCCAATTCTTCACGGCTCATTGGTTTGGTTTCGTCATATTTGCGCTCACTGCGGCGAATGTCAAGCAGCTTGTCATACGACATGTCGATTGCCCCAAATGCGGGCAGTGTAGTAAGCGCTCCCACTGCCGGTTTTGAATAGGCAGGGTGCGGAATGCCCTTTTGCTGGTCACTCTCCCGCATCCCGTCTAAGAAAGACGGGCATTTCATAAACTCTCTGTTTTGCATAATGTCATTCATAGTGGCTTCTCCAATTTTAACAATTGATATGGCTCGTTGAGCAATGCCTCTTGATATAATGTGATTGTCTCTTTGACGTTGAAGAGTTTGCATTCTGCCGCACCAATCACGCCGTCGGTGACGTAATCGCGTGCGTAGGCACGTTCTTGAATAACAAGCCACGGCGAAGGTTGCACAAGTCCCATATTCCATGATTTAACAATCCACTCATCTTCGGGATATTTTGCCCGTGCCTCGGGTGTCGGTGCCATTTTTTGTTTGATGTCTTCGGGGATGCAATGTTCGACATAGTGCATCGTTGACATACTGGTAATATCAACACCGATCATGAGTGCCCGCCCGCCGTTGTCGATAAGGTGCTGATAACCCTGGGCGTGAATATCGGCGTCCTTACCCCACGCCGAAACGCGCTTAAAACCCGTGCCAGTCAGTACGCCCGGCATTTTGCGGAAAGTCTCGGGGATAATGCCCATGCCGTTTTTTTCCTCATCGTCTAAGATTCTAATTTTCTGCGCCATACCCATGGCACGATCTTCGGCCGTTAGCGGCAGCCCGCCCGAAATCTTAAAGGACGGCAGTACCAGCGCGCCCTCTTGGGTGACAACGTTCATCAACGCAGCGATAACGGTCTTTGCGCCGCTCTCAACATGTCCCAAACTGCGCAGTGACGAATGTACCTCCAGCATATCGCCGCGCTTGATGCCCAAATTGCGCAAGTCTTGCTCAATATCGGCGATGGTGAGTGCTGTATCCATAGGGAAACCTCCACTTGTCAGTTTTTTCATGCCGTGTTTTTTATTTGCAATCATACGTCAAGTCATTTCTCAAACCTTTGTGTAAAATTTCCCGCGAGTAAATTCAATGTTTAGTGTTTTTCGGTACATATATGCTTTAATAATGGCATGGACTTCTTCGGCGGACTCTGTTGTAAAAATGAGCCGACCATGCGTGATGCCTGATTTCTCTATTTCTTTGAGTTTGTCGGCTACAAAAATTGGCACTGAGTTGTATAATACACCGCCCTTCACAAAGAAGTTTACATTTTTTCTATCGGAGATTGTGCCGCTGATTTGCGGGTTTCCCAATTTCATAAGTGGAACTTTTCCATAGATGACTGCCTCGGTGTCGATTGGTTTTTGAATATCTCTCATTTGTGCCAAATTGAGTTCGGGATGGAGCGTAGCGCGATGAACACCCAGGTCTTTTAATACGCTCAAAGCTGTGGAATTAAAACAATGCACATAAAAATCCGTCACGCAACCCGGTTCAATCTCGCCATATGAAGCAACATACTGTTGCATGATTTCTATTCCAAGTTTCCGACATGCTCGCTCTTGTTCGGGCTTTAGGCATGTTGCAATAAACTTAATCAGAGCGTTTCACCTCCCCTCGCATATGGATTTCTAAGGGCATCCATATACATTGCAGATGTATCTCCTATATAGTATCCATCGGTATAGCCGCCGCGATTAAATATGCTCAGCATTTTCTGTTTTTGTTTTTCGGATATAAGGGCGCCGTCCAATGTCGCACGATAGGCTTTTGTAACTGTGCCAACATAGTCCGGCCCTTTCATGCGCCCTTCGATTTTCAACGCGGAAATGCCCATGTCAACAAGCTCACCAACGTAATCAATCAAGCACAAATCCTTTAAGCTGAGCAGAACACCGTTTTTCTCGGTTGATGTATATGGCAAACGACAGGGCTGAGCGCATGTGCCGCGATTGGCGCTTCGACCGCCAATAAAGCTGCTTATTTGGCATTGCCCGGAATAGGCAGAACACAGTGCGCCGTGCACGAAAACTTCCAACTCTACGCTTGTATGCAAGCGTATTTCTTGTATCTGACTCCGCGATAACTCTCGTGCCAAGACGACACGCTTAAAGCCTAAACGCCCCAGCGTTTCGACATCTTTTAGCGTCTTTGCTGTCATCTGTGTGCTAGCGTGCAGATGACTTTTAGGGAAATTCTGTCGAATCAAAGTGGCCAAGCCCAAATCTTGCGCAATAAACGCCGATACGCCTGAATTATAGGCGAAGTCTGCAATTTCAAGAGCTTCTTTCAGTTCACGGTCGGTCAATAACGTGTTGATGGCAAGATATGTTTTCACATTATGGTTGCTTGCATACTTCACTGCCAGTCCAAGTTCATGAGTGTCAAAATTCCCCGCAAAGGCACGTGCCGAAAATTTACTTGCGCCCAAATAGACAGCGTCTGCACCGGCAGTAACTGCCGCTTCAAGCGTTTTGAAATTGCCGCTTGGAGCTAGTAATTCTGGTTTTATCATAGGTTTTTTGGTGCTCCTGACAGTTTCATCTTAACAACCAATTCGGCACTCAAGGGAAATCAGGCTCTTCCGGTACTTCCGGCGCAAGGTTCCCGCGGCTGATTGTGAAATGCACATTAAGCGTCAAGCCCACAAACTCACTCCTATGGGTAGCCGAAACAATAGAGCCCCTTGGAGCGCTGCTGTCGATATAGGTTTTTGTATAGGTGATGTTTGCACCATTCGCGCTGAATTCATAAAAATATGAAGGCAACTCACTTTCCAAGCTACCGATCAGGTCTTTAATAAAGGGCTGTCCCAGAGAATACACAACATCAACTCTCTCAGCTTCGCTAAAGAGCCTGGTGCCGGCGGCAACGGATTGCGAAACAAACCTGCCAAAAGCAATTGTCGCACTATATCTTGAAATGACATTTACGTCTAATTCTGCGTATGTCTCGGCATCATTCATGGAAATGCTGCTGAAATCAGGAACCTCAACCCCAGCACCCATAGAGAGGATGACTGTCATTTCGTAGTCGGCAGCAATTCTTTCACCGGCGGCAATGCTCTGCGAAACCACGTGGTCTTTCTGAATGTCTTGCGATGGTTCTTCTTCGAAAGTTACTCTAATGCGATTGTCTTCTGACCAGCTTTCCACGTCTTCTCTACTCCTGCCGCCAAAATTAGGTACGGTAATATCTCTGAGCACCTCTTCTTCACCACGCGACATGACAATCACCATCATATCACTGCGCGTGTAATTTGATTCATTGACCATATCGCTCGGAAATTCTAATCGCAGAAATCGCCCTTGTTCTACTGTGTTGCTGTATTCCTGGACGATATTGGCGTTGTTGACTTTGTATTCGGTTCTCCAATCACGTATCTGCGCAGTTGTCATCACGCTGAAGTCGGGAAGAAGTAATATTTCATGCGGATCGGGTCCATTGCTGACAACAATGTCGAGCAGCGAGCCGCGCTGTATTCTGCCACCGGATGCAGGGGATTGCTCGATAATAATATCCTGATCGTTTTCCAAATCGAATACATAACTGATATTGAGTTCGACCCGATTTCTGAGTGCCCAGCTTCTGGCCTCGCTAAGATTGAGCCCCACAAGCGGCTTTATCTCCACTCTATTGGCCGAACGGTACAATAAAAACCCTGTCACGCAAACAGCGATGACTGCGATCACTATCAAAAGATACTTGATGAGTCGGGCACGATGAAACGTCTTATCAACCTCGACATCATGAACTGGCCCTTGAATACCAATGTCCTGCCGCTCGGGCTCTGTTTTGACGATCGGCGTCTCTATGAGAGCGCGCTTATAACTATCTTTACTAAATTGATTTAGAAAATCGCTCATGTTCTTTGCTCCTTATCTACACACCTCATTCATTAACCGCAGAATCGGTGCTTTCTGTGCTTGGAGAATTAGCATTGTTGTGAGGTTCAAACCTACCCTTCTTCAGCGTGATGACCTCATCGGCTTCAGCAGCAATTTGACTCGAGTGGGAAACAACGATGATACACTTATTATGCTCGTGAGCCAGTTTCTTAAAGATTTGCACGATTTCAGACTCCATCTCGCCGTCTAAGTTGCCGGTAGGCTCATCCGCCAATATTACATCAACATTGGTCGCAAGAGCGCGAGCGATGGCTACGCGTTGTTGCTCACCACCCGAAAGTTTGTTGACAACGCGGTCAGCACGGTCTTTCGTAATCCCTATGTAATCCAGTAAATTGTAAGCAACTTCATTCAAATCGCTGGGCAGTGTGTTGTCGGTTATGCTCATGACCGTGCGCACATTTTCCACTGCAGTCATATAGGGCACAAGGTTGTACTGCTGGAAAATAATGCTGATTTTATTGCGGCGGTATGTATTCAGTCCGATTTTGTTGATATCGACCCCTTCGTAGCAGACATTGCCCGATTTTGGCTGATCAAGTGCACTTAATATCGCCAAAAATGTCGTTTTGCCTGAACCGGATTCCCCGAAAATCGTGTAAAATTTACCCCGCTCGAAAGAGTAGGAAATATTGTTGAGAATATAGCGTTTGATGTCCCCGTCCTGATAGAAATAGTTAATGTTATTTACATCAATCAAAGCCATATTGTTGCCTCCTACATTAAAATTTTCCGCGGATTAAGCTTTAAAACATACAAAATAGGTATCAATGTTGACAGCAATACCGTAAGAAGCCCAGCTAAGAAGAAAAATAAAACAATCTCTGCTCCCAGAGACACATTATATTGTTCTTGCAAATCCTCAAGCGTTATTTCAACCCTGAAACCTGCTTCAGCCAACGGGTCCGGCTCCCAACTCCAAGAGTCGTCGCCGGGTTCTTCTTGCTGCGCGATAACAGCATCCTCAATCATAGAGTTGGAAAGCTGGCCGGCGAGCAAGTTGCCGCTGAACAGAGAGAGCGCAATGCCCAAGATGGAAACGATTAGCACCTCGGCAAGGATTTGCCCTACGATTTTGGTTTTGCGTTCTCCTAACGCGAGATAAATGCCAATTTCTTTGCGGCGGTCTTTTAAAAAGAGTGTGACCAATAAGCTGAGTATAATCAACGACGCGCCAATACCTACGTAAAGGATGATGTTCGCCAATCGGGACATGTTTCTCATAGGCGCAACAACATCTGAAATGCCTCTCATATTATTCATAACTCTATAATAGTCGCCCAAAAGCGCGACGGTATCACGGGTGAATGTATCTAACCCTTCGGCATTTCTAAATACGAAAAACGGTGTTAACGCTTCCGAAATCGAGATAAGTTCGCTGATTATTCCAACGGCTCTGTTGGATGTGTAAATTTTATTATGTTGCTCCATTGCGAAAGCGATGGCCTGCCAATCGCCCGCTTGAATTTGAAAGCCGGATGCGACGACAGGTTCATAAATGCCAACAACAGTAAATTCAAACTCTATCGTTCTTGTCCGATCGGGCGGCCGCACGCTTGGCATTTCTATATCTATGTCGGGCAATTCAACTTCCATATTATAACTTGCGCGATAAACCATATCGTCTTCAAATACTTCATGCTCTAAAACAAAGATGGCACCGATATACAAGTGATTAAGGTCAGCGAAATTTCTCGAAACAAGCACTGCGTTTTCGCCTTGCTCTATTTCTTGGGCATTTAACGTACGACCATCAACAATCTCAATAAGTCCCATCCTAAGATCCAATACATCGCCGGTTTGACTACCATGTAAAGTAAAATGTTCTGCCCAATCTCCTGATGGTGGAGCAAAGCCCATGGACAACGCTTCTTCGGGATAATATCTTTGCATATCCCAACTTGCAAGCACGGCTCGATTGCTATAGTCAAAAAACTCCACCGAGGGCAATGCGCCTAACATCTCGATTCTCTCGGCGGTTAGAGTATATTCACTCATGATTCTGTCACGCTCTGCTATAGCTTCAGCATCGCCCCAGTCAATATCCCCAAAACTGTGCTTTTCCTCAATGGCTTGCCAATCCACTTCTAATGTCGCGACGGGAGTAATGCCCCCCAAGACCGCGGATTCAGTATTTCGCACCGATTGTTCAACGGAAATTGAGCCGGCGATCACATTTCCCAAGACGAAAACCAATGCCAACAGTATCGCCATCTTGCCCGGTTTTCTGACAATGCTTGTGGTTGCCCGTTTAATAAAATTCATTATGCATGCACCTCCAATGATAACACTTAGAAAACACCTTGAAAAGTTGCATCTGAAAAAATAAATTTTACAGGAGTCCTTTTGTTACCCCTGCCGCCTTCTTTCCGGGAACCCATCCTCATCGCCTAAGCGAACAGAGTGGTCAACATTGCCGAACGAACAGGCAACCAACACAAACTCCAGCGTAATTTGTTCCACGCTGTTTGGCGGCACAACAAGGTCATAGGTAAACGGCCCATTAACACGCGTTCCTGCTCTATCAAAACTGGCGGTAAACGCCGCTTGCCGAACACTGCCGTCGGCGTTGCGAACCAGTATCGCCAAACTGCCGCCCTCCATCAAGCTCAGTCGCACCGTTCGCGCCGCGCTACCCTGATTGACAAATGTGTAGTTTTCGTGATAGATAATCATCCAGTTGCCGAGGTTGGCAGGGTCACCCGCACCGTTGGTGTGGTTGTTATCGATCGTCACGGTGCGCCCGTCCGTTGTTACGCTCTGTAATCCAAACATATCCGTGCCAACTGCGGCGTGATAATTCTGTGGATTTAAGTGCGTAATCCAATTGTTGCGCGAGGCAACATGATTTTCAGTGTTATTGAACGGTGTAAACGGCGTGGTGATATTATCCGCATTTGGGTCAAAATGGTTGGTGAATGTCACGGGCAAGAACCCGTTGCGGGTTTGGTCATTAAACGTCCAGGTCATGTTGTTTTCCACCAAACCGGCATGGTCGGCAATGCCCAAATATTGCGGGCTGTGGTCGAGGCCGTTACGGACGACAACATAGCCTTGTTCGGGCGGATTGGCACGCACTTGCTCATAGTCGGTGTAAACGTAAAATGTACTCGTAACATAGCCGCCCGTCACGGTAAACAGCACTGTGCCGTTGGCGCAGGCCCTGTCTGCCAGCGGTTGATCGGCGGTATCGTCAATATTCAGATTTAAATAAGCGTCGGCACTTGTGCCGCCCATGGCATAAAAGTATTCACCGGGTGGGAGGCGAATTGTTTTAGGTTGAAATACGCGTGGGTGATAGTCCTCATAGGCGTAATCGGCATAATATCGCTCGGGATGCGTGAAGTAATCGTCAGGCAGCGGGAAATGTGTATTGTACAGGTTGTACCAAGCACGTTGTCCAAACCATGTACCGCCCGCGACATAGCCGATATTTGTTATTGTAATATACACATCGCTGTCACTCTCATTTTTGAGCTGATACCCCAGATAAATTGGTGCGCCCGTCCAGTTGGCATACTGAATGGTAAAATGCACATCGCCCGTCACTTCATTGCGAATCAAAGCTGCGCCGATGTCTTCGGGTTGCAAAAACTCAGGATTGTTTGCAAAAATAAACGTGCCGCCTTGTCGCTTTTGATAATCGATTTGAGCCGGTGCCATCGGGTCAACGTCAGAATCACCGTACACGTCAAACGAAGCCGGGTCAACGGTAAAGAGATTCTCGTAAGGCAGTGTAATTAAGTTGTTTTGCGCCCAAACGATCAATGAAAACCGCTCTTTGTCGTGATTGGTCTCAACAGTAACTCTGTATACGGCATCAGCTTCTAAATCGACCGTGAACGCATGGCTTGCGCGTACTATAATTGTTTCGCCGTCGTCGATGGTAACAGTTGCTTCGTTTGCGGTAATGCTGTATGTGTCAGTAAAGGGTGCGCGCATGTAATAGATGCGCACGCCATCATCGTTGGTTACATCTGCTACGCTTGACATACGAAAGACGTTGACAGGCTCAAAAGCCGGCAATATATCAACAGGGTCGTTATCAGTATCGTTGTTGCAGCCAATGAAAATCAACATGACAAGCAAAAAGGCCAAAGGCAAGAGAATTCTGCGCATCGCTGGGTGCTCCTTTCAGATTTGGGCATAATTGCCATCAGTATATCAAAAGATTGTTGTTTGTGCAATATGTGCTTAATGTTAAAACAAGCGGATGTAAATTCGTTGGTAAATTCCTCTTATTCAAAGTTGGAATCGTTTGAGCTCAAACACCACCATCTTCCAAGCTAAGTAAGTTTCCTTCGGGGTCTCTGAAATAAGCCATATTGAAGTCGAAGCCGTCATTGGCAAAATTCTTCATGCCGATGAATGTTATGCCCGCTTCAAGCAAGCGGTTATAATCGCTGTAGAAATTCGTTGTATGAAAGACTGCTGTGAGCGTGTCAGAAGACTCGACATTGCTTGGGAGAACATATTCATCCAAGCGTTCACTTGCATCTTTAGCGGCATAAAGCGCAAAAAAAGGTTCGCCGCCTTTTTGGTCTGCAAAGCTCGTGTATGGCCCATGCTCGTCACCATAAATTGGCACTAAGCCTAGTTTTTGTGTGTAAAAGTCAAAACATTTTTGGTAATCCCCTCTTATTTGCACACCGGCAGTGACTCTATTGATTTTCATATTTGATTCTCCCCATCTATTGAATTGCGGCATTTATAATAATGTTCGTGATGTCCTCATGAGATAAACCTATATCAAGCCTACCGCACATTTCTAAATTTTCTGGCAAAGTTTTGCGATTGGGCTTGCGCTTAATTTGAAGCAGGTTGACAATATCTTCAATCAGCGATTCATTGTGAACATCAAAGCCAAGCCATTTACCGTCATGGTATGTTTCGGCCTCATCATATTCCTCACAAATCGCCTCGCCAAACATTTCTCTTTGCTCATCAAACTTTTTTCGTTCCTCTTTACCAAACACAACGCAAGCTATAAAGTACCCCTCGCGAATACAAAGCATAACCAGCGTTTTGCCGCCGCGCTTAAAATATAAATTGTTATAATGTTTGTGTGTAGAGTTGCCTTCCGCCCAATTTTCATCCATGACGTAATGATAGCGAATCGCTCCGGTCAGTTTTTCCCAGGCCGAGCTTGCTTGCCCAAGCATTGCTTTGACTTGATCATAAGATTTTGTTGGTCTATCCACTTTCTGCTCCTTCAAATTTTGTCGATGGGGTAATCGTCCGCCGTAACACAGGATAGAATGAATGTATTGGCCTTTTCTTTTGGCGTCATGACTTTTTCTTTACTCGAGTATCAACTAAATTCTTCACTTCCATCTTGCTGGGTGCTATTGTCTCTCACCTCAAAGGCTATTGATTTACTGCTCGACGCGCCGCTTCGCTTGAAAAGCTCTTGCGTATATTCTGTATATGTCTTCATAAGCAGCTTCACCTCATTTATTTTGTTCGCCACTTTTCTACATTTTATCATTGTCATTGACAGCCAGTTTGCCCGATGACATGCGCGAAGTAGTTCAAAGAAAGCTAGGCATGGGTGGTCACTCTCCGCAAACCAATGAACAAATCAGTGCCGCCACCGGCATCAAGACAAGGCAGGTCAGAGCTTTATACAGTAAAGCTCTTGAACAGCTGAGAGAAAGCGAAGTCTATGACTTTTTCGTTTCTCATTTCCGGGCATGATAAGCGGGCGGCGAAATTTCGCCGCCGTCTAGCTCAACACATCCAACGTCCGCACCATGGCGATGACCATCATTTGCGTTTGGAATTGCATTTGCGGCGAGAAAAGATATACGCTCGGTTGTGAACTTGTATTACTCATGATTCTGGGCGTTTGGTGATACAAGAAATGTACTGAACCTCGCGCCCAACTGGGAATGGTGTCTTGGAACGGTAAATCGTCTTGTGCTATGCTTGTCGGCACTTCGCCGTCAAACAGCGCCACCAAACGGCCAAGCAATACCGCGGCACTTTGGCGGTCTATTAAATCATATGGCCGGAACTGCACGCCCTCCCACCGGTAAGACGACGCGCCACGAATGACGCCGAGTTGTGCTAAGGCAAGCACGTCGGGGTCGGTGCTGTCGGTGAACGGAATGCTGTACAATGTGTTCGGGTCACGTGACGCTACGAAGTCTGCAATGCTCTCACCGTAATGCACTTCGATAAACCGCGCCGCCAAATCAGCGATGTAAATACGTGGAATACTGTCACGCCAATGCGTGTTCAGCACACGGGGCGAGAGGAAATCTAAGTCAAAGGCGTGTTCAATATATTCATGCGCCCAATCGTTAGGCGGCACGGCATCTCGCACCCAAGTGTCTGCATGGATTGCGCCATTGAAATTCCCTATCAAGTATTCGCCGTTAAGCGCAAACTCACCCCATGGATTAATTGCTGAGCCACGACCTACATTTTGCCATGGTCCCTCTGCAAGCCCGGAGAGTGCCTCGCCAAGCAACGACCAACCCGGTGAATAAATAAATTTTTCACCCAATACGAGTTCTTGCAGATTAGTTGTGCCATAAAATATAGCGCCCATATGCCAAACTGAACCTGCAGCCTCATACACGGCTCTGGTATCCCAACCCGATAAATCCAATCGCGTAAGGCTACTTGCACGACTAAACATTCTGGCCATTTGGCTTACATTGCCGGTATCCCAATTAGATACATCAAGATACGTCAAGCTTATTGCTCTGTTAAACATATCATCCATACTCACTACATTGCTCGTATCCCAACCGGAAACATCAAGGGTTTTCAAATTTATCGCTCCGCTAAACATTCCTGTCATATCTCTCACGCTACTGGTGTCCCAACCAGATGCGTCAATGTACACCAGACCTAATGCGTCGCTAAACATACTTCTCATATTCACAACATTGCTCGTATCCCAATTGGATGCATCAAGGTGCGTTAAGGCCCATGTGCCGTGGAACATATACCCCATATTTTCCACGCTACTCATGTCCCAGTTTGCCAAATCAAGACTTAATACACTCCTTACCCTGTAAAACATAAATGACATATCCGTCACATTACTTACATCAAAATAATGCAGTCCATCTATATGTGTTACTCGCAACAATCTATCGAACAAACGGCTCAATGACGATATGCCAACAATCGGGCCGGTAAACCGAATCGTGATAATATCATCGCGGTAGTCAATCCAAGGGCTTTTGGACTGTACCGCTTCTGTCAATCGTTCCGCTATCTACCACCAATGAGCCGTCGCTGTACAGACGCCACGGTAAGTTGCTGCCGCTTTCAGTGATAACGCCGGATTCAACGACAGTTGCCGCCGCCACGCCCGTTGTCGGTGTCATGGCAAACAGCATGGCACAAGCCAAGAGTGTACATACGATTTTTTTCATGTTGTCAGCCTCCTAGCTCAACACATCCAACGCCCTCACCAGCGCAATCACCATTTTCTGGCACTGGAACTGCATGCGTGGCGCGAATAGGTACATCCCCTCGACCGAACTCGTATTCCTCATAATGCTTGGCGCTTGGTTATACAGGAAATATACCGAGCCTCTCGCCCAACTCGGAACGGCGTCTTGGAACGGCAGATCACTTTGCGAAATCGCGCCCAACGGCGGCACTTCGCCATCGAATAACGCCAGCAGCCGCCCCAACAGTGCCGCCGCGCTTTGTCGGTCGATATAGTCATTCGGGCGGAACTCTACACCCGGCCATTGGTATGACTCTACGCCCAGCATGACGCCCAGTTGCGCCAGGTACAGCGCATAGACATCAGCGGTGTCGGTGAAGAGTACAGGGTAAAGGCTGCTCTGCGCCGCTACGAAATCACTGATACTCTCACCTGTATGCATTTCAATGAACCGCGCGGCCAAATCAGCGATATAAACGCGCCGGATGCCGTCGCGCCAGTTGTTGTTTTCAAGTACGCGCGGGGAAATGAGCCCATCGTCATAGGCGCGTTCGAGATATTCGCGCGCCCAACTGTTGGGGTTGTTGTCATAGCGGTAGACGGGGTGCGGCGCTCGTACCCAAGTATCGGCGTGGATTGCGCCGTTGTAGTTCATTGCCAGTCCTGCCGCTGTGAATGTGAACGCGCCTTGCGGGTTGGCGATCGTGCCGCTGCCCACGTTTTGCCAGTTTCCGGCGGGAATCCATACATTCGACCCAAATATAAAATCCTCACCCAGGATTAGCTTTCGCAAATTATCCGCATTACGAAACATGAAACTCATATTCGTCACACTGCTCGTATCCCAGCTTGATAAATCAAGGCTTGTTAGGCCTCTTGCACCACTGAACATACTTGACGTACTCGTCACATTGCTGACATCCCAGCCGGATACGTCAAGATGCGTCAAACCGCTTGCGCCGCCGAACATCCCGGTCATCCCCACTACGTTGCTGACATCCCAGCCGGATACATCAAGATATGTGAGACTGCTTGCGCCGGTAAACATATAGTGCATATTCGTCACATTACTCGTATCCCAACCCGATACATCAAGGCTTGTCAGGCTGTTTATGCCTTGAAACATCCTAATCATAGTCGTTACATTGCTTGTATCCCAGCCCGATATATTGAGGTCAGTCAAGCTGTTTGCGCCCCAGAACACGCCGCCCATGTGCGTCACATTACTGACATCCCAAACAGACAAATCAAGGCTTGTCAAGCGTGAGCCTTGACGGTCACCCCAACCGGGGCCGGAGTAAGGATCAAATCGAAACATGGCGCTTATCTCGGTCACATTGCTTAAGTCAAAGTAATGCAGCCCCTCTATTTCTTCCAAACGCCATAGATGGGCAAATAAGGATGCCAATGAATTTCCGCCGGTGACCGGGCCGGTGAATGTGATTGTGACGATATGATCACGAAAATTAATCCAAGGGCTGTGTCGTGTGTAATAAGTCAATTCAATTCGTTCAATAAATCCCTCGTCCACAATCAGCGCGCCGTCGCTGTACAGACGCCACGGCAAGTTGCTGCCGTTTTCGGTGACAACACCGGACGTGACAAGCGTCGCCTCTGCCCCGCCTGTTGCCGGTGTCATGGCAAACAGCATGGCACAAGCCAAGAGTGTGCATACGACCTTTTTCATGTCTTTATCCTCCCCATCGCTGTTGTTGATTTGAATATAGCTTAAATTTTGTGCAAAATCAATCGAAAGGGTGCCGCCGGCCAATACATTCAGCGTCCGTACCATCGCCATCACCATCATTTGATTTTGGAATGTCATTTGCGGCGAGAACAGATATCGGTTATAATTCGGATTGTTGGGGTCAGCCCCCGGTTGGCCTGTCCGATGGCTGTTGGTGTTGCTCAAAATACGCGGTGACTGATGGTACAAGAAGTATACGCTGCCCCTCGCCCAGCTGGGTACTGCGTCATCAAATGGCAAATCATCCTGCGAAATCGCGCCAACCTCCGGCACTTCGCCGTCAAACAATTCAACCAATCGGCCCAGTACCACCGCCGCGCTTTGGCGATCGATTAAGCCATGCGGATTAAAGCGGAGGCCTTCCCATTGGTATGACTCTTGGCCGAGAATAACACCCAGCCGTGCCAATGCGATCACATCGGGGTCGGTGTTATCGTCAAATGGAACTTCACGCAAAGCATCGGGGTCACGTGATGCCACAAACGCGCCGATACTCATCCCCGTGTGTGTTTCGATAAACCGCGCCGCCAAATCAGCGATATAAAATCGAGGAATGCCCTCGCGCCAAACACTGCTTTGTAACACACAACGCGAAATCATATTGCGATAACAGGCATTGACCAGATAATCAACAGCCCAACTGTTGGGGTTGCTGTCATAGTGCCACAGGCGGCATACGACATTGACTGTGATCGTGACATTTAAATCAAGATTGTCGACAATTCCGTCAACATCGCGCGGCAGTTCAAGCTGACCGTTGACGACAAAGATTTGGCCGCATTTGACGGTATGGACATCGCTCAAATCCCAGTTGATATGTGCGTAGACAAAGCTGTGGGCGCGGCTTGTTTGAATTGACGTGCTGCCCGGCAATCCCAACGCCAAAGCCGTTGGCGCGGCGTAGCAGTGTGCGTTAATCACGGCAGGTAGCGGTGTAAAGCCGGTGAGGGTGTTAGGGGCGATTGGGGCGACTCGCACACCAAAGGGTTGCGTCATGGCAACGCCGTTGAGGAAAACGTAACTATCTTCATCAATGTCATACCGATAGAGGATTTGTGCGCGGACATAATTGCTTGTGATGTCATCCCAGACATCGTCTAAATACAGCGTTGAGCCGGTATGTATGACACGCCCGCCGCCGTTCGGATCACCGCCGATCCACTGGATTTCATTGTAGCGCACAGCGTCAATCGTAATGCTGTCCGCGCCGACCTCAATGCGTTCAATGCCCGGCGGTTCGGGCAATTCCCACAGATGTACTGTTGTGGCATCGCCGGCGCCATCGGGCATTAGATTGCCATCGGGCAACTCGTGGTTAATCCTCAAGCGTCGGTCAACACGAGCAACGGTGTAGAAAGCGCCTGTTTCCACGGCATGGCGCACGGCGTCGGCTCTGGATTCAGGCGGTACAGGCGGCAGAAAAAACATGTTCCAGTGATAGCCAACCGCCAAATTGCCGTGACTGTCGTCGTTGGCAAAGCCAAAAACATTGCGCCCGTGGGGCATGGTCTGCTGCAAGATATTGTCCCACAGTATGCGGTCACTGCGGCTCTCGTCGTCTAATCTGTTGAAAATCTCCATGCCGACGACGTTAGGGAAACGGCGGAACATTTCAACATAGCGGTCGTATACGATGCCAGTGTTGGACACACGCGCACCGTCATCGGGGCAGCGCAGTGAGCCGCCATCGCCGCCTGTGTGACGGCCGGGGTGCGCCAGTACGGCAAGCCCGTCAACGGCCAGTGTGCGCTGCAATAACGCATATTCCAACCAGTCTTCGCCAAGCCCCGGCGCACCCGATGTTCTGAATCTTCCGGATGGCATTGAACCCCAGTAGGGCATGCTGTTTATCGGTGCCCAATAGGTGAGGATATGATGGCCATGGGATTGCTCACTGCTGTTTGGAATGCCGATCATACCGGGTGTTTGGGCGCGAGTGCCGCGCTCATGCTGCCATTGCGATGAAACAAGCGGGAGTGTATGTAAGCGTCCCGCGCCGGTATAAAACTCCTGCCTTTCTGCCGAGGATAAGTATTCAAAATTAAACCTTGGCAGAGGGGGATAAATGCCCGGCCATGCCGCATGGTTATCGTATCTGCGTATATCCTCTCTCACCCCAAATGTCCACGGCCGTTGGTCAAGTGCCGGTGTCACTGCCCAATGCTCGGTCATAGCGATAATATCGTAGCCTTTTTGGAAATGGTCGAGCAACGCGTGACGAAAAGACGGGAAATAGCGGCCGTCTGAATTGGGGGTATGCACATGCAGTGAAGCGCGATGTGCGCTCCACTCGTCCCAGTCTACATCCTCGTAGGGGTTGCAGATGATAAAGTTCGTGGTTGCCGCTACAATGTCATTGGCTTGCGGCGCGTTGATATACGCCGTGCCGCCTAAGAACATAAGCGTTGCAAGCGCAAATGACAGTATGCGTTTGCACATAGATGTTACACCCTCCTCTGCCATAGAATCCAGTTACATATTGTTACAAATTATACCAGATGATGTCATAACTTGCAAGTGTAAATAAATATGACGGTTGGCTCTGAGGAATATATGCTCCGCCCCATTAGACAGGGCCGGTAATCACATGGCGATAAGAGCAAGAAACAACTTATATTGGCCACGCTTTTGACGCAAAAAGACACGGGTTTGATGCCGTGCTCTTTTCTGGGCCATTGCCCTCTAATTTGAATGGTCAGTCAATTAAGCTTAAATATTGCAAACGGCTGCCCAGTCCTCACTCGTCAAGCATGAGCGGTTTTTAGACTCTCGTAGCTTGCGGATTTCCTCACGCTCGCTTGCGCCGCGTACTTCTTTGCCAACTTTGTAATGTGCGGCATTGCAGCCTTTGTGTCTTGCGTGTTCTCACGCTGCTGCATAGTACAATAGAAAAAGTGGCCAAGATATGACCGGCTGACAATTCAAAAATAGGCCGGGGCTCTTTTAGTTGCGCCTTGTTTTTAGGCTGTTCGCCATCACGAATGGCCGCTTTTTCTTTTAGATACTGTGGTGGTTTTTTCGCTTGACATTAGCAACATGCAAATCAGGTACATTTGCATTACAAAATCGAAAATATTGAAGTGGGTAAGAAAAACAAAAACCCGCATGGTTAGCGGGTTTCATGGAGCTTCTGGCGGGATTTGAACCCGCGGCCTCCCCCTTACCAAGGGGGTGCGCTACCCCTGCGCCACAGAAGCAAATTTCGCCGCATCCCTCGTCCAACCCGTGCGAAACTTATTTCGCGAGGAAAAGGAGGAGCAAGGGAGCGGACATAGTTTTCCTTTTATACAAGGGAAACGGAGTATAGCGCACTTTGCTCCGACGTGGCGACCCGGAAGGGACTCGAACCCTCGACCTCTAGCGTGACAGGCTAGCGTTCTAACCAAACTGAACTACCGGGCCATAAAGAAGCACTTATGTCGCGAATATAGAGACTTTTAAGGCGCAATGGATACTATAACACATCAAGCTGTGCTTGTCAATCAAAACTTTTATAAAAAGTCTACATCCCAAATTCTACAAACAATGCCAACAATCCGTAGACAATCAGCGCTAACCCGGAAACAACATGGCTGACAATGACGGGGATGCGCTTGACGTATTTGGTTCTTGCCAAGCTAAATGATAATGCCGAGTAGCCAAAATGTGCCAGCGCGATCGTAAGTGGGATGACAAATGTTGAATTGGGCTGGAAGACAAGGGTAATGCCCATAGTAATTATCATGGCTTCTAGGCTCATCATGATGCCAACGGGGATAATGGCCTTCAGCACCAACGGCTCTTCGTTCATGCTCTTGCGGCGGCGTTTAATATGCTCAGAGGCAAAGTAATGTATAATATACCAAAGTCCCAGCGCAATAAAAGCAAAGCCGACCAGCAAGTCTGGGTCAAATGGGATGAGTTCGTAAATTTGCCCCGCAACCAAAAAGCCGAGAACACACAGTCCTAGCAGAAACGCGTTGATGCTAGCAAGGTGCAAGAATTTACATTTTTTCTGCAACCCGAGTGACAGCCCGATAAAAAAAGCGTCGACAGACACAATCAACCCCGAAAAGATTGGCATAAACATACAATTTTTCTCCTTCCGAAACAGCGGCCGTATTTTTCTGCAAAGCCCACAACATAAGTATATGAAAACGCTTGATGGTTGTTACATGAATCGCAGAAGAAACAAAAAAACCGCCCATTCAAGGCGGCTTTTTAATGATTAATTTAGCCAGCTTTAATGGCATCGGTGGGGCAGCAGCCCTCGCACGCGCCGCAATCAATGCACTCTTCGGCAACAATGACGTACTTGCCATCGCCCGGCTTGATGCATGAGACGGGGCATTCAGGTTCGCAAATACCGCAGTTGATGCAATCGTCGTTAATCGTGTAAGCCATGATGGACCCTCCTCGTGTGTAATTATAGCGGCATTATATCATATCGTACGATATTTTGCAACACTTAATTTATAACATAAGCCGTACAAAATAATCGGACATGGCAGAGCGCAAATAATGCCACTCTAACGTAATAAATTGTGTAAGCAATTTATTATACGGAACTCGTATATTTTTGGAATATTCACCAAGGTAACAAATAAAATTGAATGAGATGTTTTATTTGTTGGGGTGAATGCATGGAAAAAGAAAAATTAACATTACCAAAAGAATTACAGATTAAAATGTTGAATTTTTTTATAAAAACGTCCATACCAAGAAAAATGCGAGAAAAAAACAAACCCCCTATCAAAAAAAATTGATAGGAGCGGATTTGCAGTGTTAGAGACAGGTATTTATGTTAGGGTGTCAACAGAAGAACAAGCACAAGAGGGCTTTTCCATCAGAGCGCAGGAGCAAAAATTAAAAGATTTTGTAAGAATTAAGGAATGGTCAGTTTATAAAATCTATATGGACGAGGGTATTAGCGGGAAAAATATCACTGAGCGTCCAGCAATCAATGAAATGATAGAAGATATAAAAAAAGGACAGGTTAAAAATGTTCTTGTTTTTAAGATTGACCGTCTAACCCGAAATACTGCGGATTTAATAAATCTAATTGAATTGTTCAATACATACGATTGTAGCTTTAATTCCCTAACCGAGAGTATCGACACACAAACAGCCACAGGGCGTATGTTTATCAAAATTATTGGTATCTTTGCAGAATTTGAAAGAGAAAATATTGCCGAAAGAACAAGAGTCGGCTTTGAAAGAAAAGCAAGCGAGGGATATACACTAGCAAGCAGAGTATCAAGTTATGGTTATGATAGAGCAAAAGGGCAAAAAATACAAACAATCAATGAAAAAGAAGCAACTATTGTAAGAGAAATTTTCGATATGTTCTTAAACCGACATATGCGTTTTTTTGACATAGCTCAAAATTTGAACACTAGGAAAATACCAACCAAACTTGATTCGGTTTGGTATGCAAGAAGTGTAAAAAATGTTTTAACGAACTGCAACTATATAGGAAATGTCAGATATGCGCAATATGACGAAAAGAGAAGTTTTGAGGCGCAAGGCGTACATCAACCCATAATATCAGAGGAGACGTATATTGAAACACAAGCCTTGATTAAGAAAATATCTACTAAGGTTTATAAAAAGCACCCAAAGGAAGAACACTATTTTGCAGGTGTTTTGATATGTGGCAAATGCGGGGACAAATTAGGCGTACATTCAGGGAGTAAGAAAGACGAAAGTGGCAAGGCTCTGCCCGGCTCTTATCTTTGCAATAATCGTTACAGAAAAAAATGTGATGCTTGCCGAATAAAGCACACAAATGTTGAAAAAGCATTCAGCGAGTATATTGGCAGTATTGGTGATTTTGATACCTTAGATGAAATTCAACTTGTTGTAAAAAAAGAAGTTAAAGAGCAAAATATTGACCTTGTCAAAGACCTTCAAAGGCAATGTAGGAAGCTAGAACAAAAAGAAAAAGAAGTATTAGATTTATACATAGATAATAAAATTGATTTTGACAATTATATAGAGGTTAAAAAAGCAGTTGAAAAAGAAAAAAATCAAATATCTTCTACATTGGGGCAAGTTGAAAATCTTGTAGATGAAGAAATAACCATTAAGAAAGAGTGCATTATTAAAAACCTTAAAGAAAACTGGGAGTGGCTAAACAATTCAGAAAGAAGACAATTTCTAGTAAACTTCGTTGACAGAATTACAATATTTCACGAAAAGCAAGGCGGGAGACTACCTGGCATTACAACGATAACAAATGTTGAGTTTAACAAAGATTAAAAAAGAATGGGCTACCATTCTTTTTTTGCGCAATTGGGTGTATATAGAAAATTATACGTATTACGTATAAAACGACATTTTTTGTAATTGTATTGTTAGTATTCACTTCGGGGTGATAAAAATGCATTTACGAATTAAAGATTTAAGGGTAGACAATGACATCAAGCAAGAAGTATTGGCAAAATTACTCAATGTAAGACAAGCAACCTATGCGAGATATGAAACACGAGAAATAAAAATTTTTCCATCTACGTTGGCAGAGCTTGCAGATTACTATAATACAAGTGTTGACTATCTTATGAGAAGAACTGACGAAAAACGCCCGTACAGCAAGTCAAAATTATAAAATAACCTTGTGCCCAAAGTGTACTAATTACATACGCCAGTTAATATAAATAATCAAAGCCAGCCGCGCCCCGCAAACCCGCCAGAACACTACATTTAATCATCACTCGACAGAGAGGGGTCT
>Ga0131853_10002896_pt1 | contig 30759 bp, 36 predicted proteins | sample TergutLab28metaG_FD_92764 | JGI IMG/M metagenome (GOLD analysis project Ga0131853, IMG submission 92764) | Labiotermes labralis P1 segment gut microbial communities from Petit-Saut dam, French Guiana - Lab288 P1 (version 2) (version 2) | ecosystem: Host-associated > Arthropoda: Insects >... | reverse complement strand
TTGCTGAATCTCCCCTGTCTTTTCGATTTATGTGCGTTCGGTAGCACACATGAATCTTAGCAGGGGTTTTTCAATTGCCCAACTCTTGCTATTTTTCATTCATTACAGGAATGCTGAAATTTTATGCTCTGCTAACGGGCTGATTACATTATAAGCGGCTATTCAGCGTCGATGTGATGCTATATCTCTTATGCAATTATTACACCATTTGTCGAATATATCCCGATCTCTTCCTCTCATCACGCACTCTTGGCCGGAATTACAACTATCATCCCATGCGCCAAGCAGATGTGATATTTCATGTACAATAGCTTTACGTTGTGCTTCAATCTCGGGGCGAGAGGATACAATAATATTACTGCCTCCAACCCTATCTGCCATGCCATTTGGATTATTCATCATCGTAGGATGAGTATCGTCTTGGTGCGCAATGAACGCACAGAGTCTGTAATCAACAAATCTAAAGGTATTTGCATAGTTCACGGATAAGACGGTAACGAAATGCATTGCAGACCTATGGTGTTCAGTGCGGCAATCCGAACCGTCATCTCTATTTCCGCATCTGGTGGCATTGGGGTGACCGGGAGTATAGGAAATACAGATTTCCAAACGCCCGGGCCAACGGCAACCGGGCCTCATATTAAGGGCAGACGACCTGCCGCTGGCATGTATACGAACCAGATTTGTGTTTAAAACATCCCTAAACAAGGGCTTTACATAATCCGTAAGGTTCTCTGCTTGATTTATTCTGTGTGCCCAATCCTCGGAATCATTTATCATAATTCTGTAGTTCATAGTTAATGGGGGAAGAGGGATGGGGGTAGGAGTTGGTGTAGGTGTGGGAGTGGGAGTTGGAGCAGGCCCTAGAGTTACCCTATGACCCACTAACGCCCTTGCGATAAGTACAACGTCAGCCGGGGTTAGGTATCCATCCATATTAACATCAGCAGCGCGTTTGTTGATTCTATTACAATTACCAAACCTGCAAGGGTTGAGCAGATACTGCGCAAGAGCCGTCGCGTCATCACTTGTAATGCGACCATCCCCATTAATATCCCCCCATAGAATTCCATCCGTAGTAAAGCTTGAAAAAGTGCCGACTTCCGGCTCATAAAATCCGGGGGCTTCATACTCAAAATATCCCCCGTTTCTCTCTCCCTCAGCAAGCAAAACTCCGGAAAGTCCCAATATAATTACAGACACAAAGACAATGAAATGTTTAATACTCTTTTTCATTAACAACCTCCCTTTTAATATATTTTTGTCATAACTAATGTGCAATTGCACCTTGCACACAAGTATTTTACACTAAGTGGATATATTTGCAATGGAAATTTGTCTTGTTGGGGCTAAATATGTATAATATTATGTGAATTCTGCTACGGGCTTCCTCCGATAACCGTAACACTTTTATAACGCACACAAACACTGCCTTCTAAAACAATCGGCTCTTCGCAGTCGGTTGTTATTTTTATGCGCATTCGGCTGCTGTTTACATAAGCGATTCGTATTTCTGATATATCTGACGCAAATTCATTGCCGGCATCGGGAAACGTTAAGCGTTGCTGCCCCGCATTAAAAGTGAACCTGTAATCATGCCACTGCCCCTGCGGGTTTAGTTGGTTCATCGTTACCGACTGCAAAACATCGTTTTCCCCCGTTCGCAGTATGATTGTTCGCGACAATTGAAAATTCATTTTCATGGCGTCCATAGCAATTCGTGCATTCTCAAACGTACTTTGACGCTCCAGCATTTCTGTTCCCCTGTGCGTGGAATAATTCCAAACCATGAAAATCCCTGCCGACAAAATTAACCACAATGCCAACGCGATAACGGTTTCAAGTAATGTAAAGCCTTTGTTCATTCATTTTCTCCGTCTCTGTTTAACACGCGGATTATTTCTTCGGCTGTTGTAAAGCCGGCTTTCAACGAGCGTATGGCGTTTTTTCGCAGATTGTCGCGTTTGCGTATTGTTGCGGCGAATCCGGCTGGGTCTGCGACCATTTGTCGGCGGGTTTCTTCGGTCATTATTATGTATTCGTAGATAGCGAAGCGTGTGTGAAAGCCGGTGAAGTTGCAATGTACGCAGCCCGTGCCGTGCCGTACGGGGGTGTCGGGCGGGATGGAAAGGATTCGCGCGGCGTGTGGGGTTAGCGATGTTTCGGCGGAACACTCGCAGCATATTCGGCGTACCAATCGTTGCGAAATAACGCCGTTTAACGCGGCGGCGGCAAAGTATGGCTCTATTCCCATGTCTGAAAGGCGTTCGATTACGCCTGCGGCATCGTTCGTGTGTAAAGTGCTTAGCACCACATGTCCGGTTATTGCTGCGCTGATTGCTATTCGCGCGGTTTCTTCGTCACGGATTTCGCCAATCATTATGATATCAGGATCCTGACGCAAAATATGCCTAAGCGCGCCCGCAAAGGTCAGCGTGTGACGCTCCACGTTTACGTGGCTTATGCCGGGGATGGGATTTTCTACGGGGTCTTCGACAGTTATTATGTTTTTTGTTTCTTCGTTTAATTCTTCTAAGAAACAATTTAACGTGGTGGATTTTCCGCTCCCGGTTGGGCCTGTCATGAAAATTGCGCCGAACGGGCGCGTGAAAAGCGTTGTAAGATGCTCAAGGTCGTCCTCGAAAAAACCGAGTTCATTTTTTTTCAAGCGCGTCTTTTGGTTATAAAGTAAACGTATTACTGCTTTTTCACCGTTCGTGGTTGGTAATGTACTTAGGCGAAAATCAATTGTTTGGCCGTCAATTTCCTTTGAAAACGAACCGTCTTGCGGCATTCGTTTTTCGGAAATATCCATTCCTCCCATGATTTTAAGCCGCGAGATTACATTAGAATGCAATGAAATATCTACATTGTTATATGTAATAAGTTCGCCGTCCACCCGGAATCGTGCTCTCAGTTTTTTTCCGAACGGTTCAATATGTATGTCGCTTGCGCGTTTTAACACCGCAGACTCAATCAAAGAATCTATTAGCTGAACCGCAGGTGCGGCAGATATTTCCACCAGTAGTTCTTCTGAAATTTCTGTGCCCGCTTTGTTGTCCTTTAACCGCGCCAAAAAACGCGACGCTATTGAATCAATTTCTTCCTCCGCAAAAATATTGTTTATATAAAATTTTAAATCGTTTTCTTCCACCGCCAACGGCAAAATAATTTTTCCCGTAATATCCGCCAAATGCGAAATAATCCCGAAATTTTCAGGCTCGCAAACCGCAACACGTAAAAAATCTCCCGTTAGCGAAACAGGCAACGCAAAAAAACGCAATGCATATTCATATCCCAAAAGTCGCGCTGCGTCTGTGTCGATTTCGATTTCCGCAAGACGGACGAAAGGGATTTCTTTAAAATTCAATTAATTGCTTTCCGGCCGGAAAGCGCCCCAATATTTTGTTTCGATATTTTGTTTGGTCGATAACACGCTTCTTTTTTCTGCATTTATCGCTACAAAACAATTGATTTCGCGCACCTTTATAATCAGCCCCGCACATAGCACATTTTTTATCTGTAAACGCCGGCCTTTTAATATAGTTTTCGTGATAACGCATTTTTTGCGCTTTTTTCTCGCATTCCTTACTGCAATAGATCTTTAGCCTATTTTTGGGGGCGAAATCTACTTCACATACTTTGCATTTTTTTACCGGGTACTCATTCATGTTACCACCTCATCGTATTATTAATTTTTATATGAGTTGCTCACTTTCCGTTATCCCCAGCAAATTCTCCTTGCCGGTATAAACTTGCACATCGCGAAGGCTGCGGTTAATGGCGTTTGTGCGTGTTCCTACAAGGTTGTCCAGTTCGGTGCCGGCTTGGTTTATTCTTTGGCGGGCTTTTTCCAACACGCCTCCAAAGTTGGTGAATTCTTTTTTCACCGCGCCTAGAGTTTTTTCTATGTCTGCCGCGCCTTTTTGGATTTGCAAGGTTTTAAAGCCGAGCTGGAGCGAGTTTAACATCGCGGAGAAAGTCGTGGGGCCTGTAATTATTATGCCGTCTTGACGAAGTGCTTCAAAGAATGCGGCTTCGCGGGCTATTTCTGCGTAAAGTCCTTCGGTGGGAAGAAACAATACGGCGAAATGTGTTGTTTCCGGCGGCGAGATGTATTTGTCGCGGATATCTTTCGCAAATACTTTTATTCGTGCGAGAAGAGCTTTGCGCGCGAGTTCTATTTCTTCGGGGTCGCCTGTTTCATAGCAATCTAAAAGCCGCTCGTAGGTTTCAAGCGGGAATTTTGAATCTATCGGTAAGTACACATGACCGCCATCTTCCGCTCCGGGTAGTTTTACGGCGTACTCGACGCGCCCTGAAGAACCGGCTTTCGTTGATATTTCGCGTTCGTATAATTGCGAAGGAAGCATGTCCTCGATAATCTGTCCCAGTTGAACTTCGCCGAGAATCCCGCGCGATTTTGAGCCTGCCAAAATCCGATTTAACGAACCCACAGACTGCGCAACCGTTTTCATTTCGCCGAGCCCACGATTTACGCTTTCCAATTGATGGCTTACCGTTTCAAAAGATTTTTGCAAACGCGTTTCAAGAGTTTTTTCAAGTTTTTCGTTTACGACAAAACGCATTTCATCAAGTTTTTTCTCGTTGGAAGCTTGAATACCCATAAGTTTTTCATCAACGTTTGTGCGGATTCCATCAATACCTTCGGTTGTGTGGCGCAAAAAATTGTGCATTCCTTCGTTCATTTCCTTCGAAAGCGAACCGATTGCCTTTCGGTTAGATTCACGACCGGACTCGAAAACCGCCATAAGACTGTCGCGAAGACGGTCTAGTCTGCCTTCTATTTCCTCGCGCAGAAAACGGTTTTCGCTTGCAATTTGATAAAAGATATCTTCTCTAAGTTTGCGTAAATTTTCTTCATTGCGCCGCGAATATCTGAAGCCTTGCAACAAAAGCGCGATAACCAGCAAAATTACAGCCGCGATTAAATATATTAAAATATCTTCAGGCATCTTTACCCCCGAAATTGCAAAATAATACCGATTTCTACAAATAACATTGTATCCGCAGAAATCGGCATTGGCAACCCAAACAATTGTTCTATTACATCTCTTTTAATAGCTCTAACAAAAACATCCAAACCCGCGATGTTGATGAAACGGATAGTTTTTCATCGGGGGTGTGGTAGTCATGGGCGGTGGGGCCGAGGGAAATTATATCAAGGATAATATTTTTTTCCGTGAATTTCGATGAAAAAATTCCGCATTCAAGACCGCCATGTACCGCGGTTGCCTTAGCTTCATGATTGAAAAGAGTTTTATATATTTGCTGTGCGGTTTTTAACAATTCGGATTCTGGGTTGTATGGCCATGCGGGGCTTCTTTGCAGAAAATTTACTTCCGCGTCCATTTGCTTTGCCAGGTCGGAAATATCGGATTCTATTTGCTTTGTATAATCTGATGTTGCGCCGCGCGGCATAGCGAGAATTTTTATATAATTATCGGTGGTTTCCGATACGCCTATGTTGCATGACGCGTTTACAAGCCCGTGGATTTCGCGGCTTTCCGAAATAACACCCGTGGGAATAAGAAGCAACGCTGATATAGCCTTGCGGGTGATTTTTTGCGTTAATGCCAACGCTTTGTTGCCCGTTGTGGCGGAAATATTCCACTCGATTTTTAGGCCGGGGTCGGTTGCGGCAAATTTCTCTATTAAAGTTTCATTGTATTCATTAAGCATTTTGGAAATTTTTTCTTTTTCCCTATTTGGAAAAATAATTTTTGCGTTGGCTTCACGCGGTATGGCGTTTACTTTCATACCGCCGGAAATTTGTTCAAGATAGATTTCCCCCACGTTATATGCCGCTTCAAGCACATGTGCAAGAATCCTTAACGCATTACCCCGGCCTTGATTTATGTCGCCGCCGGAATGTCCGCCCTTTAAACCTCTTATTGATATCTCACATCGTGAGAAATCGGAAATTTCATTTTGTTCGAGCTCTGTGGAAATTATAAATTCCGCCGTTGTTCCTGCCGCGCAGCCCATTGTGAAGGCTGTATCGTCGCTGCTGTCAAGGTTTAGCATTCTTGTACCTTTAAGCGTGCTTATATCAAGGTTTTTTGCGCCGCTCATGCCTGCTTCTTCGTCAGTTGTCAAAATAATTTCAAGCGGCGGGTGCTCGAATGTTCCCTCTAATAATGCCATGCACATCGCAACGCCGATGCCGTTGTCCGCGCCAAGAGTTGTTCCGCGAGCTTGCAAAAAATCGCCGTCTACGTATAAATCCAGTGGGTCACGGGTAAAATCATGTTCCGTACCTGTGTTTTTTTCGCAAACCATATCCAAGTGTGCTTGCAAAATTACAGGCGGCCGGTTCTCATAACCAGCCGCCGCCTGCTTTGTAATTATTAAGTTATTCCAATTATCCTGTGTGACTTCCGTGCCGTTTTTACGCGCAAACTCGGCGATGTAATCGCTAACCGCCTTCTCGTTTCCCGAACCGCGCGGAATTTTACTTATCTCACAAAAATTTTTAAAAATAACTTTCGGTTCAAGATTGTTAAACATAACCTCAACTCCGTTTTATTAATAAGCATACATATTCAAATTCCGCGGGTCAAGGGGTGTAGATATTTATCGTAATCATCCTGCGCTTCTAAAATCCCCGTCATTCTCGTAGTGATTACTGCGGGAATAAAGTTGCGCTTCTTGCTATAATACTGTGAAACTATTTTCAAAAACGGCCACGGGAAAAGAAGCATTGCATATATAATTTTATAGTTGGACAGCGGCGAAATTTTATTGTAAATTTCCAGAAGCTCATTTATCGGAATTTCACGCAAACTTTTTTGCGCGTAACGCCTCAAAACAGAAGCAAGGTCTGTAAGCTGAAGGTCGATAGTTGCGTCTTCAAAGCGGGAGATATAGCAATTTTTTTCCGTCAGTGTAAATGTTTCTTCTTTCAAAGCCGTGTGGCAAATATGATTATTTTTTTGCGCGTTTTCATACAATAAAATATAATCCGTTGACTCAAGAATTTTGGTGGCATTTTCCGCACGGGCGAAATAGGAATCCGCATTTTTTAACACAAGCACATCAAAATCCGAAAGACGCGGACGGCGATTAACCTGTTTAACAATGGCGTTCAACATGGAGATATGTTTTGCAAAAACTTCGGTAAGCGATGGCGCACAAGGAATTCCCGGTTCTTTGAAGTTTCGCGCCGCGTTATGAAAACCCGCAAGACTTTCTATCAGCATTTTTACATCGGCAAAACAACTCATGTCGGGTTCGCGCCCGCAAACATTACGCGTCATAACAAAAATATCACGCCCAAGATTCACAAAAGGCGTTCCCGATGTGGCTGGAATTATTACATCGGCATAAGAAAAACCGGCTTGCTCAATTTTTTTAAGCAAGTTAAAGCTTGCGATAATCTCACGCGGGCTGCAATTCGATTTATGTATTTTTGCGGAGCCGAGCAAATAAACCCCGCGCTCTTTAACCGCCCGAACGCCCGATAACCCAAAATAAGCCGGCAAGCTTGTTGATAAATCGCCCACAAGTTCAACTCCATTCCATCTATTCTTATTTATATGTAAACAAACTCTAATTTAGTCAAAAAAATATATGCAAAAAGCCGTCCTATTTATTAATTTTGGTGATATAATACAATTATGATAATCGAAAGCGGTGGAAAAATGAAGGGCATTACCTATGATGTAAATAAACTTTCCGAATCAGGGAAGTTTGACACAAGTGTTTCTAAGCTGTTTTTTTACAGCACACAAGAATATTTCAACGCGCTAACCGACTTCGTACAAAACTATAAACAAGACCTTGCTAATTACACTCCCGCGTTTGTAATACACTCAGAAGACAGCCGCAAAGAATTCATAAATGAATGCTTCGCGGTGCGTGCCAGTCTTGTGCGCCTGGGAATGCCAGAACTCCTTGATGCCCTGGACACATTGGAAAACGCTGCCATATCCAAACACGAAAAAGAATTTTCCGACGGTCAAATAAAATTCAGAGCCACGATAAAAATATACAAAGAGAAAATAAAAGAAGCTGAGAAGAAAAAATGAAACCTCGGGGCTTTGCCCCAAGGTTTTATCTTTTATTTACATAGTTTATAAATTTCAACAACATCCTGCCATTTAAGGCGTTTCAGCCCGCCAATGCCGTGTTCTTCGCCGAAGAATGCGCCTGTTGCTTTTTTCGCCATGTCCTCGAAGGCGGATTCCGGGATTTTTAGTTCGGAGAGGGTTAGGGAAAGACCAATTTTTTTATAGAAGTCTTCCAGTCGGGCGATTCCTTCCAATATAATCGCATCGGGGTCGCGGAAGCTGCCCTCCACGCCCATCACATTTACCGCGAACTGTACGAACATTTTGCAGTTTTCTTTGTAAACGTATTTCATCCATGCGGGGGTTAATACGGCAAGCCCTGCGCCGTGGGCAATATCGTTATAGGCGGAGAGTTCATGCTCCATGCCGTGACATGCCCAGCACTGGGCGCGACCTATGCCAAGCCAGTTATTGTGCGCGATAATTCCACCTAAACCTATTTCCGCCCACGCTTCGTAGTTTGTGGGGTCTTTTGCCGCGATTAACGCGTTTTTCATCACGGTTTTTAATACGGTTTCGCAAAGACCGTCTGTGATGTCGCAGTTTACGGTGTTTGTGAAATAACGCTCGAAAATATGCGAAAGGATGTCGGCAACGCCGTAACCAAGCTGTGCTTTCGGCAGGCTTGTAAAATATTCCGGGTTTACAATGGAAATAACCGGGCGGATTAAATCGCTTCCCATGCCGTATTTGCGGCCTTCTTTTTCGTTTGTGATAACAGAATTGCAACTCATTTCGCTTCCGGCGGCGGGAATTGTTAAAATTGTAGCGACGGGAAGCGCGGCGGTAATTTGTGCCTTGTCATCGAAAATATCCCAAACATCGCCGTCATAGCAAACGCCTACGGCTATGGCTTTTGCGGAGTCAATCGTGCTTCCGCCGCCGATTGCAAGAATAAAATCCACACCCTCTTTTTTACAAAGCTCGATGCCCTCGTAAACAAGAGTAAGGCGCGGGTTCGGCTGAACGCCGCCAAGCTCCACGAATTCTATTCCCGACTCGGCAAGAGATTTTTTTGTGTCATCGTAAAGCCCCAGCTTTTTCACCGTTCCGCCGCCGTAATGTAGAAGAACTTTTTTCGCAAGCGGTTTAATAAGCCCGCCGATTTGATGCTGCGTTTCTTTCCCGAATACTAAATTTGTTGGCGTTTGAATTTGAAAATTTTGCATGATATCACTCCTATAATCTTATTTGACCCGCTTCAATTTTGCGGATTGTTTCAATTCCGTCTTCAGCTTGCGAGAGCAATACTTTACTGCCGCCCTTGTTACTGCGGGCTTTTACGAAGAAAATTTTTGCGTTCGGCACATCTTTTACAATCAGGCTTAATTCTCCCATTAGTACGCACAATTGTTGGAGTGCGTCGGGGGTTGCGTCTGTTGATTCAAATGCGGAAAGATATGAAGAATGCGCTTTTTTCGCTGACATGGCTTGCATTTCGGCATCTTCTACGTCATCGTAAAGCCACATCAGACGAAGCCATATTTTCGCAATAAACATCTCGGGGCTTTTATAGAAAAGCGGTGCGCCTTTTAACGCGAGATAATATCCCGCAAAAACGGCGTTAATGCTGCGGTCTTCGATTAAGTTCAGACCAATTTGCGTTTTGTACGTGGTTATTTGTCCTATGTTTTCTTTAAAGCGGGCAATAATCGGCTGGCTGTAAGCACTTTCAAAATTGCTGAACCAGCATTTGGTGCAGGTAACAATTTCATAATATGTCGGGTCGATTTTTTGAATGTAATGGCTGCGGAAATCTTTATCGCGTTTTTCAAGTTTAAGACGCGTTGTACGCACGGTATATGCTTGGAATGCTTCGTCGCAAACAGGGCATTTGAAAGTTCTCTTATAGATAAGTTCCGGCGGCGGCGATTGTGTTTCGTGTTCGTAAACTTGATGACCTTCGGGAAAAAGTTCGTCGGGCAGCGAAGCGGGCGCGGTTGCAGTCGCGACAAAACCTGCGGGCGGTGTGTCTGAAATAAAACCCGGGGGCGGTGTATCGGAAATGGGCGCGGACGGCGCGGGAGCAGATGCGGCAACTTCTTCGGCGTGCGGCGTTGTCTTGTTTGATGCGGCTACGCGCAGAAGGGTTCTTCTCGTGTTGTCCAACTCTTGGCACAGCGTTTTAACCAGTAAACCCGTAAGCTGTGGCTGCGTTTGAAAAAATTCAAAGGCGGAAGAACGGCTCACGGCAAACAAAATAACATCTCCCACTGCAACCGCCGTTTCCGTGCGTTCTTTTTGAAGGAACAGGCTCATTTCACCGAAAAAATTTCCCGTGCCGATATTTTTTATTTTAGCCTCATTAGGCTGATTGTAATTTCTGTATAAACTAACATTACCTTCTAAAACTACATACATTTCATCGTTTGATTTGTCGTTTTCGTTTGCAATAACATGTCCGTCTGAAAATTTCTTTGCGTTCGCATTGTTTTTCAACGCATTAATATCCATTTTTTTTTCGCAACCCTTCAAAAAGAATATCTTTCTTGGTAATTCCTGCATATACTATATCACATTGAAACGTAATTGTAATGTTTTTGTAATTGTATTTTTCGATAAATGATGGTTGAATAGTAGCAGGTAAAAGTCTAAGAATGATTCTTAGAAATTAATTCGGAAATTGTTTCGGGAAGGCGGTGAATTCCAATGCAGCGGAAAAAAAAGAATTTAGTGTTGTTCATGCTTGTGTTTGTTGTGTTGATTTCAACAGCGCCGGTTTTGACTTTTGCAAACCCGAACCACTTCGATTTTACAAATCACTTTGATTTCGCCAACCATATCGCGCCGCCGGTGCGCAGTTGGCGTTCTTCCATGCTTTCCTGGCGGGAGCCTACCCGCCGTCAGGAAGGGCTTGATATACGAGGCATAGTTCCGGACATAAACGGCTTTCATTCCGCGACTTTAATCAACGAACACATAAGAGACGACGTGATTACATCCCTTATCGCCGAAGCGCGGCGTATCCGCGCGCGCGCAATCACTTTCAGCTATGATTATTACCCGACAGATAAAATCATTTCTATTGTAATTCGCGCGGATGTTGCGACAACGCTTCCGCATACTTTGGTGCGCAGTGTAAATTTCTGCGCGTACACCGGCAGAATTTTAACCATGAACGAAGCGACGGGCATGGAAATTGCGTCTCTTGCAGAGCGTGTTCTTGCGGAAAAAATCCGCGCTAACCCCGAGCTTTATTATGCCGCGCTTTCCGCCTTAGTTGCGGATGCGTTTTACCTTACAGATAACAGTCTTGTAATTTTGTTTGACGGTTTCCGTCTTTCCACAAGAATAGGCACGGTTGACACCATTGAACTTCTTTTAGGAAATATTCGCACCGTTGAATTACACTTGAACGACTATCGCCCTGACGGCCCTTACGAGCTGAAAATGATTCCATTAAGCTATGTGGTACGGCATTTGGGTTACGGTGTTCGCTGGGATAGTTGGGACGGTCGCATTATAATAGACCGCGACGGCGTTGATTTGATTGAAATGCGCCGTTACGATAACGAATATATCGTTCACGGAACACAACGCAGGTCGCTTGAAGTGGCACCGCAAATTATTTTTTATGAAGATTCCAGGAGTTACCACACATACGTCCCCATAACCTTCTTTGACCAAATTCTACCGCTAACAACCTACACAATTGGCTGGGATGGCAGTATTACTTTTCTTGCTTACTTCGATAAATGATAGATACCTCGGGGGGAGAACCTTTTAAATGTTCTTCCCCCGCCCCCCCTCTCAAAATTATATAACCCTCGCGGCGAATGAAATTCGTGCGGGGGTTTTGCCTTTTATGAGGAATGTGTCATTTTCGCGGTAGGCAATAACGTCAATTTCTTCGTCTTGTCGTGTTTCGGCAAGATAATTTATTTGAATCTCGCGCCAGTTTTGTGAAGAGATAGCGTTGCCTATTAAATCGCCGTAAATGCTGTTGTTCATGTGTTTATTTGTATCGACATCGGCATAGCGAACGGTGTGTGTATATCTTGAAAATTCCGCGCCGTCTACTGTTGGTAAAATAATTTTTTCCGGCGTGATGCTTACGCCGTGTTCTTCAAAAACAGGTAACTCTACAGGTAACGTGCTTGGTTTTAGAATTTTTCGTTCAGCTATGTCAAATAAAATCCACAAACTTGCCCATTCCATTATTTTTTTTCCACTTTCGTCGTACATATCGCCTTTACGCGTGAATGTTCCGCGTGCTACGGAGTCCGGCCATGTGTGAATTTTCACGGTTTCGCCGTAAACAGGCATTCGCATTGAAGCAATTGCGAAGCGTTGTAAAACAAAAGTCATGTTAAGCGCGGACAATTCTTTGAAGCCGATTCCGAGGTCATTTGCGTTTATGTCTGCGGCGATGTGTACCATTTTTAGAAATGCCGAAAGCTTTACGCGCCCCATTAAATCTAGGTCGTAATACGAAATTTTATGATTCCCCTCATACATTTTCATCACCCTTTAAATTAAGTTTTTTACTGAAAAATTGATATACATATCTTCCACTTCATTTTTGTGGAAACAAGTAGTGCAAGCAAATTGAGAACAATAAAATAAACCATCGCGCCGTAGACCATTGTTGGGCTTGGCTTGATGGAAAAAATGGGTAGATAAGAATTTTTATTTTTTCGCTGTAAGTTTGCTCGTACAGTTTTTTGACGCGCCAAAATTTCCCGATAATCCATTACAATTCACCTCCGTATACATTATACACAGAAATCTTTTTCATACCAAGAAGTGTTTAATTTGGAAGAGTTTGTTGACATTATGAACCCGGTTGAAAGTCCTTTTGGTACAAGAGTTGACCGTGAAGGGAACTTTGGCACAAGCTGGCTGGTTTCTGTAAGGCTGCCCGATAACACTGGAACCTTTACGTATCAGGTTTTCGCGGGCAACAACGAACACCCCGCATTCATTCCGCAGGGATTTCCTCACACCGTTCATGTGCGCAACAGAACCACCGAGAGCAACGACAACGAACCGCCGGGCCCGCCGCGCGTAATGCTTGCCGAACACCACAGAGGTTCGATGTAATTAAATATGTACCCCGATAACCCTATTAATTAAACGGGGCAACGGGTATTTACCACCCGGTAAGCGTACTAGCAAAACGCTTACCGGGTTTTTTTTGTTTGGAATAATACATCTCGGGTCTATCGCGTTACCGTTTTTCAACTTCTTCATCACGTAATATGCTTGTACAAGTTCGGATTCCTCATATTATGTGATATGGTAAAGCGGTTTTCCCGTTCGGAAAGAAAGTGGTCAAGCAATTGAGAGAAACAAGCGAGCTTTTGCGCCGCCGCGCGCGATACTTCTTGCGGCGCAAGCCCTGCAATAACAATAGCAAAACGTTTCTTTTCCTGTTAAAAAGGGGACAAGCCAGTGAGGTGTAAAAACCAGTCATGCAACGATATCAACAGAGCCGGTGTAACCCGCAGGGATGATGGCTAGTCATTTGGACGGGCAGAGCCGGGATATTGTAGGTTGAAGCGGTTGTGCCTCGTGACTTGCATGTATATTACACGTAACGGGCATTTATGTCAAGCAATTTTTTACTTTTTTTGAAAAAATTATATTTTATGAATATATAAAACTTTTGTGAAAATTAATCTTTGTGGCATTTTAACTTGCCGAGGTCTTGTTTTTTTGTTAAATTCTTCATATGGATATACTTGAAAAAACACCATATGAAACTAATCCCGTTGAAGGCCCTGAGGATGCAATTTGTGCATTTGTAGAGGCCTATGATGTGTTGCAAAAAATTTTATGCGAAGAAAACGAATTAATCTTTGCGGACGCGCTTCGTGCGGCGATGTATCGACCGGTGCGTCCGGCGGGAGAAGATATTCCAACGATTAGTCTTTATGAAATAGGTGTAGTTTACGTGCCGGGTGCGGACAAAACCGGAAAGTACGGAATAAACGAGCGCAAGTTGAATGTTGCGTTAACAGAGCGCGAATGCGATATTCGCGCGTTGTTTGTGCAGGAAGACGGCATTTTACCGAACCTTATCGAAATACTGGCTGAATTTCTTAACACCGAAGCAGAAATTCCGATGAATGAATTTATTTACGCGGCGGTTATTCGTTTTTTAAACGAATGCCGTCGTTTGATTGCAATGTGGGAGTAAACTTTTGTAAAAACGCAGCGTATATGATATGTGCGATTAAAAACAAGGAGGAATAAAAGATGAACGAAGAACTTACCCGCATGGTGGAACCGGAAATAATAAAAATGGGAGTGGGGCAACGCATAATTGCGTTATTCACCGCGCCAAGTGAACTTATGCGAAATATAAAAGCGTACCCCGTGATTCTGGTGCCGTTTCTTTTGGCGTTGGTACTTGGCTTAATTACCATTGTACCGGCACGGCAGGCAACGCAGCTTGCAAATCAGGAGTTATCACATATTTTTATCGAAAGATACGGAGCGGGCGTTGACAACCCCTTTGATGTTGCGTCACTTGCGGATGAATATGGCGAGTCAATAGTATCAGAAGGCTTTATTGATGCGGTGACGATGGTAACGCTTGTTTTTTCTGCCGTTTTCATGCCTTTTATTGTAAGTCTTCTTGCCGGGCTTGGATTCTTTATTCTTTCCAAAATAATGAGGGGACCTGTCAAGTTTGGGCAGATGTTTTCTATGTATATGCATATTTATGTAATAACGGCATTGGGTGCACTGGTTACCTCTTTGTTGATATCATTAACCGGAAGCATCGTTGATATAACATCTTTGGCGGCGGTTGTAACGCCCAATGGTCGCTTGGACGAAGTTTCTTATAATGTTTTTGCGAGTATCGCAGTATTTCCCGTATGGGCTACAATTTTGTCATTTATCGGAGTGAAAATTCTAAATGACTTTTCAGCTATTAAAGCAGGCATTGCCGCAGGAATTGTTTACATTTCGGTGGTGGCTGTTAATGTCATTGCGGTGATGTCTACGTGGTGGGTGTATGATGCGTTTATGGCTGCGGAGGCTATGCAATGAAAAAAGCAGTTATAGCGATAATAATTGTTATCGCCGTTGGCGGGTTTATATTTTTTAATATAAGAAATGTAAGCCAAACAGAAAACGAAAGCGGCATTCCGCGAAACGCATTGCCTGTTCACTGGGCGTATCCGGAAGTGCAAACGATTGTAAGCCGCGTCAGCGCGCGCGGAAACGTCGAACTTCGCGACAGAACAATCGTATTCCCCACAACGCAAGCACGAATTCTCACCGTTCATGTAAGCGTGGGTGACGAGGTAAAAGAAGGCGATTTGCTTATCACTTACGACGACGAAATTTTAGAAACAATGGAAGACCAACTGGCGCAAGCGCGATTAGCTTTGCGTTCGGCAGAGCTTGGGCTTGCGGCGACAAGATTCGGCGCGACAGACACGGAGATTCTGGCGGCAGATAATGCAATTGAGCAAGCCCGCGCCGGCATAGCGAACATAGAAGCTCAGCTTGACCAAATGGATTTGCAAATAGCGCAAGCGCAAGACAATATTACCACCGCAAGAAATACTCTTTCAAACACACAATTTCTTTACGATAACGGTGTTATTCCGCGAAAAGACCTCGACGACGCAACCGAAGTCGTGCGCCGCTTGGAAGACCAGCTTGCGATTATACAATCGCAACGCGACGCGGCGGCACTTGGATTGCCTACGGCGCAAGAATCCGAAAGGCTTGCAATCGCCCAGCGCAATGCAATATTAAACCGCAGCAGTCAACCCGCCGCGATAAACCAAGCGCAGCTTCAGCAAATTGCAATAGAGCAAGCCGAACTAAACATAGCCCAAATTGAAAGAAATATTGCCGACTTCCAGCATGAAGAATATGCTACGGTATCCGGAACAATTTTAAAATTATTAGTTGAAGCGGGCGAAGTAAGCATTACCGGGCGGCCGCTAATGGAAATTGCCGATGTTTCAAATGAAAATCTAGTTATCGTCGTTCATGTGCCGGAGAATGACAGCGGCGGCATTTCCGAAGGGCTTGAAGTTGAAATATCAAGTGGCGCAATCGGAAGACATACTTACGAGGGCTACATCGAATTAATTCATCCGATTGCCGCGCCGCGCCAAATGGGAAACACCGTCGAAACCGTTGTTACGGTGGAAATCGCGGTTGCGGAATCAACGCGATTACGCGCCGGCAATACGGTTGATGCGGATATCATAACAAACATAAACGAAGACACGCTTGTTGTCCCGTTAATGTCAACAATAAGCGCGGGCGGCGGCGAAACTTTTGTTTACGTCGTAAACGACGATTCCGTTCTTGAACGCTTGGACGTAACTCTCGGCGAATTTTCCTCTATGTATATTGAAGCAATCGGTGTTTATGAAAACTCCCGTATTGTAAACAACCCAACCCCGGCAATGTATGACGGCATGATTGTGCGCCCGGTTCAACCAATCTCATGATTATCCAAATTGAAAATTTATTTAAAGTTTACCGTAATGGCTCTATTGAGGTTACGGCTCTTCGTGATGTCGGTTTTTCGGTGGGAATAGGGGAGTTTGTTTCGATTATGGGGCAATCGGGTTCAGGAAAATCTACTCTGATGAATATTTTGGGCTGTCTCGATACAATGTCCGGCGGAAAATATTTTCTTGACGGCGAAGATGTATCGCTCATTCACGGAAAAAAACTTGCGCAAATCCGCAACAGAAAAATCGGTTTTGTTTTTCAATCGTACAACTTGCTTCCGCGCCTTAACGCGTTGCAAAACGTAGAACTGCCTATGATTTACGCGGGAACACGCGGTAAAAAACGCCGCGCCGCGGCGATGGAAGCACTCGAACGTGTAGGGCTTGCGGAAAGGGTTCATCATAAACCTTCGGAGCTTTCCGGCGGACAAAAGCAACGCGTTGCAATCGCTCGCGCTTTGGTGAACAGCCCCGCCATTCTCCTTGCCGACGAACCAACGGGAAATCTTGACAGCCGTTCCGGTGAAGAAATAATGTCCATTTTCCAACGTCTTAACCGCGAGGGCGTAACAATCGTAATGGTAACGCATGAACCGGATATAGCAAACCACACAAACAGAATCGTCGCATTCAAAGACGGACGCATTATTTCGGACGAACTCGTTAAAAATCCTGTACAAGCGGGAGGGCAAAAGTGAACATATTTGAAAGCATAACATCTGCGGCGCATTCGGTTTTGTCAAACAGAATGCGCTCTATTTTGACAATGCTGGGGATAATTATCGGGATTTCGGCTGTAATAATGATAACGTCGATTGGTCAGGGAATGCAGAATACCATGAATGAATATTTTGCGGAATTCGGCGCGGGAACACTTATTGTAAACATGCGCCAAAATGCGGCGAATCCCGCCACGCGCCGCGACATGCTAACCATTGAAAGTATGGAGTTTCTTTCCAATCATCCGGATGTTTCCGTTGTTTCCGGCGGTTCTTGGTCAAACGCAAGGGTACAACTGCGTAACCCGACGGAAACTACATCTTTATTTATCATAGGCACAGATGAAAATTACAGGCAGGCGCAAAACGTAGATGTACGCTTCGGGCGTTTTTTGGCTTCAATTGATAACGAACGCGCGGCACCGGTTATCGTAATTGATTCCACCTTGGCGCGTGAAATTTTCGGGCGCACAGACGTTGTGGGTGAAACAATAAGAGTAACTTTTTGGTCCGGCACGATTGATTTTAACGTAATAGGCGTTTACAGAAACGCAGACCCGATGGCGGGAATGTTCGGAATGTCTACAGAAGCATATATTCCGATTTCGTATTTTCAGCGACTTTTTAACAGGGACAATGTAGTAGACCAAGTACTTGTAATCGCGAGCGACTTGAACCGATTAGACGAAACCGCCGAGGAAATAACCCGCCTTTTGCACCTTTTCCACGGAAACGAGGACAGATACCAGGTAACAACAATAATGCAACAAATTGATATGTTGAACAATATTCTTTTTATGGTGACAGGCTTTGTTGTACTTGTCGCGCTTATTTCTCTTGCGGTGGGTGGAATCGGTGTTATGAATATCATGCTTGTAACCGTAACGGAACGCACCCGCGAAATAGGTATAAGAAAATCACTTGGCGCAACAAACGGCAATATCCTGTTTCAATTCCTTGTTGAAGCGATGATATTAACGGCATCCGGCGGCATCATCGGAATCTTTCTAGGCTACTACGGCGGTTTCGTCTTGGGTGGTTTTATGGATTTAACCCCCGCTGTGAATATCCCAACCGTAGTTTTCACGGTGCTTGCGTCAAGTTTAATAGGCATTATTTCCGGTGTTTACCCAGCATACAAAGCTGCAAAACTTGACCCTATTGTGGCGTTGAGATATGAATAGATTGAAGAAGTATAAGAAGTGTTGTTTGTAAGCGATTATGCCCTGTTCCTTTTTCGGGAATAGGGCTTTTTTTCGTCTGTAAGACCAACAATAAAATCAATGCTTGTTTTATGAAAATTGGCAAGTTGTATGAGCGAAACACTAGGTATGTCAAGCACGCCGCTTTCGTATCTGGAATATGTAGCTTGAGTGATGTTTAACAAATCTGCAATATGTTTTTGTGTTAAGTCCTTATCCTCTCTTAAATTACGAATTCGCACATACATAAAATCACCCCCAACAATGCTACTGTATGCGTTTATTGCATATTGTTTTTTATACGATTTTCGTATAATATAGCGAAAAGGGGAGATGTTGAATTATGGAATCGAAGTGTTGGGGCTGCGGTAAACCAATAGAACTTGAAGGGACAGTATATCTGTACCGCTGCCCGGAATGCCGCGAAAAACTTGAAAAAGAAAACGGTATCGTTTGTTCTCATTGCGGTGCTTTGCGAAGTAAATCTAATGACGCTGCAAGATGCTCAAGCTGCGATAGAATTTAATTGACTTTTATTTTCACGCGTGTTTGAATGTTGAGAATTACATGACAAGGAATAGGAAAGGAATAAAAAACATGAACCTTGCCGTAATTTTTGACATGGACGGAGTTTTAATTGACAGCCAGCCATTGCATTACGAAATTGACATTAAGGTTTTAAAAAAATGCGGATATGAAGCGGTGCTTTCAACCGTTGTGCCGTATACAGGATTGGGAAACCCCGACAGATGGCCTAAATACAAAGAAGATTTAGGGCTTTCGCAAGAACCGGACGAACTGATTGAAATGGCTGAAGAAACCATGCGCGAGTTATTCGGCAACGCGGATTTAAAACCGATTGATGGAATCCCAACACTTTTGGACGGGATTAAAGCGATGGGAATTAAACTTGGGGTTGCGTCCAGCTCGTCCCATGAACTGATTGAACTTGTGCTTGGAAAAATCGGGCTAAACGGTCGTTTTGATTTTATTGTTTCGGGCGAGGACGTAGCCGAAGGCAAGCCCGCGCCGGATATTTATTTGAAAGCGGCAGAGAAAGCGGGCGTTCCCGCGAATATGTGTATTGCAATCGAAGATGCCCCCGCGGGCATTCTTGCGGCAAAAAATGCCGGCTGCACTTGTATTGCATATGAAAACCCAAGCACACTCGGTCAAGATTTCACAAACGCGGACTACTCGACAGGAAGATTCGATGATTGTTTTCCCATAATAAAAACACTGTTTTTCCGTTCCATGACGGGTGCTTTATCGTGATAAGCGTAGCTGAAGGATGGAAAGATTATGTACTGCTAGACGCAGGTGACGGCGAAAAATTAGAAATGTGGGGGGGCGTAAAAGTAATCCGTCCCGACCCGCAAGCGTTTTGGCCGCGCTCATACAAATGGGAAAAACCTGATATGCACTACCATCGAAGCAAATCCGGCGGCGGCACATGGGAAATCCTGTCCAAAAACATACCCCAATCATGGCAAATTTCCTACAATGACCTAAAATTTCACATCCGCCCCACAGGTTTTAAACACATGGGCTTATTTCCCGAACAAGCGGTTAATTGGAGCTGGCTAAAATCTCAATGTAAAAATTCCCCCAAAGTTTTAAATCTTTTCGCATACACAGGCGGTGCAACCTTAGCTTGTTTGAATGCGGGTGCGGATGTTACGCATATTGACGCGGCGAAAGGAATGAATAATTGGGCGCGTGATAATATAGTGCTTAGCGGGTTGGAAGGCGTAAAGCACAGGGTTATGACGGACGATGTTTTGAAATTTGTTAAGCGTGAAGCGCGTCGCGGAAATATGTATGAAGGGATTATAATGGACCCGCCTGTTTTTGGGCGCGGGCCCGGTGGGGAAATGTGGCGTCTTGAAGAAGGTCTTTTCGAGCTTGTGGAAAACTGCATGAAACTTCTATCGCCGAATGCGCTGTTCTTTTTGATTAACGCGTATACGGCAGGGTTTTCACCAACCGCTTATGGGAATATTTTAAGTTTGGCGGCACAAAAAGCGAAGCTTCTTGGTGATGTTAGCGTAGGTGAGATTGGTCTTGCTGCAAAAAGCGGAATTTTACTGCCATGTGGTATGTATGCGCGGTTGGTTTTACGGGGTGCTTAATAGACGCTTGCGGCGTGGTGACACCGATTGCGTGTGCTTGTAGTTTGCGTTTTTTTGGGATGTAGTTTACCTAGCAGCTAACCAGTTCTGATTTTGATTGCCACTCGTCCGCCATTTCCAAAAGCGTTAATGGGGGGACACTTCCTTTTGCGAACGCTTTCACCATGATTAACGCGTTTTCGCGGCATTCGGTTATTGCAAAAGTTTCTTCACTTTCATGTAGCACTCCTTCGGGGGTGCTTTTGTCAATTCTTAAGCCGTAAAGATTTTCGCCACCTTCCCCGTCGAAATTTTTAAGAAAATAGTCTAAAACCCAGTTTTCGCCGCTTTCGTTTTTGTACTCTACCTTTGCGACCCATTCGTCTTTAAGTATACGCATATTTATTATGCATTCCCTTCATAACAAAATGTATTTTTTGTGCAAAGATATTGTACATCAATAGATATTTTTACGCAACCACAAATTGAATATTTTTTTAAATAAATTTTAACAATTCCCGCAAGTCGCTTATTTCGTGGGTTGGAGAGAATTCTGACAGATTTTCTGCTTTGTGCGGATTAAACCAACAGCTATCCAATCCGCTATTTATGCCGCCTGCGATGTCATTCTTGAGATTATCGTCGATTAATAAAATCTTGTTTTTCTCAATCGAAGGAATTCTTGCCAATACACACTCAAAGAACCTAATATCTGGCTTCATATAGCGAATATTGTTTGATACATAAAAGTTGGAAATATAAATACGAATAGACGAATGCTTAATTCTTGATTCCTGTGTTGCCAAAAGCCCGTTTGTCACAATGTAAATTTTTTTGCCGGCGGAAGTTATTCTTTTACGGATTTAATTTCACGGTATCTTGCGCGGATTTCTGCGGAATACGAAAATCCGCAGAGTTCAAACATTATTCGTAACGCATTCTCTTCCGCCATGTCGTAATCAAAAAGAGTGTCGTCTGCGTCGAATAAAAAAATTTCGTATTTTTTCATTTTTTCCCCTCCAGTAGTTTTAGAAGTGTCGGCTCAAAAGAAAATTCATGTAAGATTTTTTGAAGTTCATCGGTTGATTTATTTTTATGCGAAATTTTTCTTGCGCGAATTAAAAGGTTTTTTGCGGTGTGTTCCATTGCGGTAAACTCTATTATTTGGGCTTTGTACCCGTGAATTTCCAAAAGTTTTGCGCGAATCGCGTCTGTTGCAAGCGAGGCGATTCTTTCCTTTATTATGCCGTATTCCGCGAAAATTTTTAGCGTTTGCGGGTTCATTTGATTACGTAGTTCGTGCTGGCAGCAGGGAACCGCGCAGATTAAGTCGGCTTGCCACTTGATTGCGTTAAAAAGTGCATGGTCGGTTGCGGTGTCGCAGGCGTGCAGGCTTATTACTATATTGAAACTGTCTGGCGCGCCCCAGTTTTCAAGCGGCGGCGCGTATTGCGATTCGATATCGCCTTCGCGGAAGATTAGTGACTCGTAGCTGTATTTTTCTGCCGCGGAAGTGCATTTTTTTACGATTTCGGTATTGGAATCCAATCCGCAAATATTTGTGCGAAGATTTTTTATTTGTGTGAAGTAGTGGTAAACCAAAAAAGTTAAGTAAGATTTTCCACAGCCGAAATCAATGATATTCACGGTTGTTTCGGGTTTCAATTTATCTGTTTCATCGGCGATAAGTTCCAAAAAGCGATTAATTTGCTGGAATTTATCCCACATTGGTGCGGCAACTTTTAATTCTTTTGTGAAAACTCCCATGTCAACAAGCGCGGGAATGTTTTCACCCTCGCGAATGATATGGTTTTTCTGACGGTTGAAACTGTTTTCCGCAAGATTTTCCGGCGGCGATGTTTGCGATTTTCTTCGGGTCGCAAGCACCTTCCCTTTCTTGCTTACCCGTGCGGAATATTCAAACTCCTCATCCCATGCTGTGTAATGCAAAAAAAGCACGCCAAAGTGCTCGGAAATGAATTCACGAACGCTTTGAGTGTCATGATTGCTGTGGAAAACTTGCTTCTTTGTGTATGAGCTTGCTTGGTACTTTTGTGTGTTCCGCACGATTTCAATGCGCTCATATGAAACATTTTTTACGGGCTTGCTTAACACAATTTTAAAAATTTTTTCATTAAACATGGTTTCCGGTAACATATTTTCACCTACTTTTATTGTAATTCATGTTTACAATGACGTATATTATGCATATAATAGTTTCATAATAAAAAAAGAGAGGGACAAAGTCCCCCTCAATTGTGATTAAGAGCCTTTACTTTGGTGAGTGGGGGGCTCTTTTCTTTTTCGGCGTTTTCCGAGTTTGTCTATATACGGCTCAAGCTTGTTTCCAAGAATAGAGCCCGCAACCGACAGCAGGAAATTGCCTAGAATACACAATAGACCCATAACTTTTCACCTCCCTGTTACAGGCTTTCGGAATTCCGGAAGCCGTAAATTGAAGGTGCGCCGTTTCAAAGCACTTAACCACATACATATTATAGCATAAAATTTCTACACTTTCTGCCTTAAATTTTTTCTATACCGATCCGCAATAATCTTCTGTATTCGTTCCATGAAATATAACGCCCGCCCATTTTTTCAAGGTGCGGCGTGTGAAATTGGCAATCCACAAATGCGAATTTTTTTTCTGAAAGAATCCTACACAGTCGGATTAACGCAATTTTTGAAGCATTCGGCACGGTCGAAAACATACTCTCTCCGAAAAAACATTTGCCAATAACCACACCGTAAAGCCCGCCAACCAGCGCGTCATTTTCGTAAGCCCCAACGCACATAACATAACCCGCATCAAAAAGCGCGTTATATGCCTCTTGCATTTCATCGGAAATCCAAGTTTGTCCTTCGCGCAATTTTCTGCATGTAGCCATTATTTGTGAAAAATCTTTATTAATTTTTATTTGTAAATCGTTTTTGGAAAGAATTTTTTTCATGCTTCGCGAAATATGAATTTCTTTCGGAAAAATTACAAAACGCTCTCGCGGGCTCCACCAAAGAATTTCTTCGCCCGGGTTGTACCACGGGAATATTCCATTTGAATACGCGTTTAATAAACGCTCCACGCTTAAATCGCCGCCATACGCCAAAAGCCCGTCGTAATCCGCAAGTGCGGGCGGCGGGAAAAGCATTGAATCTTTCGACAATTTATAAACGGGCATGGTTGCACTCCTCTCGAAGTTTTACTATTATATAGCAATAACATTTGAAAGGAAGAAATTCATGAAGAATTCTGAAAAAACTTTGGATAAAATTGTTGGGTTAGCTAAGTCGAGGGGGTTTGTTTTTCCCGGTTCGGAAATATATGGCGGGCTTGCGAACACTTGGGATTACGGGCCGCTTGGAGTTGAACTGAAAAATAATGTTAAAAAAGCATGGTGGAAAAAATTTATACAGGAAAGCCCGCTCAATGTTGGAGTGGACTGCGCGCTTTTAATGAACCCTGCGGTTTGGGTAGCGTCGGGACACGTTGGAGGGTTCAACGACCCGCTCTTGGATTGTCGTGCCTGTAAAGAGCGTTTCCGAGCAGATAAACTTATTGAAGATTTTCTGCACGAGCAAAAAATAAACGAAACGCCCGATGGTTGGCCGCAGGATAAAATGAAGTCATTCATAGACGAAAATAAAATAGCTTGCCCGAAATGCAGTAAACGTGATTTTACAGATATTCGTCAGTTTAATTTGATGTTTAAAACCTTTGTCGGCACAACCGAGGACAAACAAACCGAAGTTTTTCTTCGCCCGGAAACGGCACAGGGAATTTTCGTAAACTTCAAAAATGTTCAGCGCACATCTCGGCGCAAAATTCCCTTCGGAATAGGGCAAGCGGGGCATTCGTTCCGCAACGAAATTACGCCCGGACGTTTCACCTTCCGCACCCTCGAATTTGAACAATTAGAGCTTGAATTTTTTTGTGAACCGGGCTCGGATGACGAATGGTTTGTGTACTGGCGGCAATTTTGCATAGACTGGCTGCACGGCTTAAACATGCCCACCGAATCCCTGAGAATCCGCGACCACGGCCCCGAAGAGCTTTCATTTTATTCAAAAGGAACAACAGACATTGAGTATCTTTTCCCGTTCGGCTGGGGCGAACTGTGGGGTATAGCCAACCGTACCGACTACGACCTAAAGCAGCATATGGAGCACTCCGGAGAAGACATGCACTACATCGATACAAACGACAACACAAAACGCTACATTCCCTACTGCATAGAGCCGTCGCTTGGGCTAACGCGAATGACGCTTGCTTTCCTTTGCGAAGCCTACGACGAAGAAGAACTTGGCACGCCCGAAAAGCCCGATATGCGCACTGTTTTGCGTTTCCATCCCGCGCTGGCGCCAATTAAAGTTGCCGTTTTACCACTCTCCAAAAAACTCGCTGAACCCGCCGAAAAAATCTACGCAGAGCTTTTAAAATATTTCAACTGCGACTTCGACGACAACAGCTCAATCGGCAAACGCTACCGCCGCCAAGACGAAATTGGTACACCATTCTGCATAACCTACGACTTCGACTCCCAAACTGACAATGCCGTAACAGTCCGCCACCGCGATTCAATGGAACAAGAACGGATTGCGATATCCGAGCTTGTAGGATATCTTGAGAATAAGCTTTCATATTAGTTGGAGGAATTGTGCGTGATTAAAAAAACAAAGCGGTTTCTTTTTGCATTGATTTTTACCATAGCACTTATGTGTGTGAATGCTTATGGAAATACCGGCGAAATACAAATTCTTTTAGACAATGCGCCGGTATCGTTTGATGTTGCTCCGCAGATTATTTCCGGCAGAACGATGGTGCCAATGCGGTCTATAATGGAAGCATTGGGTGCGGAAGTTCATTGGAATAACGAACTGCAAACCGTATGGGTTCCCGCGTAGATTGGGATGCAAACGCACAAACGGTTATTATCCAATCCGCGGAAATAGCGGAAGTAGTGGAAATAAATGAAGCAATTGCGATTATTTCTCAAGAGGGGCAAGCTGTGGCGTGGGCGGCATCTAATCCTCTTCACGACGCAATTTATGTAATATTGGAAGATGGTTCGTTGCTGACAATGGGCGGCGAACTTGAAATGGAAAATATGAAACAAGTAAGAACGGGCAATAGCCACACCCTCGCCATTGATTCAGAGGGTACATTGTGGACGTGGGGCGATAACATGGTTGGTGCGTTGGGTGACGCTTTGGGTGTGGGGTAACGTGATAGACACGGATGATATTAAACAGATAATTATAGAGCGATAAACCGGCAAGGTCTTTAATTCCTTGACCTAGCCCGAAACTCCTTCGGAGTTTCATCTACATATTTTAAATGTTCCAAATAATGTCTCCGCCTTGCTTTCTTATTCTTCTTCCAGGATTATATTCGCCGCATCAATTATAAACTGCATATCCTTTTCGCCAAGGTTAGCCTTATAATATTGTTTGTTTACATTAACTGAATTCATGTTACTTAGCAATTCCGTGGCCTTTGCATGAGCTATCTCGACAATACTTTTATAACCGCCCTCATAAATGGTTCTCGCGGCGATCGCCCCTATGCCGTTGATTCTGACAAGATTGCACAAGCTGTTTAATTCTTGCAATTCATCTACCTCAATACCCATTTCCCGGCTTATTATTAATATGTTGTCGGGATTGATTGCCAAATCATATACATTCTTTGATGTCTTTATATTCTTATTTAAAAGAATAGAAACTGTATTGGCAGAAATATCGGGGAAATCAGAGATTGGTACCGGTTTCTGTTCAAAGCTTCCCATTTCTCTTTTCAAAATAGTCAGATAGTTTTCAGGCACACCTGTCTTTTCAGCAAATGCAGAAAGCCGATTAGCTGAAGATATATTGCTTTTAAGTTCAGCCAAAGTAAGAATGCCTATATTCGCCATACTGCGGAAATTTTGTTCAAGGTTCTCTAATAATATTCTTCGACCCGGTAACAAGTTTTGGGTTTTTAGCATTTCCATGTATCGGAGAATTGGTATACGTTTTAAATCTACATTGTACCCCATACGGACTAACCACCTACTTTAACTTTTAGGAACTATGACGTATTAAATATCATTGAAAATTCTTCTTGCTAAAATATAAAAAAGACTAATTGAGCCAAGAAGTATCATGCCAACAACAACTGTTGAAAAAACAATTTACCCCTACCTAATTCACTTTATATCTCGAAAGCGAACATCTAAATTATATACCAATCACAAATCTAAAACAATGGAGAGCATTACCGCCATTCTGACTATCAAGTCTGTCACATAATAATTCCGATAATTGAAAAAACACTTGACATCGAATAATATTTCGGCTATATTACACGCACGGAATGAAGCGTACCGCATTTACTTGCTCCGCATATCAACCGCGCGGGTGGCGCAAGGGGCGTTTCTTCCGACAGTACATACACCGACGCCTTTTTTGATGTATGAAAACCTGAGTTCGACAAGTAAAAAAAAGCAATGGGAAAGCGGGCATCTCCATGTTTCCGATTTATTAGAGCAAACAGGACTGAAAGAAGCCACGTTTTACAGGCGTTTGCGGGAGTACCGCCTAACCCGAAAAAAATAAAACGCTATATGATTCCCGGTAAAGAATAACCCTATCGAATTACAGTTGAACGCAAAGTCTGCCGATGGTTTGAAAAGGGTCTGAATTGACTATGTTGATAAGTTTACGGACGGCAATACTGACCCGATAAAATTTTGAAAAGAATACATTGTTAATGCAAGTGTCTTTTAGCCATCCCCACAGTCCCTCGATGATGTTCAGCTTTGGGCTGTATGGCGGCAGAAACATGAGGTTCAAGCGTGGGTTCGCGTTCAGGAATTCCTTGAGGAGAACGGCATGGTGAACTTTTGAGTTGTCCAAAACCATGACGATTTTACCCGATGGATACAATTCCAAAACACGGTTGAGAAACCCCAAGAACACCACCGCGTTAAACTTCGCCTCTTCCTCGATATGCACCTTGCCCGTTTCATAATTGAGTATGCCGACAAGTTTCAGGCTTTCATGCTTGCCGTATGTTTTAATCAGGCGTTGCCTGCCTTTTGGAAACCAAGACTTCATGATAGCCTGATAATCCCTTATGGAGGATTCGTCTTCGAACAAAATGTGGTCGATTTCACGATAAAGGAGTTTTTTTTAAGTCTTCAAAATCGGTTTTGAACCGCTCCTGTTTTTCGGGGTCGGCTTTCGCGAGGACATATGTCGGCCGCGTATAGCTCAGATTCAGGCGGTGGAACAGGTCGAGCATACCGTTTATTGAATAACGGACACCGAAGTTTCGGGATACCCATTCACACGCAAGTTTTGCCGTCCAATTCTTTACGCCGTCAAACCCAGATTCCTCCGGCGTATCCTTGTAGGCTTGTATATACCTCCCCACAGCTTTGCGGTCAATCTCCAACATTTCGGCTATTTGCGTGTTGTTTAAACCTTTCATGTGCAGAAGTATTGCATTATATCTCCTTACCATAACGGCATCTTTGGTTTTACGTATGAAACCAAACCATATAAGAGAACGAGTGAATATACAAGAAAGCCGCGCTTCACAAAAGCAACTCTAAAATCCGACCATTAGGCTTTTAGCTGAATCGGGGTTTGGGGTTTGATTACATATTTGAGATTTTATGCGTTGAAATTTTCTCCGAGATTACTTTGACAAGACAGGCTCAATAATAATGTAGGGTATATCATATCTCATGCGATTTCTGCGTGGAAACAGTGTCGTTAGTGGAAAGACCTTCTTGTGCTTGTGAAAAAGTTAACAGCCAAATATTGGATTTATCCGATATTCATGCAGCATTAATATAAAATGAAAACATAACCCATAAGCTCCGAGGAAATCTTAATTGGTTCTCCAACACGTTAGTCTAATTTGTGAATAAACATTCCCGAAATAGCTGAAAACGCATTAAACCACTTCGATTTTATACGTTATTTAAACCTATTTTAATTCCAAAACAGATGATTTGAGACTCAACATGAGCAAGTTTTCATAAATATTCACAAATTGGACTGACGTGATTTGGTGTTGTAAAGGTGTATTTGGTGTTGTAGAGGTGTTGACAAATGTAGATACTTGATTTAAAGTCTAATTGTGCGAATTCAAAAATACAAAATATAGAAGGGAAATGTGTATCATGAGTGAAAATATTAAGTCAGAGCAAGAGGTAAAAATAGCAGATAATAAGAAAATAGCAATTTTAGCCGAAAACGAAAGGTTTATACATCGTTGTTCAAATAATAAGGATAAAATTGTTGCAGATGGAGGTAGGCTTGAGCTAGATAATACTTGTATTTTTACTGTCAAATATTTAGATGATACAACTTTCACATTAAAAGCCGACAACGGCAAGTATTTAAGTATAGTTCCTGAAAAAGGACCTTCTTTAGGTTTACTTCCGGGTTCGACAATCAATTACTTACGAGCTACCAGCACAACAATTGATGATAGTTGTAAATTTATAGCTACTCTATCGGATGATCATTTACTCTGGTATATAAAATCAGTTAGTACGGGGCTTTACCTTAAACGTTGGACTTTTTGTAATGAAATTAGTTTGATAGTTGCGTTGTTAGAGGGGGACAAATTAGACCAGTATTCTAAATTTGGCGTGGAGTATCTAAGCAGAAAAGTATATACAATTAACACAGGAAAAAATTGTAATGTTAATGGTTTATCCGATGCAACAGAGTATAGTGTAGATTTGCGCATAAATAACGAAGTAAAAGGCACATATGCGACAGCGCTTAATAGCAATTATGGAGCAGTAGGCGGAATGTATGGAGGTCTTCAAATTATTGCTGATGGCAGGCACGCATTGAATTTTACCTTGTGGGGTCAAAATCTTAAAATGAAGTATGTTAAGGATCCTAAATTTTACCATGACCAGGTATATGGCTCTGCAGAAGGAGATTTGTTACAATTTTTCGATCCGGATTTTGGATGTGAGTTAGGAAAATTCTATAACTTTAATTTCAGGATTGATTATCCAAGTGAAGGCGGAACGGATTTAACACTTACTGTAGACGGTATAAAACAAGCGACACTACATTCACCGGATAATTTTAAAATGTCTTATGGTGTAGTTTTTTTAGAGCAATTTTTAGGCATTAAGGATGCCATGAGTGCGTCATGGACTAGAATAACATCAAATTCTAATCCTAGTCCCGATACTTGGATGGAACATAGCATTGATGGTGCCGATGAAGTAACGAATGAATATACTAACTGTGATTAACGGTAGATGGGATTCACAGAAGCACGAATGTCGACAACAGACTTTACTTATTAATTACGAATATTTAATTTAGAAGAGAAGAAAACCCGTTTATAGCAAAAAAAGATACAACGCTAAAAACATATCTAACTCTTCAATAAGAATAAAAAGTATGATGGCAAACGCTACAATCCCGCCAGTCTGTATATTGTCAAGGCATTGACTTCTGTTTTGAAAAAATATCCGCAAAGCCGGTATACGCTTGTGTTGTTTAATGAGGATTACAACACGAAACGCGAAAGGTGATAGAACCTTTCGCGTTTCGTGTTGTAAAAATATAAGTACGCCATGCGATACTTTGTATCAATTTCCAAAATGGGTAGTTGCCGAAGGGGACATTGACATGGACACCTTCGGCTATCCCAAGTAGCAGGTCTATGCTCTTATCATTCGGGCTTTCGTGGACTGCGACCGTGACCAGCAATACGCCGTGGCTAACGATAAGCGAACAAGTGCGTTTTCCGCCCCATACTAACGATTCCCTTGTTATGAATGTTGACGAAAACTTCGGAAATGCTTCAAGAACGGGCACAATAAGGGTTAATTTCAAAAATGGGGCAACGGCTGAAATTACAGTAATCCAAGGTCACGGCCCGGCTCTTTACTTATTGGGGGATACATTGCCGCTGCCGGCTGTTGCCACACCACCGAATATCCATAGCGGAGGCATAATAGATGTATTCACTAACGCTAACAGAAGATGGAATGTAGACATAAGCGGTAATGCGGCTTCTTGGCTGTCCGTTGGTCTTTTTCACCCCTCAAACCAAACCGGACCTAGCGAAGATGAAAGAGGATAACCCTTCCGAAGAGCGAATTTTTGAAGCACGTTGGATGTTGGTTTTCTCAATGAGCCAATTGTTGAGAGATTCAATCGGCTGTTTTATGCTT
>Ga0131853_10002895_pt1 | contig 30760 bp, 18 predicted proteins | sample TergutLab28metaG_FD_92764 | JGI IMG/M metagenome (GOLD analysis project Ga0131853, IMG submission 92764) | Labiotermes labralis P1 segment gut microbial communities from Petit-Saut dam, French Guiana - Lab288 P1 (version 2) (version 2) | ecosystem: Host-associated > Arthropoda: Insects >... | reverse complement strand
TGACCTCCTGATGATGAGCACATATGCTCGAAACATGTATAGGCATGAAATAAACTTATTGTAAAACAAAAATTTTGTGCATCAAGTTGGTTAATTACTAAGATAAATATACTGAGATGCACGGTCAACAAAACATCATCCTTTGTGAAAGCTGCATGAACATTAACAGATTAGAAACTAGTCGTTACACATTCATTTTTGGCACACATATCACGGTTGCACGATGTCTGCAATTTTCACTTTGTCCGTATTGACTGAACAGTAGACACAACAAGACTGTCAAGGTAAGTTAACGCAACATCTGAGGCGAGTTCTTCAAACCACTTTTGCAGTGGAAAAGCAATAAGTATTACATATTCCGAGTGTGTGTTTGTACCCTTAGTTATCCAGCATGCAAAGCGTATGCGCCGTACTGCCATCTGTAGCCTGTCTGGATCGACTACATTTTTCCACTTTATCTCAAAAAAGGCAACATTTTCGGGGGAAAAAAAGTTTATGGACATGAAATCTGTGTTTTAATTTTCTCTACAAATTTTGTCGGAAACATTTCTCATTCTAACAATAACTTAGCGAGATATTAGTTCACCTGTTCCTTGCAAGAGTGCGGCACCAGTATATCCCCTAGAAGGCGGTATCCGGAGTTACCGGACATATCGGACAATCCCCTCCTTTACTCTAATATAAAATATAGCCTGTCATGTCACCCCCAAATTCACGTACAAGAGAATGGACTGCGTGCTGCGGCGTTTTCTTGCTCGTCTTGATGTCCTTGTCCTGTGTTTCTGCCTACCCACATGCCTGCGGCCCTTCTTTCGTCTTGTGCGCCTGTAAAGAAGCGTCATGTTGACAAACTTCGTAGTCAATGGCCTGGTGTCTAAATATCCAAACTTCTATTGAAATTCTTTGGTTGGACATTGGAAAATCAATGCGTGTGCGTACATCACGATTTGTTTATTTGTATAATGAACCAACAAATGCACAAATGATCAACAATTTACTATACTGCTCTTTATTACACTGCCCCTACATGTTTCGACGCTATTGCGCCATCCTCAGGGAGCTCGTAGTCAGTACCTGCTAAGTTACATAAGTATTTGAATGCAGTATTGTTGATACATCTTAAAACTTTACATATGTTTTGTTGTCAATGTTTAAATCATTAAAAATATTAAAGTTTTTCCAGCTGTAATAAAATTATTTTGTCGTGGAATTCTTATGAAGTATTGTGTTGTGGCCGAAGTAACGAAACACGTCACACTACTCAAAACACCCACACTCACTACCTATCGGTCCGACATAAAAACAGCAGCAACAGACAGGTGAGTCCATAATTATAATGAAACTTGAATATCTATACTCTTCATTTCCATGATATGACGTTTATATACCCACTAATATAGTCCATATCTATTAGAGATAGTATACAGAGCCACAACACAGTACTTCCTAAGTATTCCACGACAAAATAATTTTATTATAGCTAGAAAAATTTTAACATTTTTAATTATTTAAATATTGACAACAAAACGCATGTAAAGTTTTAAGATGTATCACCAATACTGCATTCAAATACTTACGGAAATTTGCAGGTACTGACTACGAGCTCCCTGAAGACGACGCAATAGCGTCGAAACATGTAGCGGCAGTGTAATAAAGAGCAGTATAGTAAATTGTTGATCAACTGTACATTTGTTGATTCACTATACAAATATTAAAGATGCTCGGTACAAATGTTCAAACACGATTTGTTTAGTTGGATTATCCAAGCGCATTCACCAATGAAATCGTGGGCAACAGAAAAGAAAGAATTGCACGCCAACTTACAGAGGTATGTTATCCTGTCCCGTGTAGAAGGGATGCTGCATTATGCCAGCAGGAAGCGCTGAAATAGGTAAAGACAAAATATGTAGGCCTACATAGAATTTTTCTTGTTAAAATTTGTCAATAATATTTTGGCATTTAGCATAAATTAATAATGGATTTAAAATTATCGAAATAATGAAAAAAAAAATTTTTTTCCCCGCAGATTCTTAATTACGTATAGCGGGTGTTGTAAAATAAATGTCGAAAAATGTATTATAGCATTCTGACAAGACATGTCGGATAAAAGGGAATGCTGGTTAACAGAAGATCCTTTAATCGAGACTGTATTGCATATAACGGATATCGGGAAGTATTCCTTTGTAAATAGGACCTTTAAAAACTGGAACCAACTACCTGCAGAAACGTTACGGACTTTCCCTTGTAAACATAAGATTTTTAGAAACAGAGTTAGGAAAGCAATTTCAAAACGGGGTGAAATGAAAGGAATAGAAGTGTGGCGAAAAAAATCATCTAAAAGTGCAGTGAAGTGAAGTGAGGTGAAATGGAGCGGTAGGAAATTTAAATGGGGTTAAGCCAAATGAGAGGGTAGTGAAGTGTAGTTGGGTGAAGTTTAAATGAGAGGAAGTGAAGTGTCGACAAGTGTAGTGAAGTGGAGTGATTTTCTTAGTAACAGGGTGTCTAACATTATTAGAAGATATACAGATCATAAGAGCCGGTCCCAGTCACCGCGCGGTCCAAGGCGTAGGTCTACGGCCGTTCGCCTGTTGGGATCGTGGGTTCGAATCCCACCGGCGGCATGGATGTTTGTCTGTTTTGAGTGTTGTCAGGTAGAGGTCTCTGCGACGAGCTGATCACTCGTCCAGAGGAGTACTACCGACTGTGATGCGTCGTTGTGTGTGATCTAGAAACCTCAAGAATGAGGAGGCCTTGACCCGCGTTGGGCCGCAGCGCCACAAAAAAAAAAAAAGATCATAAGAAGTTTGCTGCTTATATGGCTTTTTCTTTTATCGCATTCTTTCATACTCTTTTGGCTCCACTTTTTATCATCGTATATGTGGTTGTATGTTTTGCACGCTTCTTTTTAATTTTGCAAATTATGTAGTTTTATTGTTACGTTTATGTACTCTTAATGTTATGTATGTTCTGTTCTGTGTAATCTGTCCCATTGTGTTTTTCTGTGTATTGTTTGTGTGTAAATGTGTACTGTATTACTGCCACCGGGTGTCAACCCAATTGCAGTTAACAAATATATCATACCATACCATAACATATTTAAAATCTATAGGTCTGGCAATCATAGATCAATTCCTATTCCACCTACGGGAAATCGACTGATTTAAATTAAGCCTATATACTGCAGCTTTGTTGATCAAGACGTTATATAAAAATACTTAGCAACTGTTAAAATGAAACTGAAGGTCCACTTACTGACGCTATTGTGGCTCAGATCGTAAAATGCGTTTATAAGGAACGGTGAAAAATTCCACCTGAAATACAAGCAAGAGGCTTCATTTGAAAATACTGCACAACAAGAAACAAACATGAAAAAAGATAAATATGACCTACACAATTCAGACAGCTCATAATAAATTAATTGGGTACTTTGAAGTAATAACGTTATACATTACGCCTGTCCCTGTGGGACATTCTAGAAAACTACAGGGAAAGTTATCGCAAGGCGCGAAACCTAAAATTATGTTCTTATAATAAAACTGACTAAATGCACTAATTTCTGAAATTTATTTTTGGAATAAAACTCTGCATGTTTCAGACAGTTCCTCTGTCCATCATCAGCAGTTTTTCACTGCACACACAGCAACGGCATATGTCATACAGGTTTGCTGACGCTTGCTAATGGGATCAGGATATTCCATCAAACCTGTATGACATATACCATTGCTGTGTGTACAGTGAGAAACTCCTGATGATGGACAGAGGAACTGTACGAAACACGTAGAGTTTTATTCCAAAAATAAATTTGAGAAATTAACGAATCTAGTAGGTTTTATTATAAGAATTTATCACGATGCACGGTCACCTGAACGTCAAATTCTAAAATGATGTATTACAGGCCTACTGTAGTCGATAATGTTCTTTTTTAGTTCTTTGTGTTCTTCTTCTTACTAGTACATTAGTATCAGTAGTAGTAGTATTGTCTTTATGTTGTCATTAATAGGCCTATAACGTTAACATGACACTGTCATTAGTGTCATTGTTATTTTATATGAATTATAACGTAATACATTAAAATTTGTTAAAAATAATGCGTGAAACAGCTTATTACGAGCAAGCAGTTGCCACATTTATCGATATCGTTTTATTTCAACTTTGTTATTATTACACCACTGTTATGATTGTTATTATTAAAATTACTATAATTACTGTCGCTATTAGACTATTATTGTTGTTGTTATTGTTGCAGATGTAGTAAAATATTCGACAATTAAAACTTAATTAAGAAACAAACCACACGCGCATTATCGGTATGTGCGCCATACAGTTCCTACAGCGAATTACGTTAGGCCTGTAATGCATGAACCACTGACAGAATTAAATTTATTTACGCGATTTATTTTGTTACAATCTGAAAGAGCAGGGTCCAGAATTTGAGCTAACGTGACTTACTTCAGATTAGGGTAGTTTTTGTTGCCCAGTATTGCCAAGTTTGATGCCTGCAAGAAAGCATTCATCCTCACCACGTTGCCAAAATGGTCGCCCTTGTGGATGATAAGCTGCGGAAAAGAAAACCGTCTGTCAAAATTTCAATCAAACAGGGTTAACACGCCGACACTGATTTCTACCTTCCACAAGAAGCATTACAATGTATATCGCAACAACAACTAATTTTCTAAATACAATAATGTTCTGGGATTCTGCCTACAAGAGCAGACACACATGACATACCAGGAAATTTTTTCTTTACCTTGACTGCAAGACACTTTTAACATCTTTCTTTAAGTTGCGCAAAAGAGTCATCACAGGGTGTACACAGAAACTGTAATTAATTGAGTGATTACTTTCTTCATAATTTCTTCAGCCTCCTGAAATCTTCTTATTCTTCTGAGGGCGATTTTTACTTTGCGGAGTATGAAAAGTCGGCTGGTGCGAGGTCAGGTGAATAAGGTGGCTGGCTGATCTCCGCCACATCACGATACGGCAGGAAGCCCTTTGCTGTCGTAGAAGAAGGGGCATTGGCGCGCGAAAGGGAACCAACTTCCTTTCTCTAGAAACTGCGGCTTCACTCTCGAAATGCACTTCAACAGTTCTTCCAGCTTGTACGTAGAATTCACTTGTCACCGATTTTCCTTCAGCCACAGATTTTTTGTGTATCAGACACCGTTTATCAAGGAAAGTGATACTCTTTATTTTCAACCAGCGAAACCTTTTGGATTTCGGTGAGGATTCTGTTCTCCAGTCAATGCTGTGATGTTTGATTACGGGAATGTACAGAAACACCGACCACTCGTCTTCAGTAAAGATCCGCATAAAAAAGTGCGGGTTTGCCTGACATTGCTGTATGGAGTCTCCGCACGTTGTGGCTCAGTACTGCTCTGTTGATCCACGAAACAGAAGTATAGTTCGTGCAGATTTTCTTCTTCGCAAAATTGTAACGAAGAATCCGACGAAATCGGCAATATGCCGCTGATTCTTCGTCAATTTTAAGGTCTCTGTTCACCTGTTCAAGAAATTTTGCATGTGTTTTCGGACTTGAAGCAGTTGACTGTCGCTCACCACTGGTATTATGTTCAAGTCCTCACATCCCACTCTGAATCATTTAAATCATTCTAAGACATGTGTACGAGATACCGCTTCATTTCTGTAAAAAGTTTCAAGCAGTTCGTGTGTTTCTATACCTGTTTTCCCGAGTTAAAAACCAAATTTTACGTTCGCTCGACGCAATCCACGAAAAACACAACTCACGCGCGAAAGCTTATATGAATAAACCGATTGAGATAGAAATTTATTTTCACTAAGCCCTGGTGGTCATAACATAAACTAACAGAAACCGGCCACAACTTGTTAATGCGCCAAGCCTTATTTTCGTGGTAGTATCAGTCCCGGAACTTTATGGCTCGAGGTCGTAGAGGCCAGTTGAAATGTGATGGCACATGCGCAGAAACCAGATTTTGTCTTTCGGCGAAACGGAAGAGTCTATTTAAATCGGCAAGGGCGTCAGTTCAGTCGACTACTGGCAGCCGAGGTGTGCGCATCAGCGGTAGTAATGCTGGATACACCATGTTCTGAGGTAGTGTGAAGGGTACTGGCTACACACTCCATTCGCCAGTTTCTCCTTCAATTCCCCTCCCGTGCGTAACCGTGTGCCATAACATTTCAACTGGAGTCTACAATAATTTTAACAGGTCTAAGTGACTGGAATTTATTTTGACACAATTAATTATAGGCCTGAAAGGGAAACGGTTTATAATTTGTGCAGATATTCGTCTCTCAACTTCACAGGTAACATCAAATGATTACGATCTTCAATGATGAGTAGGCAAAGATTTGAAACGAGGCAATTGTGGCCTGTTTAAAGTTGTTATTCTTGAACCCCGCTGGGGGGGGGGGTACCAAATAAGAGGAATCCGGTTTAAAATAACGGGTAAGCCCTCCGGGATTCAAAGGGGGTTCTTGAAAAAACATATAGCCATTGCTAATTTTCAGGTGAGACATCCCCGTTGTGTTCAATAATCAATAGAATGTATATAATTGTACAGTCTAACACAACTTTTTATTAAGTAATTGCAATTGAAAGATAACACTGGACAACAAATTAAAAAAAATTGTATCTGTGATGAATATGTTATTAATTTATTTGTTTGCATCTATGAAGTTAGAAAAGGGACATAAAAAATTACTTGGCTGTAGTTTTAAAATATGCTACACTATGATATTTTAGGAAATAGGTTGAAATATTATATGGAACGGTGGTTTAAATTCAAAACTAAATACTATTCAGTGGAAAAGAATGTGTTTAGTAGACTTATTCTGTTTAGAGATAATATTTACAACGTAAATTGAACATCTGCACAGTCTTTTTCATGTAAATTCATTATTTAACATAAACAAAATCACGGTTTTTTTTTTCGTTTTGCCTGGCGCTTGTATTCCATGGTAGGGATATTCCTTGCCAAAGTCTAGCAGTAGTCGGCGAGCATAGCACAGTTACATTTCCCTTCATATCTCTTGTCCATTGAAGAAATGTCTTGATGGAAATATTCTCCGTGTTCATCACTCACTGCACCACAATTCTCCGGGAAAAAATCCAAATGCGATGAAGGAAGTGAATTTTTAGTGACATGTTGCAGCCTAATTTCTAGTAGCTCTGCAAAAGTTTGTTTACAAGTTCCTCGTAGTTTTGAGCCCTTCTGTTTCCCAAAAATACTTTTACTACAAATTTAAAACTGTCCCAAGCCGCTTTTTCGTTGCCTTGAAGGAACTGGTCGAAGAATTCGTCCTTGATAATGTCTCGTATTGGTATACCAATGAAAATACCTTCTTCAAATTTTGCCTCACTTAGTCTGGGGAACTTTTCTCATAAGCAAGTAAATGCAGCTTCTTCTTGGTTCATGGCCTTTACATAATTTTTCATCAGACGAACCTTTAAATGCGTGGATGGTAACAAATTTTTACTCGGTTCCACTTGTGGTTGATTTTCCACATTCATGATTCCTGGTTCCAGAGATTTTCTGGCAGACCAATATTGTCTTGAGTAATGAAGAGACCGAGCTCTGCTGTCCCATTCACAAATGAAGCAGCAATATTTTGTGAATCCATGTTGCAGTCCAAGTAGTAAGGCAATAACTTTTACGTCACCACAGATTTGCCATTTGAATTTATTGTAATTAATGGCTTCCATCAGAATCTTCAGGTTCTCATATGACTAATTATTATGCACTGAATGACCAACAGTAATAGAAGGTAGGGTGTTGCCATTGTGAAGGAGAAGTGCTTTGAGACTCAACTTAGACGAGTCTGTAAAGAGTCGCCAGTCCAGAGGATTGTGATTAATATTGAGTGTTTGCATCAGGCCATCAATATTAGTGCAAGCAACAAGGCCCCTTTCCATTTTAAAGAAACGAACTAGATCTTCGTGCCTTTTACGATACACAGAAATCATTACTTATCATCTGGGAGCGCAGTGCTGACACCTGTATCCCTTCCCAAGTAACTATTTTACGCATTAAGCCACACTTCATGTATCATGACAACTAGAGCCAAGAACTGAATTCTAAGGCCATATTTGGTTTCAGCATGTTGAATTGAAGAGGAATCAACTATTTTGGTTACGGATACATGTTGTGTGTTGACCAGTGTAATTAAATAATTTTTAACAGCAACATGTTTCGGCTCCACTTATAGAATCATCTTCAGGCCGAGCCCTAAAAGATGGATGTATAAGAGGAACCGAAACACGTTGCTGTTAACAATGATTTAATTATCTTTTAGTTGTAATTACTCAATAAACATTTGTGTTAGACTGGACAACTATATGTATTCTATTGATTATTGAACACAACGGAGATGTTTCACCTGAAAATTATAAATACCAGTAAAGGATACACCCACAAATATGAAAACCTGAAAAGGAAACTGTACAATTGTAAAGCCAAAATCTGTTTTAATAAAAAATGTCTTACAGAACATTTAATCCCATATACGAGATCTCGTAATCTATAAAGCATTGCTAATTGTATATAACACTTTTTTAGGGTTCAGCCTGAAGATGGCTCTATAAGAGAAGCCGAAACATGTTGCTGTTAAAAATTATTTAATTATATTTTAATTGTAATTACTCAATAAACATTTGTGTTAGACTGTGCTATTTTATATATATATTCTATTGATATAGCCATGGCATTGCTACCACATTAAGCGGTGTAGTAGAGAATAGGTGAAATTAGCTTACGAGGGGGGCTGATAAGTCCTTAGCCCGACCAAATTCCCGATGTCGTAGGACGGAATCGATAGTGTCATTGGAAAGAGGGCTCTGTTCATGTGCCGATTGCAAGGCTTTTCTTGTTAAAGAGGCTGAAAGGAAGCAAGTCAGGCGACGCGCGCGATTTCAACAACATGGAGACGCGAGCTGTCATCAAGTTTTTTTTTCCTACAAGGCAAGGTGTCGAAGGAAATTCACGCCATTCTGGCAGAAACATTAGGGGAGCATGCACCATCATATGCCACTGTCAAAAACTGGGTGGCCTAGTTTAAACGTGGTGATTTCTCCACCTGTGATGCACCTCGTCCTGGACGACCCAAAGAGTGACAACCCTGGAGATTATTGATCAAATTCACGAGCTAATCTTGGAAGACTGCCGGATTTCGGCTAAGTCAATAGCTGAGCAACTGGGCATCTCACGTGAGCGGGTTGGGTCCATCATTCATGAAGATTTGGACACGATGCGGAAGCTCCCCGTGAAGTGGGTACCGAAATGCCTAAACGCGGATCAAAGACGTCAACGGTGCCAGTCATCTAGGCAACTTTTGGAGTTTTTTTTTCTGCGCGATCTAAAAGATTTCCTGTTGCGATTGGTGACCATGGACGAAACCTGGTTATATCACTATGACCCGGAGACAAAGCAACAACCTATGGAGTGGTGGCATAGCGGCTCACCCTGCCTCAAACAATTCCGAGTGCAAAAATCCGCTAGAAAAGTTCTCGCCTCGCTTTTTTGGGATCAAGACGGCATCCTCCTCATTGATGATCTTCCAAATGGCCAAACTATCAACGCGGAGTATTATTCATCTCTTCTGGGGCAATTGAAGGACATTTTGAAGGAAAAACGCCCACGCCGCGGGAAGGTCACCAAGGGGGTCTTGTTCTTGCACGACAATGCCCCGGCTCACCGGGCACTTGCAACGCAGAAGAAACTGGCCTACCTGGGCTTCCATTTTCTTGATCACCCACTCTATTCTCCGGATCTGGCCCCATCGGACTACCACCTGTTCCCTGGACTGAAAAAACAATTGAAAGGTCGTCATTTTTCGTTCGACGCGGAGGTCATTGCTGCCGCGGAGACCTGGTTGGACGGACAATCTTCTGATTTTTTTTGAGTGGCTTGCAAAAGTTAGAGCAACGGGCTAAGAAGTGTATTGATCTGCGTGGAGAGTATGTTGAATAAATCCCGAGTTTGGTCGCTTTAGCTTGTTGCGTTCCTGGTCGGGCTAAGGACCCCCTCGTGCATAACAGCCTGGCGTGGGTAAATAGGAACGGAACGTTTTATTTCGTGTGACTGACACAGCAGGAAATGACAGCACGTTGGACGAACAACATAAACAAAGCAATTACAGAGCAACTGCAAACACTGTGCCCACTAGCAACGTCAGCAACACGCACCTTGTCGTAAAAGCGGTCCAGCGATGACACGTTGGAAACCCACTCGGGGAAGCCAGGCAACACCGACATGCCTTCCAACTTCTCCGTCACCAGGCGCTTGGTTTCTTCGTCGACCCAAATATTTTCATCCAGCAGCTCCTTGGAAGATACCCGGAGGTCTTTCACCAGCTGATCCACCTGTAGGAACAGTTGGTAGGTACTAATTACTAAAACTTGTAAACATCATTGCGTTTATATATAAAATGAGTATATTACTACCACTTTCATAAGTCAATTGCGTTTGGTCAGGGACCTGAACTGGGTGGGAAAACCGGTACAAATTACCGGGACCCGGCGGTATGGAAGGGGGTCCGGTGCCCGGGGCCGCACTATTATTTCTTTTTATCTGTAATTTCATTCTTTGACCACTCTACAAATTAACCTTTTCAGCCCCAGCCAAAGTCCCTCTGCAACAGACAGTCAGTGTTTCCTATTTAGTGTAAAGGTTTTTAACCTATCCGCCCTTTCTGAAGGGCCCGAAAAAAGTTTTTCATATTAGTTGCGTTGATACCTTTAGGATAACAACAAAAAATGTATTCTATCACGTGTTCTGTAAACAAATGTCTGGCAACAGTGGCCGAAAATTCAGCGTCGAGGAATAGCAAACCCCGCCATGGTGGACAACCAGGGCCACTTCTATCAACCTCCCTCGCTCCACAGTCTACAGCCTCTGTCTTAACTACCATCTGCTTGATGGTTTGCCAAGTAGCTGCTTTCCAGAATTCAGTATGTATTGCTTGTTTTCCACGCCACATCCCAGTGTTGTGTACAGACAAGCTGTGAACTTGAGGGTTGTTTGACCGTCCATCTTCCTCATGAAATAAAGTGAAATGCCAACTTGATGCAAATAGGTAATTTTATTGATGTAATCTTAGCTCGACATGTTTCGGGTACATACACCCATCATCAGGAGCATTAGATGTTGAGTTGCAGCATATGGTTTTCTGCACCGAGTTTTTGGATGGGTGGTGGTGTATGGTGGGGATGGTGCCGTGCACGGCACCATCCCCACCATACACACGACCTACACAGCGGTTCTCAAGACCACCACCCATCCAAAAACTCGGTGCAGAAAACCATATGCTGCAACTCAACATCTAATGCTCCTGGTGATGGGTGTATGTACCCGAAACATGTCGAGCTAAGATTACATCAATAAAATTACCTATTTGCATCAAGTTGGCATTTCACTTTATTTCAAGCTGTGAACTGTTTATTAACTCAATGAATCGACGTAAGAAACCTCCAGTTGAAACACGGACCAACAGAGATGAAGTATGTCCCCCAAAAATTTTCTCACCCGGCGCATGTGTTGACCATGGAAGTGATTCTTTTTGTAGTCATGGGCAACCGCAGCAACAAGGCCTGTGTAAGTGTAGGCACGTACTTTGTTGGTACAGTCCAGCCAACTGTAATAACAAACAACAATGCATTGTGATTATGTTATATGGTGAACTAAAGGTAACATGTAGATAAAATGAAAGAAAACGGAATATTTTAAACGGAATTCACACACACGTGCAGAAAACTACATCGCTTTGCACCTCACTTGAAGGACATGGTTTATAAGAAAACAGGCAATGTACATATAACTTAACGAAGAGGCGCGTTCGTGCAACCATTGTTGCAGAGGAGAAGAATTAACTATTACATAACCTGAGTGTGCGTTTTTAGCCTTAGGTATCCAGCATGAGGTGCGCATGCACCATACTGACATTTGTGACCTATCCGGCTCTACTATATTTTTCCACATTGTCTCATAAACGGTACGATTTTCGGAAAAAAACATCATTGAAAATAAAATGTTTGTTTTCATTTTCTCTACAACCTCTGTCTGAAATAATTCTCATTCTAAGAAGAATTGAGAGAGATGTGCTCAAGAATGTAATGTACCCGTATTCCTGTCGGATTTAAATTATATTTGAATTTTCTGAACAGATTTTCGAAAAATATTCAAATATTAGATTTCATGAAAATCCGTCCAGTGGGAGCCGAGTTGTTCCACGCGGACGGACGGACGGACAGACAGACATAACGAAGGTAATAGTTGATTTTCGCAATTTTGCGAACGCGCCTCAAACCTGCACAGTTTGGTAGGCATATGAAACCCGAAACTCATAATAACTAAATTTCGTATTTCCCCGTCTTGATAATTACTGTAGCACTGAAATTTCCTTCACGGCTAAATTTGACACTGACCACACAAAGCTGGTGCGAGTACATGAATTTTGGGCCCCATTTTGTTCAGACACTTTCGGTTATGATTTTATTTACAAACACAAGAGTTTAACTGCATCATTTAAGCTTTCTGCATATTAAAACAGAAGCAGAGCATGTAACCATGAAGATCCTCCTAATTTCATTAAATGAAGGTGACACGTTTCCTGTACATGCAGGAGGTCACGTTTATTGAAACTGACTGCCATATTAAAGTTCAATATTTCTCACCTCGGGTAATCGTCTGGAATTAACTGCCACTTCCGGTAGAAACGCGTCGAATAGCCACGCATGCGCTGTGTTGTCTCTGGAGCCAGAAGTATCACCAAGCGGCCAACAATGTAATTAGCTGCTGACAAAATGGCGCTACGAGTTAATATCTACATAACTTACATTCCAGGGATATAATTACAATTACATCGAAACACTACCTCCTCTTATTGTGAAGAAAGTACATAATATGTAAATGTTCAAAGAACGTAACGTGCATATTTAACAAGGCACGAAAACCCCCAGTGAGCCAGGGTCTCATTGTCGAGGTTTCACGATCACACTCAGACACACAACACTCGGTAGGGTCCCTCTGGATGAGTGATCTGCCCGACTCAGAGGTCTCTACCTAAAACACATAACTCTCACAACAGACAGACATCCATGCCCCCGGCGGGATTCGAACCCGCAATCTCAGCAAGCGAGGGGCAGCAGATCCACGTCTCAGACCGCGCGGCCACTGGGATCGGCTCCCGTGCAATTAATAGAGTAAAAAAACAACATCCATGCGACGGATTATGAGTGCTATCCTGTCGAAAGATGGGCCGGGATAGCGTAGTCGGTATAGCGACTGGTTACGGGCTGGTCGGTCCGGAGATCGAAGCCCGGTGGAGGCGAGACCGGCCCTGGTGCCCACCCAGCCTCCAATACTATGGGTACCGGGTCATTTTCGGAGGTACAGCGGCAGGGACATGGCGTTGACGCCTCACACCATCTAGGGTCAAGGGTAAAGAAAGATTAGAGCTATACCTCTACTCCCCCTCTGCGTCTGTATGGCCTGGCTTAGGGTGATATTTAGCTTCATTTTCATCCGAAGAAAGAAATTCCCATGCAGTCAGTAACAAACCCCTAACAAATGATCACAAGTCCCATGCAACTGCCAGGAAGCCACCCGAAGGCGACAGTAAGTACTCTATAACCTATAAGCAGTGTCTTACCCAAAGGTGACCTGGGTGTAGCGGACATGGGCCAGGGGGACACTAATAGACACATCGCAGTTGAGGCGGACTTATTTGTTGAAAAGGAAGATAATACGAAAGAATAAAATAAATACCCGCAGGCCTGTGTATCTGCAGCACACTAAATGCGAAAAATGACCGCGAGTCGCTCTAACCCTGATGTGATCCACCTCTACAGCCGCAAACATAGTACTGGCTTGCCTGCCGTTTTGTCTTCATCATTTTTTACTCGCTTTGGCAACGGTAAACAGTTTGCGGGTGCGCGAGATCGTAAGTTAATAATGGCTTGTGAAATTACACTTGTTTCTAAGAAAATGGGGAAACCGTTTTTGGTTTTTAGTGAATATCAGTATCGAATTGGGTCTTTCCCGGGGGTAAAGTGCAGCTGGGGCGTGCTGCTGACCACTCATCCCCTTCTAGTGCCGCGGCCATGGAAGAGTAGAGTTATACCTCTACCCACCCTCTGGGCCACACCGGGCCTGTAACGGGATCACTTTACCTTTTTTTAAATCAGTATCGAATTCATGGTAAAAAAATCGAAGTTGATAAGTTGGGTGTGTGTTAGAGACAAATGCGGAAATTGCAAAAGCAAGCTGAAAACTAATGTAGAGTATTAAATCCTTAGTTAAACGGGCCATAGTTGCATTCCAAGGGTAGCTGGAATAGAAGTTAAGGTACATCTGGATAACGGCAGAAAAAGAGCTAGGGAAGACGTGTACGTATCTATCTGTACGTACAGTTTATGAGAAAGAATTGCCTTTTACGTGAAATGGTAACTGAAATACTAGAATTCTATAATGTTAAAAGACTCCACTGCGTCAAGAACGGCGAAAAAGTCTGGGTAAAGGTAAAGTTTTCTCGTTACAGGTCCGGTGTGGCCCAGAGGGTGGGTAGAGGTATAGCTCTAGTCTTCCATGACAGCGGCACTAGAAGGGGTGAGTGGTCAGCAGCACGCCCCGGCCGCACTTTACCCCCGGGAAATAACCGGTACCCATTTTACAGGAGGCTGGGTGGGCCCCAGGGCCGGTCTGCATGGGCGGAAAATCTCGTCCCCACCGGGATTCGATTCCGGACCGTCCAGCCCGTAGTCAGTCGCTATACCGACTGAGCTACCCGGCCCACGAAAAAGTGTGGGTACTGAGCAAAATCCGGAAGACAGTTCGAAAATTGTATTTTCGGAAGAAGTTTAACGTGTTCGAATAGATTACACTGATGACTCGGGAAGAATAATTCTTGCACTCATTTGGGAAGATCGTTAATATTTGCTTTGAAGCGGAACTTCCTTTCCCCTAGAAAGCATTTAAAAACTGTCCCAAGCAATTCGCTCATTTGTATAACTTAAATGTAAAAATCGGAAGCAAATCGCATGAGGACTACATATATTCGTTTATTTTTGCACTTTTACCGGAAAAAAAGAAACAACATATTATTGTTTGTTAACCCTGCCTAAAGAGTTGGAGTTTTTTCTGGTCACCAAAAATTATAAAGGTTGATTTTGAAGCAGCGGTCATTAATGCAATAAATAAAGTCTTTCCAGACTCCGTTATTACAGGCTGTAATTTTCATTTTAATAAGTGTCTGTGGTGAATACAAATATTCGTCTTAATGGTGGGCTTATGATTGGCTTATGGTGATGGAAAATGTTGCACAGAATGAGAAATTAACCTTATTTCTCTACTACTATGGCAATAATTATCCAACAAGATGCAACAGAATACAGTTTATTTAAATCTGTCAACTGCTCAACATCTTTCGGGTGTATTTCACCCATAATCAGGAGCTCATAACACTGTATCTGCAGTGTCTGGCATTAATGAGACCGTTACTGCTACCTGTAGTGGACGTGTCTGGACGGGAACTTACAGATACTGTAGATACAGTGATATGAGCTGCTGAAGATGGGTGAAAATACCACCCGAAACAAGTAGAGCAATTTGCAGATATAAATATACGGTGTACTGTTGCATCTTGTTGGATAATTATTGATACATAATGTAAATATGACGACTGGCAATGGAAAAATACTAAAACTTGGGGAGGTAAAAGTGTTTAATGTTTGCGGAGAGATGAATAAGGCAGTAATATGGTGAGTTTTACTCCAGAGTGTGGGTGATGTGTTATAGGTGTGGTGTGCTAGTCGGATGGTGACACAGCTAACCACAAATTTATTCTTGTAATAAGAACAACATCCTGAAGAAGCTCGGATTACCAGCCGAAACATATTACTGAGAATAATGCGAATCAAATACAGCATAATTTTTAAAATATTATTGCGTGTGTTTATTTGTGACTGCTGCTCTTCTGTGAATGTTTGGAAGCACTGTGTTTAGAGGGCGCCATCTTCTATCAAAGAGCCTTGCACATCAGTTACTTACTGACTGTCCCAGACGCTCGATGGGTATGTCCACAAGACATATAAATATAAATATGCATCGGCATAGGACCAACAGTGCAGTTGAGGGTTGGAATTCCAAACTAACCAGCATTATAGGAAAGCAACCGCCTACGGTTTCTCTGCAGGTGCAGAAATTAAAAGAAGAAGCAGAGTTGGTATCTTGGCAAACGAAATCAAAGGAAAATGGGGAGTGTGGTCAAAAACGAAATAAAGACTTACGCAAAAAAAGAGATTTAGATATTTGTGGAAGACTACGATAAATAAAATAATCTGTAAAAAATGTCTAAAACGTTCAGCTATATAAATGTGGATAATTATAAATAATTAACCTTTTGAAGCCTCGCGTTTACTTTACATACCAACAGGTATAACATTCAAAATTTCTACATGGTACTCACATTGAGTTTATGTGTTTGGTACGGATCTCACAACAAACACCGACTTTTGCGTTACACAGCATTAATAGATTGGTTTTGTATAACCGAGGTGGAGAGCGTTTACTGCGCGGTACGCACTGAGTCCTTATATAAAAGAGACGTTTATTCTGTAAAGGGTTAACAGAAAATTTGTCAGTATACTGCAATAGGTAAAAACAGATCAATCTTGCTATCCGCCTCATTCACGCTTAGTCCGCCTCGCGCACAATTTTAGCTTGTAGGCCTCAACCACGTCAGCCTGGCCCACGACACGTACCCAGCAGTCTGCTATCAGAGTCCTTGAACAGTTGAAGGATATGCTTGATGTAGCTACTTCTGCCTGTGTACACCTCATGTTTTGACGTCAGACGGACCCCGGAGTCTCGGAACACGGTCTGCAGGAAGTCCAGCCAGTCTATCTGCAAACAAGTTAGAAAATCGGGCGTTTACTGCATGGTTCTGTGCAGTGTACAGAAGAAGATGGTAGCCCTACCACTGCCACGTAGAGACATTCCGTCGTTTTCACGTACACTACGTCGTAACGAGACATAAATCTCTGAGTAGTATTTCGGAAAGGACTTTAGGAGCAGTGATGCAATGCATTTGGTTTCCGAATTCGGATTACAATTGCTCCATTTTCTATTAAAATTCAGTCTGACGAGTTACAATTGTAAAGCAAACAGTCTCTCGGCTGACTAAGAACTGCTCTGTCGTTGATGGAACCAGCAGTGTCATTGTCGTGTTACAAACATCCCACAGCTGGATTGTCTTCTAAATCATTTGCATCAACCAGTAGGAGTATTCGAACTTCCACGGTCTGGGATTTATAAGGCGCGTCCGAAAAGCAGCTCCGAAAATCGACTAGTATCCTCGTCATGTCTCTCCGTTCGTACGAGGGCGGTATGATAAGTTTTGCCTCCACTTAAATAGAGAATGAACGGAAAAGGATATTTTAATGAAATAAAAAAGAAATATGCCTACATCAATTATTTTCAAAGCTGCATAATTATTTTTCTACAAAATCACCAAGCACTTCAATACACTCCCGCCTACGCTGCATTAGTTTTTTAAGTCCGTCCTTAAAAAACTGGTGTTTTGTTTTTGAAAACATTTCCTCACTGCAGATTTCACCTCTTCATCACAGCTGAAGCGCTGGCCCTTCAAGTGTTCCTTTAGTTTTGCGAACAGGTGGAAATCACTTGGAGCCAGATCTGGGCTATACGGTGGATAAGGCAGCACTGAAAAGTCCAGACGTTGAATTGCATCTTTTTTTCTGCACTTGTGTGAGGCCTGGCGTTGTCGTGTTGAAGAAGTGTTACATTTCTTATTCCAATCCGTTAGATTCTTCTTTTTAATGCAGTAAGAGCTTCGATGTAACGTTGAGAGCTTATTTTTGTTTCTTTTCCAAGGAAGTCTGCAAGAACAACACGTTCCGAATTCCAAAAAACAGTCAACATGACCTTTCCAGCCGAGGCCTGAGTTTTGAATTTTTTTCGGCTGAGGTGATTCCATATGGCGGTATACCGTGGAATGCGTTTTGTTCTCAGGGTCATAACGATGGACCCAAGTTTCATCACCTGTAATGATCTTCTTTAAGAAGTCCTCACCTTCCTTTTCAAAACGTTCCAGGACTTCCCGAGAAATGCGAACTCTTTCAGCTTTCATTTCATCAGACAGCATGAACGGTACCCATCTGGCATAAACTTTTCGGAATCCAAAAACACCAATAATGTGTCCCACTCTCTCCTTAGAAATTCCTGATGCAACGGCAATTGCTTTTTGTTTCATGCGACGATTTCCGCGGATCAGTTCTTCAACGCGATCTTGATGAAGCTGATCACTTGCAGTCACAGGCCTTCCACTTCGTGTTTTGTCACTCAAATCTCCTTGCCCCTATGCTCCAGCTTTGAACCGCCTTACCCAGCGTCTTACTGTACTCACATCAACACACTGTTCACCATAAACGGCTTGCATTCTTCTGCGAATTTCAAATGGAGGAACTTTTTCCGCGCTTAAGAACTCAGTACAGCACACTGTTTGAACCGAACGTCTGAAAACTCTTCCATTTCGATGTGCTCTGAGTGAGGACTGTAAGCATTTGCGTATTCAAGGTGAAGTAAGATCGAAGAGAGATACCAGACGACTACATAGAACCGGTTTTATCCAGATAGGTCTAATGTAAATAAAAATATTACAGTGGAGGCAAAACTTATCAGCCCACCTACGTATTTCCGTCCGCATGAAACAGCGCGACTTCAGCCGGACGGATTTTTCTTGAAATTTCATATTTTGGGCATTTAGAAAATTTGTTGACATATTCCGATATCCAGTAGTAAAGACCAGACACCTTATATGACAACCGATTTGTTTTTATTGTACCTCGCCATGATTGGTCTTAATAGTGGAGATATATTGTGTTCTCTGTGAGGTTCGGTTTGGAGCGGAAGAAAAGTTGACGATCTAAATTTAGCGGTTCAGCATTGTACGAGATGTGTACACAAAATACGACTTCTTGCATTTAACAAGGCATCGATTATGATCGATTTTATACGTGAAGCTAAAACACGGAGAAAGTTCATACCCGTGGTTTGCGGCGCACAAAATATGGGAAGGTGCATTTCAAATAGTCGCATTTACTGTGCGTAGGGAAAACAACATAGCAAATACGTCAGAAGTGCTACGCTATCCGGACACTTCCTTACTTGTCAAATTCACACTTTCCGCCATCGGGTAAAATATAGCAATACAGTCAATGTATGTATAACGTAACAATGAGCCGCGTTGGTGTACAAATTTTTGCCGTGGAAAAGCAATAATTACGTACTAAATATTCTGAGTGTGTGTTTGTAGCCTTAGTTATCCAGCATGCAATGCGCATCTATTCTGCGCCGTATTATATTGTCATCTGTGGCCTGTCTGTCCCTACTATATTTTTCCACATTATCTCATAAACGGCACAATTTAAAAAAAAATCAACATAAGAAGTATGTTTTGATTTCCTCTACAATTTTTGTCTGAAACATTTCTCATTCTAAGAAAAATTCAGCGAGACATTACCATGTTTGTACATTGGTCTTCATGTAAAGTGCCTGTTATTTTTGTCGAATTTTAATGTGTCTTGAATTTTCTCGACAAATTTTCGAAAAATACTCAAATACAAAATTTCATGAAAATCCGTCCAGTGGGAGCTGAGTTGTTCCATGCGGTCGGACAGACAGATAGAAATGACGACGATAAGTCGCCTTCCGCAATTTTTCTAAAGCGTCTAAAAATCATCTAATTTGATATGTTGGGTCCAATGGACGTAGACAACGCAAATTAGCGATTAGCTACCTCCAGTGGGCCCAGGAGATCAGGATTCATAATTTTGATACTGTAGCCGGTGACAGAAACAGAATCAGCTATTAAATGAAATGTTTGTGTCTCGAATTTCAAAAAGCAATGAGACAGACAGAACTAAGTCACGAGCTTCAGTCCAATCTTAACTCGTGCGTAAAGCCCTCAGGAAAAAAGAAGGCATAAATTCTGGTGACACTCACCTGACCATCGCCGTTGACGAGAGTACCGATAGGAACCGTGTCGACTAACGGGTCGGGATTGAATAAATCCATGGGTATATTCTGCAAAAAGCCAAAAAAAAAAAGTGTTTTGTTATTCCCATGAGAGGCGCGTATTGTGTTTACCACTGTTAAGTTTGAAAGGACAGAAACGTTCTTACTGCCCTTCCATGTGTTTTCATGTATTCAAATAAAGAGGTCAAGAAGTTTTTTATGTTTATGGTTCCGTGTATCGCTGATCTATATTAATAATTGTCCAACGAAATGTAACACAAAGCAGTCTATTTATTATTCTGCGAGTTCACTCTACATGTTTCGGGTGTCAATCACACCCATCATTATTAAGAGTACACAAAACTGTAACTACAGCCTCCGGTACTGGTCATATTTTTTGTGCAGCTCCTTCCAACGTGACCAAACTTGGATACATTGGAGGGAGGTAGCTGCGCAAAAAATATGACCAGTACCGAAGGCTGTAGTTACAGCTTTGTGTATTCCTGATAATGGGTGTGGTTGACACCCGAAACATGTAGACAGAACTTGCAGAATAATAAATAGACTGCTTTGTGTTGCATCTCGTTGGACAATTATTAGTATAGGTCAAGAAGTCTTTGGTATAATTTTTTTGATTTTGTTGGAAAAACTGTAAGCCCACTTACTGTATCTTTGAAAAATGATCTTTGAGTCTGCGTTGGAATTCCAGTGCTCACAAAATATGGATCTAAATTTGGAATTTATGCTTATATAATGTAAAAAACAAAACAAAAACCAGACATACATAAGAATAACAAAATTACTACTCTAAGTGACGTCAGAAAAAAAAAACTAGGCCTTATTTCGCCGCACCCGTCTTGTTGGAAAGAGGGTTCTAATACAACACACCGTATTTTAGGTCCATCCATTTCTTCAGGGCAGGAAGAAGGACCTACTGGGCCTGGATCTGAGAATGTCCGGTGGGCAAAAAGTAAACTCTAGAATTCAAAACAATATAAATATTTACGAATGTGTGATGTTTTACTTTTTTTTTAACTAAATTTAATAAAACTCTTTAAGCGCGGAATGTTCATGCCGCAACGTTTGTTCATTTCTGACTCGCAAACTGAACAACCAGACGATATAGATCCAATTTTTACAACATTTCGGTAGAAATACTGAGTTTACGCTGATTCTGATGATAGAACAGTTTGACGATAATATTTCCGGTGTCACTTAACTAGTAAAATTTATTTCGCCATTACATTTACGTGGGGGACCGCGGTGGCACAGTGGTTAAGGTGCTGTGCTGCAAATCTGAAGGTCGCTGGCTCGATCCCAGGTGGTGTCATTGGAATTTTTCATTGACAAAAAATCCTTCCGATCGTATTGTGGCCCTAGGGTCGACTCAGCCTCTAACAGAAATGAGTACCAGGAGCATTTCTCGGGGGTAAAGGCGGCCGGTGCGTAAGGCTGACAACCATGCCACCATCCTGTGCCGTTGTCATGTAATCTGGGAACCTTAACTTCCTGGAACCCTCTGGGCTACTTCAGGCCTGTAACGGGACTGATTTACCTTTACCTTTTTATTACCTTTATGTGTTTATCTTAATTCCTCTTTAAAATGTCTCTGCAAGAAACTTTTGCCTGAATACTTTTGGGTGTATCTTGGCGATGTACTTGGAGCTTCAGCGCTTCACAGCATAGTAGACTGGATTGACAACTGTATACTGATAAAACTCAGGATATGTCATTCATTCCTACCAAGTGCCATACATGCATGTCAATGTCATGACCCCTGGGCAACGTCTTAGACGGCTAAGGCATGGAGGGGTGCAAAGCGAGTCCCTGACGCTTTAGTGAGTGCTGGTCAGCTAAGGAAGACAACCCCGACAGAAAAACATCAGTCCTCCAGGATAAAAAACATGTTATAAAATCTAAGGAAGTAAAAACCGGACCGATCTGCCAAGGAAGACACTGCAAAGGATTAAAGGACTTGAGAATTGGTTCACGGAATGTGTTAGAGTAAGAATAGTTGGACGACTGAAATTGCGATGGGAAGGTGGAGTTGATCAAGATAGGAGTATATTAGAGGTCAAGAATTGGAAGAAGGTCGCCCTCGACAGAGACGAATGGGCAAAGCTTCTGAAGAAGGCCAGGGCCCACCAGGGGCTGTCGAGCCGATGATGATGATAGTGGGCCGGATTATCCGAAACTAAGTGGACGAATTTAAGACATTCAGCTACAATGTACAGTGGTGGCCGCCTTTACATTAAGATTTTCGAAAATAATTTCAAGGTGCTACTGCCTCCAAGTTAAATTTCTCTGTACCACATTTGTAAGATGAGATCTTCAAATATACAATCACCTGTAGGTTTCGAGTGAAGTCAAGGACCTCCAACAGCTCCTTCTTGATGCTGCTCCTGTGCACATGCGTCGCACGAACGTGGTTACGGACTTCCATTGCCACGTCCAAAAGATATTGTATTCTGTCGTCGTTTGTAGGTAATTCGAAAATGTCCATGGCGTCTTCTTGCCGTCTTGGTGTCCGATGTAGGGGAGCGGTCAGTAGAATGCTGGGTGTCTTCAGCTGTAACAGAGCGGTCGGCGTTGGGTCAGACATGAGCGTTGAAAGAGGTTTTGTGACGAACGAAAATCACGTCATCCTACATTTAATATGGTGCTTATAGTATGAACACATGTTCACTTAACACTGACGTCGGAACTGTCATTCACTGGCCTTGACTATACGCATAAATTAGAACTAGAAATTTGAAACTCGCGTGATTTCAGGATTCCGCCACGGTGTACATGAGATATTGTGATTTTACGCAGCGTATGACAGTAGTTTCTTAGAGACGTTTCAGGGCAACCTATCGGTCCCATAAAGTAGTCTATTGAGTCTATTGAAATCAGGCGTACTAATTCATAGCATATACTTTACACACCGAACATCTGATGTTACAACTTGCTACATACGAAGAAAGACCGAAATATCAGATGTCTGGACGCAACATATAAATTTAGAATTTTGTAATTTTATACTGTATTATACACTGTACTAATTGTAACGTAATTGTATTTTAAACCTAATTTATCACAACATCAATTTTAATCATATGTAAGAACTCTAATAAATAAGCTGAAACGAACAGTATATATGTCATAGTGGACTCTCTGAGGATGGCCTATTAATTCAGGCCGAAACATGTCGCGGATATACCCAACTATAAATTGTATTGTGCAACAAGTTGGTATTGAATTTTGTGAATGTAATATAGTTGCACAGAAAATGTATATGGTTACATTTAAAAACGTAAACAAAACCAAAGGTAGATTATGAAAAACATAGGTGCAATACATCCGCGTAATCTCTGAAGCAAAACAATGGAAGAGACAGGCCAGCTGACAGAAACCAGGATAAGAGAGTTAGTCAGATCATCATTATCTTCGATCGAGGCAATTTTCTCTGTAATAATGATAAGCGAACTACAGGCTCACAATAAAACAGAAATTCAAGCCCACGTGTCCAGTTTAATCGCTTGGCATCTACGTCTTTTATACGTACTATCTACGCCTATACCAACGGCAAGAACCTTTTATTTTATTTGAGGTGACAAAAAGTTCATTCTAATAATCGAAAAAAATGGGAGATTATCCTTGTATTTTACTAACTGATTAATAGATAGTTCATACATAAAACAATACACCACTGTTTCCTAAGTAGTGGGTCAATGAAAGATTCCAAACAAGAAGAGATCTGGACATAATAAAACGCTGAAACAAGATAATATATGCAATGGAACTTCACATTAACCATAAAACTTGGATAAAGATGACATGAAAACTCTTTCAGGAAATACAGTACTAAGAAATGCCTAAAGAAAACATTTATGGTGACAACAGCCTTTCCCTACCCACACTGTAAATCACCAGTCTTCAATCAGCACATTGTTCAAGCCAGTCTTACAGTTTTCACGGCACTGTGATTGAGAAACCCATTCTTCTGGCATATGATGAAGCGTCACTGGTTATTCGGTTCCCGACGTTTCGAACGGACATGGTGTCTTCATCTTCAAGATTCTAGAGGTTCCTTCGGAACGTTTGAAGCCGAACATCAGTGACGCGACGTCACATTCTAGAATAACGGAGTCCTTGCTGTTGTAACTTTCAATATTTAGTGGGTGTACCTCAGTCATTATAGCGACTCGCTACGGGCTGGATGGTCCGGGGATCGAATCCCGGTGGAGGCGAGACTTTCAGCACCCGTCCAGATCTGCCCTGGGGCCCACACAGCCTCCTATACAATGGCACCGGGTCTTTCCCGGGGGCTAAAACGGTCGGGGCGTGGCGTTGACCACCCACCCCCATCTGGCGCCGAGGTTAAGGAAAGAGTAGAGTTATACCTCTACTACCCCTCTGGGCCTTCGTGGCCTGTTGTAGGTTGAACTTTACCTTTACCTTTACCTTCAGTACCCTTCCTACAGCAGAATGTAGTCAACAAGTGGCTTCTTAACGGATACTTGTAGGAAATGACCTTGTAAAAATCCAAGGTGCAAAAATTCTCCAAAAATATAGAAGCAACCTCAAAATTGTAGGTTCCAGTATGATGACATGCAGCAAGTTCAGTACTGAGGACTCACAAATATTAGGTACGACCGTAAAATATAAGTCGCCACGGCGACCTACAGCCCACGTATAACACAATGCAAAACATAGAGCTTTTCTGAACCCCAATTCCAAGCCACTGTGAATGGTAGTGTACATATATATATATATGTGTGTGTGTGTGTGTGTGTGTGTGTGTGTGTGTGCGTGTACAAAGGAGGATCAATATCAAAACGCCTAATTTAGACTGCCGGAAAACCTGTTTGGTACAGACAACATTAGCATAGACGAATACATCTAATGAGTCAGCAAACGCCCTAGGTCTTTCTCTTTTCATAAAATTCTGCGGTTTGATTGTTGGTGGTAAATACTGCCGAAGGCCCACGTAAGCCCTAAAGCTTCCGTGTCTATCAGCGCCACCTTCAGATGTCTGAAGATATGAAAATCACAGGAGTATTGATCCCTTGTGAAGGATCCATACAGTAAATGTGTGGGCCCCTAATTTTTTCTTCATGATGGATTGCAATGTTAGAAAAAGACATTCCTTTGTTTCAAAAACTACTTAATTAATAAAGACAATATTTATCATTTAGGATTGCGAATGCTTTTACTGCATACTGAATTTCTTCCGCTCTAGAACAAAGAGGAAGCGATAGGAGGAGGAACGGACTGGATTGATCTGGCTCGGAATAGGGACAGATGGCGGGAGCTTGCGAATGTGGTAATAAACTTTTGGGTTCCATAAAATGCGGGGAATTTCTTGACTAGCTGAGGACCTGTTAGCTTCCCTGGAAGGAATCTGCTGCACGGAGTTAGTTCCGTGGAGTCTAGTCCAAAGAGGTCATATCAAGTTTCACCGTCAGCCACCTGATAGTCGTTTTTCTAGCACATCCCCTTTGAACACAAAATGCAACTGGCATGAGCCGGATGTAGTGTCAGACAAATTACTAAACCTTCATGGCGACCAGAACTTTGAACCGCTGGTATATCAGAATGACGTGCATTTTGTGTCCGTACAATGAGAACCAACAGGATGCAATATTTACTTTCAATGCATTTAAATAATTAACCTCTACATGTTTCGAGCAGGCTCACTACTCATCATCAGAAGGTATACACAGTAACTGGTATATGTCATGAGTTTATGTTGACTGGTTGTTGGCCGGATCATTATATGGGTATATCACGATGCAGGTCAACAAAACATTAAACGGTATGCATTTTATAACTGTAAGATCACTGAACCAGGGGAACGTATAACTGTCTTCTTGGAGTTTTATATTCATAGGTCCGTGAATCGTGAATCAGATTTAATAATTGTCCAACAAGATGCGACTGTATTCAGTTTATTATATTTCTGTAGGCAGCTCTACATGTTCCAACTCAACAACGAGAGCGGATGGCAGTAGATCCGGTTGACCAGTGCCAAAAGCTGTAATTACAGCTGTACGAGCTCCTGATGATGGGTGTCAACACCCCAAACATGTAGAGCTGCCTACAGAAATATAATAAACTGAATACAGTCGCATCTTGTTGGACAATTATTAAATTTGTCTTCTTGGAGGTAACGCCGTGCAGTCTGACAACTTTTACCGACATTTCAGAGATCCTATTGTTTCCAAAAATGCCAAACAGAAAGAAGAAATATTGACTATCCACTGTCTTAACTGAGATACTTTGATAGATGTGGTATGATCTACTGAAACTTCGCAAAACGCTACCAAACTGTACGGCGTCACAATCCAACGTGAGAACCTCAAATTTCATTTCATGCAAAGTGTCTGGAAGGCACGTCACTCACGTGAATGATGTCCACCGAAGTGTTGTCAGGATGGGGCATCACACTAACATCGAAAAAGAGGGGAACCCCATACTTCGCTATGATACGAGCGACGTGACTCCAGGTGACGCTACCGTTCCATTTGTCCGAAATGAGGGGCCAGCCGCCCAAACCCAACTTCTTGATCATGTGCAGCAATGGGTGAAGGCCGCGCTGCTCTCTCGTCTCTGTGTACGAATAAATCGATAAAGGGCGACAACAATCGATCTAAACATATTACCAAAAGACGAGGTCAAAGTAGACCCCGACTTATTTACATTGATAAAGAGTCGGTTCACTCGCGATAATGGCTGGGGAAACAGAGTATAGTTCACGATGCACATCAGAGATATCTCATTCCGCCTCGAAATACAGATCAAAGACATGTGTTAAATGAAGAATAAAAGACCAACTAGATGCCACTTGTTATTTTATTGTACCTCTTATAGGCTCAACATGTTTCGGGCACTCCTATGCCCATCATCAGGAGCTCGCTACTATAATGTTGATTACTACATTGGTTGTTTCGTTCTTGGTTTGCTGTATGCTGGAGGTTAGGTGCAGTTAGGTTGGAGTAGTGTCCGGTCTGCAGGCTCAAGCACATCGTGCTTGAGCCTGCTATGTCAGTTTATTGGTGGGTTTGAAAATATTACTATATATGCTCTGTACAAAAAAAATGCTTTTCGGGGAAAATAACTTCATATCTCTACAATACAGGCCAAGAAATTAAAACGTAACATTGAGGCGCGTTCGCGTAACCACTTTTTCAGTCGAAAAACAATAGGTATTACATAGTCTGGAATTGGTGAGCAAGCCAAAACTCATAAAGAATAGTATCGCCAAGATAAGAAATACACATTCTGAGTGTGTGTCTGTAGCATTACATATCCAGTATGCAATGGGCATGGGCCTATTATATAATCATCTGTGGCCTGTCCGGCCGTACTATATTTTTTCCACACTATCTCAAAAACGGTACCATTTTAGAAAAATGAAATGTTATTGAACATAAAATGTGAGTTTTGATTTTCTGTACATCTTCTTTCTGAAACAATTCTCATCCTAAGAAGAATTCAGAGAGATATTAATATAAAAGTACACAGGTCTTCAAGTAAAGTATCCGTTATTATTGTCAGATTTTAATTAAACTTGATTTCTATCGACAGATTTTCAAAAAAGTATCAAATTTCATGAAAATCCGTCCAGTGGGAGTCGAGTTGTTCCATGCAGATAGACAGACGGATGGACAGACATGACAAATCTACTCGTAATAGTCGCCTTTCGCAATTTGCGAAAGCACCTATTAATGGCTTATTCGGTTACACATAATTCAAAGTCCCTCCCTTCAACTGTTCAAACACACATCGAACACGTCAACCACAACGCCACCCATATGTGAAATTCTAATCTTTGTTCGTTACTTTGACACCGTTTTCATCTAAATACGTAAATTCGCCATCGCCAACGCACTGTTAAGTTGAAAGTAACAGTAGTTGACTGAAACAGCTTGTATGACTGGAGAAACCAATCTGTTCCAACTTATGTGCATGTTACCTTCGTCCATGCAAGCGGCGTACATAGTCTTCGCTTTCCTCAGGGCCCCACTATCAGCGCGTAGCTTCGGCGAAGAAAGGATTGCTGAAGAACGAAAAGATAAAACATTATCTGCAAAATGAAAATACGGTATCAGGTGGGATTGAAGGAAAAATGTTCCCTCAAGATGAAACCAGTCTTAGGAGTAAGGTTATCCATTAAATTTAAAAAATGAGTAACCGAAAATTATGTTACAAAACGCTCAATTTTAATTACCCTGCACCTGAGTGATGACCTGTCCTATCACACTCTGGTTTCATATATAGATTTTAAGTTCAGAATTTTAAATTCTGCAATTTTTTGGAAATGAATGCTTTTATACGTTTTAAAGGAAGAAGCTCTTATCAGCTACGGGCCAGCTCCCTTCAACTGAAGTCACAGCGCTAAATTCAAATTTGAAACTATGCACATAATTTGTGTAAAACTCATCAGAGTCTGTACTGTGTCGTTATTTGTAGTGTGGTTTTCTGTAAGGTCAATGATGTAGCTACAATCGGCCAAGAAATATAGCTATCAGTACGTGAAGACGGATACTCAGAATCTGTGCAACAACCGCGCCAATAAATTGAGCATGTTCGGACTGATGCAAAAATAATACATTATTGGTGCCGCTAAAATGGACGGTCTATACAATAAGGTAAGACGGCGCTGTACGTACCGTTGATGGCATGATTTGTGGCGTTTTGGGCTATTTCGAAAGGTCCCCAGCTCTTTGGACCGTCTAGCACGGGGTTGATGCTTATGAGGTTGCCACAAGCAAAAGAGTAGAAATCCTGGCATGGGTCCTCGCTGAGTTTTAAACAACGGCTCAAGTACTGCGCTGCAAGAAAACACGTTCCGTGACTAGGTGTAGGCCTGAATTGAAGAAATCCCATTGTGCAGAAGGCTTAATTGCGATCTCCACCTTCTCAAGAACATTTAGTATTCAAAGAAAGTAATTTGTTAAGCCACTGCTACAACATATGAACGGACACAGAACTTCCGAAAAACCAGTGATAATGCACAGGAGAAGAAACTAGATACATTAGTACAAGAGTCTTGACAATTCACTAGCTTAAAATTGACAAAATATTAGGAGCGAAATTTCCCTGAGCTGTAACTTAATATTACTAAACATTAATTTATTTTCATAAATACTGGTTTATTTGTATTTGTTCTTCACATACTATTAAGGCAAATAATTATTTTCTGAACGCTGTAATGGCCTTCAAAATGCCGACAAAACGTACCTTCTTTCTTGCAACCGTTGCTACGACACTGCATACTGCAGCACACCACAGCGACCAAAGCGATAAACAGAAGCGCGACTCCTTCAAACCTGCGCACACACACACAAACACATATATTGATCGTTCATGTACATGCATTTCCTTCGGCGCTGCGGCCCAAGGCGGGCCATGGCCTCCTCATTCTTGATGTTTCTGGATCACACACGACGACGCTCCACTGTAGGTAGGACTCCTCTGGACGAGTTATCAGCTCGTCGAAGAGACCTCTGCCTGATAACACACAGCATTCACAAGAGACAGATATCCATGCCCCTGGCGGGATTCGAAGCCACAATCCCAGCAAGCGAGCTGCAGCAGACCCAATGTTAGAATGCGCGGCCACACATAAAACAATTTTGTTGCAGATATGTTTATCCCACGGTGACGTAAACATATTCTTCACAAATAAATACAGTGATACCACGTTAAAGGAAATATTTGTCTTACGGCGCAGCGTGTATGGATCATTCAGAATTAGGTGTTGTGGAAGGATTCATTTGCCAATTAGCACACGTCACTTCCAGAACTCTACCAGCACCACAACGGATCTAATAAAGCCGTACAGCGAACTCTGCAGCAAGCCCAAAGCCCATCCCTTTCGTGCCGATAATCTGCGTCGCCACAAAAAAGTAAATATGGCCGACAAATCATGAAGAGAACTGTAACTTCCCATATCAGGTTTCCAGCACGCTCTGGCGGTTACAACTGAAATGGTGTTAAACGCAAACAGTAAACTGTTATGCAGCGTGTAATGTACGTACATCCCTGCGCCAACAATCATGCTACTGATTGTGGTACGGATAAGGCCGAATGACGAAATGGCTGACCCTGTATTTGGTGACACTGCACTGCATAAAAAGGGATACAAAAGGATTGACATGAATCCAGATGCAATTTTTCAGAATAACAGCCGGGTACACCCTTTTTGACGACAAGAGGAATGAAGAAATTTAGGAAGAGATGAAAGTAGAACGAGTTGACGAGAAACGAAGAATATGCAAATCAAATTGGCTACGACATGTAACAAGAATGAACAGCAACAGGATGCCGAAAATAACACGGACGTGTGGACCAAATGGACGAAGACGACTTGAAAGCCCTTTGAAGAGACTATTAGACGAGCCCGAAACAGGTCTATCAAGACCTAAGTCGTGACGGATGACGATGATGATGATATTTATGATTAGTTACACTGACGAGAAAACAACATGTAATGGGCAAAAAACTTCTTTATGGAAACATACATTCTTGTTAAACCAGTGACTTCAAGACCGACTTTGACTCTCTGACCTCTTCTGAGGACGGACAAGGTCACAATTCTATTACAAAAATTCCTTTCTCCAACAGTGTGGTAAGCAGATCTGTAGTTGAATAAAGAGAGACCAACTTGATGTCACTTGCTTTTTTATTTCATTATTTAATGCTTCAGCCTGCATCCGGATACCACACCACCCCAGCCAAACCACAACGTAACACCAACACGCATC
>Ga0131853_10002894_pt1 | contig 30771 bp, 31 predicted proteins | sample TergutLab28metaG_FD_92764 | JGI IMG/M metagenome (GOLD analysis project Ga0131853, IMG submission 92764) | Labiotermes labralis P1 segment gut microbial communities from Petit-Saut dam, French Guiana - Lab288 P1 (version 2) (version 2) | ecosystem: Host-associated > Arthropoda: Insects >... | reverse complement strand
TGAAGAGCTTAAAAATGCCGACAATTTCAATGTAACCGACTAACTACAAAGGCAATCTTTAGGCGGCTTTAGCCGCAGGTCAACCCACCGCCTTTAGGCAGTGGTGGTTGAGTTGATTTGATGTAATAAAATTGCATTGCACTGGTATACCATATCTGCACCACTCTTGAAAAGACGCGAGAGGAGGTGAAAATATGGCTAAACAGTGAAAATATGCACCAAAGCTTAACAAAGCAGCTCGGACGTTAGTTGCAATACACGTCTGATATAGTAATATGACCTCGAAACGGTAACAAAGGAGGGGTGCGGGAAATCGTGAGATTTCCCGCTGTTTACCCCGACGCATGTTACTGATTGAGAGGCATATTACTATAGTGCTAAACCTAAGGCGGCTACAAAAAGCCGGCCAGATGGACTAACCACGAAAACAACAAGTAAGCGGAAAACCAAGGGCGGTCACCCTTGGTCTTTTATTGTTTTTTCTCATTATGTATGTAATAATATATATCAAATTCAAGCTTAGCAGATAATTTCTAGTCAAGTACATAAGGGAAGGTGTAGAGGTATTTTTATAAAGGTAGTTCTTTAATATTACGCTTGTGAAAATCAAGGTTGCCATTATAGAGGTTCATCAGAGTTGAATACACCATTCCTTATCTTCCTTTCAAGATCATTTTGCAAAATCCTTGAAAGAGCATACAATAAAATGATTTCTGCGTCCTATCGTCTGTCCTGTTAGGATACGGCGTAAATAGGGGCAGAATTCAGCCAAATAATCCCACAAGAGGGGCATGAAAATTCTTTTGTTTTCTGACGACTCATCTCATTGCATAGAATAATTCGCCCCATTGCATATAAGCATCAGTTTTTTTCATTAACCGGAACAGGTATTACCCATAATTCCATTTTACACATTTCGGGGCTTACAGTCACATATTTTTCCGCTGAAAATGGTTGTGTTGATAAGCCGTGTTTAGGAAGCCAGGTACCAAACAAATAGTTCATACTCTTGCCCAACGCCGTTGTTGTCAATTCTGTAATGTTTTCAGCTTCAAAAGAACAAATAATATAGTCGGCGGCGGGAAGTTCCCAAGTCACATAGCCGGAGTGTGCGGTTGTGCCTTGAAGAGCGGAAGCTCCTACAAAATATATAAAAGTACCGCCTTGGCAATCGCCAAATGTAGAAACGGCAAACCGGGCACGTCTATGCCTGTCGTTTCTCCAAGCGGGATTTGATCTGATATCGAAACCGGCGCGGAAAAACCAATATAGAGTTCGGGAACATCTATTGTTTTGCGTGATATTTCCAAAATGATACTGTCCGTAATCAACGGCACATTTTCATCAATCATTGTGTAAGCAAGTAATAAATCAGGCTTTGCAATTTGATTCAGCCGAACAGGATTATTGCGGTACTCCTCTGGAGTTATCCCAAACGCACTTTTGAATGTTTTAGTAAAATGCTCATGGCTGTTAAAGCCATGTTCAGCGGCAATGTCCAGTATGCGCCTGCTTTTATCTTCAAGTATTTCACACACTTTTGCCAGCCTGCGCATTTTAATATACTCATTAACTGGGCGTTTAACAAGTCTGGTAAATAACCGCTGAAAATAAAATGGTGAAAGGGCAGCAATCCTTGACAGTTCTTCCGAAGAGTGGCTTTGTGCCAAATTATCCTCGATATAGTCTAAAACTTTTTGTATTGATTCCCATGCGTGCATAATAGTAACCTCCGTATTTAAGACAAACAAATCGCATGAACATGGCAAAATAATGTTTTTTTCACAAATGTGAATCCTGCCTTCTCTAAAACTTTACGAGAAGCAAAATTTTTGTGCTCTGCTTTGCCAACAACTTTAGGCGTTGCGCTAATTTCGGATAGCATTACGAAAGCCCATTTTAAAACCTCGTGTACTGCTTCGGTAGCGTATCCTTTATTTTGATATGCCTCTCCTATGTCAAATCCAACCTCAAAATCTTTCAATTCTTTCTTACCGTGGTATTTTGATACGTGAACCGATCCGATTAACTCCCCCGCATCTTTTTTTTCTATTGCAAAAAAGAATTGATCTTTAGTAATGTCAATTTTCCGTGACCACATTTTAATATTATTTTCAATTTGATCCTTTGCCCTTTTTGGGTTTAGCTTAGGAAGAAAGTAAAACCAGCGGCGGTATGTTTTTTCGTTGCATAGTTTTACCAAAGCATCAATGTCCTCCATTTTATAAGGGCGATATATCAATCGTTCACTAGTTAAAACAACATTGGTACTCATATGGTTTCGCCTCCTTGGTTTGTTATAGAATTATTATATTAAGGCGGAATTTATTTCGCTTGTTCCACAATGCTCTTTTTCAATTGGTTCATATGTCAAAGATATAGACTTCATATTTTAATTATAATATATTTTTTTCACTAACGCACCAGGAAGAGTCTTTACGGCATCATGCAGAGGGAACGAAAAATACCGTAGCTTGTTAAATCGAAGAAGATGGTGCGCTAGAATTTTATAGTGAAACAACTTTAAAAGTGAACCAATATTTTCTGGAAGCGTCGGCCTACTGCCACCGACGTTCCACAAAGGAGGCGCTTTAGCGCCGAGCTAATATTGGTCTGAATTAAAGTTGTTTCACTGTATTGTGGAACTTTCAAGTAAGGTGTGCTACAATGTGTGTATTTCTGCCAAAATCAGTCGCTGAGCATATCCGAAGCTCCTGGAATAATGTGCTAAGATTAGGCAGGAAGGCTAATTAAGCAAACTTTACAACACTTAATGCATAACTCCAAACTATAATTATGTGCCTTATTGTAATAGTACATAATCAGGATTATACTAATGGAGGCAAAATAAATGTCTGAAAAAACAGTAAAGCCAACAGTCGAGGAAGTTATTGCCGATGTTCTTGATGGTGGCGCCTTAAAAAACGCATTGGGATTTTTGTCAAGAGGAACTTTTTTAAGATAGGAAAAAACCCACATAAGCAGGGGTTGGAAATCCCTATTTGTGTGGGCTTTACAGATTATCTTTGATGTTGATTACTTACTTTTTACCTAACTGTGTTTCAAGCTCTGCTATCCGTGCCGCCTGTTCATCAATTACGCCTTGTAATTTAGCATTTGCACGTTCTTCCCCGCGTTTTTCCGCATTGCGTATCGCCTGCGCCTCATCATGCCTAGCCTTAGACCTCATTTTCTCAATCCGTATAAACTCATCAGAAGCCGCCACATGGCGGTATGCTAGTAATGCTTCGCTCATAATCGGCACCTCCATTTTTTCAATCTCTGCTAATTCTTCCTCTGTTTCTGCGTTAAATAGTTTCAGCCATAAATCTCTGCCGCTGTCTGTAGATTCAAGTGGCGGTAGTTTTTTTAGTTCGTAAAAATGTAAAACCTGTTTGTCTGTTAGCGGTTCGTGGGTTGTAACTTCTAAACATTGAAATTCTGAATGGAATTTTTTAGGGTCGGGGAATTGGTTAAATCCTAGAATACTAATGACAATAGTTCGGGGCAAAAGTGCATAATCTTCACCCTCATTTATTCCTGTTGAAAATTCTCTAGCCCAGTAAAACAGGCTACGGTCTGGGTAATTACCCTCGTCTGACACTTGTATCTCTAAGTCAACTTTTTGTCCATTTACCATCATGTTAATGTCAAGCCTACAGAATTTTTTACCAAATTCTTCTGGTGATATTTCAGGATTGATAATGTTAAATTGCTCTATGTTATCATATTTTATGCTAAGAAGTTCAGCAACGAGCCTTTTTAGCAAGTCTTGATATTTTGTAAATAGCATTTTGAATAATGTATCTGTTTTTAAGGTGTATTTTAATCTTGTCATATTGATATTCCTCCGTGTAATTATCATAGCATATTTTTATGCTATTTTCAATATTGAATATTTCTGTTCTTTGGAAGAAGCTAAGGATTACTCATAATCTCTATAATTATGTTATTTTTTACTCGCTACAATCTTTATGTCTTTTACAAAAGGGGGATTAACTCTACGCTTGTTGACGAAAGAAACGCCCTCAAATCCAATAACTTGTTGGCAATGAGTTTCCACACCCAAAATATTCTCGTAACTTGCCTCTATTTCAAATGTAATGTTATCGGTAACATCATTTGCTTTTAAATCTAAAATGTCATGCAACAAATAAGCAGTTACTTCAAAGGTGTATCTACAAACATCACTATCTTCATAAGTATCTTGTGAAACCATAACAGTTATAGGTGCTTTAATATCTGCATAAAATCCGTATAGGGTTCGTCCTGTTATCATTAATGCAAATCCGAACTTTGTTAATTCCATTTTTCTTACGTAAAAGTTTTTTGATGGTTTAGCAAAAAATTTTATAGTCATTGGTGTGCAAAAAAGATATCTGCCATTAAAAGGAGGGCAAGGTGAATACATGATTAAATAACTGTTTGTACTCCCTGCGCTTAAATCCATTTTAATTTCTGCATTTCCCCAGTCTGCAACTACTTCAAATCCATTTTTTAACTCTTTTAATTCAGATGGTAAAATACTTTCCGAAAGGTCAAATGTTAATATTTTGTTTGGAGAATCTGACGGTGTAACAACTGGATATGGGTCTTTAGAAAGTTTTATTTCATCTACTGTTAAATAGGTGAAAGTCTCGTATGCAAAACTGTCTTTGGATATTTTAGCATCTATTGCATCAAGGCGTTCAGTTTGATTATAAACAATAAATCCCAAAACAACAGATGCTAAAAGCGGTAGTAATGCTCCACCAATATATGCAAGTATGGATTCTCGGTCGAAAGAGGTTGGAATTGCGCAAGGCAAAACATCTCCTAGCCAAAATAGAAAATCAATAAACATTGGCATAAAAAGTAACATCAATAATGATAATACGGAAATGATTATAAAACATCTTTTTTTCACATATACCCCCCTTTGCACGATGTTAGATTATTTCTGAAATTATAAATTCGTCACGCTGCACAAAACAAAATACCTCACCGATAATTATACCATATCCAATATCAAAATTTCAAACAAAAATCCTGTTCTTTGGATGAGGTCGGGGGTGTGGGGGCAGAGCCACCACATAAACTACAACAGCCACGCAAGTAGTGTAACCGATTTTGCCGTATAATGGAGCAGTTGAAAACGGGGAACAGGATCGAATTTTATCCTGTTCCCCGTTTTCGGCGGCGTAATGGCACGGCAAAAATCCAGTCTGTCAAGGGTTCAAGAGTGGAGATTTTTTCTGCGCTCTTTGCAGAAAAAATACTACTCGTCCCTTGACTGACTGGATAGGCGGAGCGGACGGATCATGCTATTAGTTTACGCTTTATTAGCTTGTTGTACTCTCGTCAATAAAAACGGCACACATAAGCATTGTACCCATCCTAAAGCCATATGAAAAAGCGTCTTTTTGCTCAAAATCATTTGTTTGAATATACAAGCACTCTAATTCCTCAAACCGCTTGCAATCATCAAGTGACATCTTCTGCATAAAGTAGCGTTTTTCATCTTCTATTTTACGGTGAGTTGCTATGTTCTCTGCTGTGCGGACTGGTCGGCGTTCATATGCACAAAAGTGGCCGTCATATAAATCGGGGAGAATTTTTTTCACGCAAAATCCTCCCCGCCAAATATAGCGTCCTCTCTGCCTGTAAACACCTCCATTGTCATTAGTACACCAAGACGATAGCCGTAAATGAATTTATCTAGATTGGATATAGCGTTAGCTTCTGCTTGGGCTGATGAAAATTTTATCAACACTTCCTTTGCTTCACCATCAAGCATAAGTAACAACTTTTCTTCGCTGTCTGATAAGGTTTTTATAACACGCTCGTAGCGTGACCCCTTTTTGATAGTGCCCACATTGGGGTCTATGTTGCCATAGGCAAAGGCTTCTAAAATGCTTTTCAAAAAATCATTCCTTTCAAGGCTATTTTTGCAAAACACCTTGAAAAAGCATGGTCAAACATGATACAATATTTCATGTAGTATGCCCTCTTGGGTATTCTGCTGTGGGAAGGGGCGCATTTTCTTTGCAGGATTGCCGCCGCTTCCTTTTATTTTTTGTTGAGGTCGTCATGTACCCTATGAACGCCTTGACGTAAAATCTCCGCTTGAGATACTTCCATTTTATTACTACACTCTTTTAGCTTTCGGACAGTTTCATCATCAGCTTTGAATTTTATCGAAACATTCTTAGGATTATCAGTAGGACGCCCCATTTTTTTATTGCCCAAATTTCTCACCTCACTTTGTGGGGGCAATATATATTTTAACTTAACACCACCACAAAGTCAAGACAATATTTTTTATTTATCATAACCTTGTTTTATTTTATTTGAGTAAGCAATTTACCGCTCTGCGCTATTTGCCCTCTGTTGCTATCATCGCTCCGTAAGCCTTTGGATTTCGCTGCGTTTTGTGGGCAAATAAAATGTCGCCCAGGTGGGCTTCTGCGAACGCTTGGGCTGTCAGTTATAAAAATCAACATATGTGCTACATAAGGGTGTCCGGTACTGCTTCTTATCACAGGTTAGAAAGCGGCTCTTGGCATATTAATTATGTAAATTATGGACGCACTAATCTTGTGGGCGATACTGATGAATATGAGCAATATATTTCCGATGAGACGCTAAAAGATATGGTTTGGAATAGCGTTAAACATTGTACAAAATGCTACAACTGCAAGCCGGGTAATTCCGTAATGGTTCTAGGAAAACAATTTGACGAAGTGTGTCATAGTTGGCTTATGATGAAGAACCCCGATGCCGATACATTAAACTGCGCGAAAAAAATAGTGATAATGAGGAAACAGGCAATCGCCGACATGGGAGTGTAAAGAAAACATATTGCGTTTGATAATTCCGATACCGGAACATTGGAATATACGAAAAAGTTGGATGTTAAGCCCATGTTTCCAACGTTTTTTGTGGTTGCATACATAAAAAACAAAGGCCGGTGTTTCGGTTATTAAATACAGTTTCTTATTGTGTGGAAAAGACGAAACATAATTCCTACAAAAATACTTGACATTAACATCCAGACATGTTATGCTAATTCCGAGCAAATAACTAAGGTTAGGTGAGGTGACATCATGAAGGTCTCGACAAAGGGCAGGTACGGACTGCTTGCGATGATTGATATCGCGGCGCATCAGGCGCAAGGCAGCGTGTCTCTTAGAAGTGTAGCCGAGCGCAACAATCTTTCAGAAAATTATCTCGAGCAGCTTCTGCCGGCCCTTCGCAAAGCCGGGCTTGTAAAGAGTATCCGTGGCGCTCAAGGCGGCTATGTGCTTGCCAAGCCGTCCGACTCCATAACAATGGGAGATATACTGCGTACGCTGGAGGGGCCGTTGTCGCCGGTGGACTGTCTGGCATCCGACCCCGAGCGCCCAGGCTGAGACGCGTGTGTTACGCGCCCAGTGTGGCGAAAAATGTATAACTCGCTTAACGACATATTGGACAATACCAAGCTAGGAGACCTAGCCGACGAATATCTATCAAATATTAACAAGGAGGGTCAACTGTGTCAAAGATAATATATATGGACAATGCCGGTTCCACTCGCGTGAGGCAGGAAGTTATTGACGAAATGCTGCCTCAGTTTTGCGAAGAATACGCGAATCCGTCGTCGGTGTACTCGCTTGCGCGAAAGAGTATGGCACGAATTGACGGCGCGCGCGAAAAGGTGGCAGCTCTGATAGGCGCTCAGCCGCGTGAGGTTTTTTTTACCTCAAGCGGTACGGAGGCCAACAACTGGGCGATACAGTGCATCGCCAACACGCATTCCGATAGAGGAAAGCATGTCATTACAAGCAGCATAGAGCACCCTGCGGTACTGAACACATGTAAGCATCTTGAGAATATCGGCTTCGACGTCACATATTTGCCCGTCTCGAGCGAAGGCCTGGTCAGTCCGCAGGATTTAGCGAACGCCATCCGTCCTGGCACAGTTCTGGTGACTATAATGTTCGCTAACAACGAGGTCGGTACGATACAGCCGATAGCCGAGCTCGGCAAGATTGCCAGGGATCATGGCGCGCTCTTCCATACCGACGCAATTCAGGCGGTGGGGCACGTCCCCATTGACGTTGAAGCGCAAAACATCGACCTGCTTTCGCTCTCAGGGCACAAATTCTACGCGCCTAAGGGCGTTGGTGCGCTATATATCCGTAAGGGAGTAAAAATATGCAGCTTGCTCCACGGCGGAGGCCACGAGCGCGGGTTACGCGCAAGCACTCATAACGCGCCGGGTATCTCCGCGATTGGTAAGGCCGCCGAACTGGCGCAGCTCGAGCTTGCCGAGGAAACTTCGTATGTCGCACGCCTGAGGGACAGACTGACCGACGGCATACTATCGCAGATCGAACATACGCGCCTTAACGGATGCGGCGACAGCCGCGTACCCGGCATAGTTAACATATCCTTCGAGTATATTGAAGGAGAGTCTCTGCTGCTGCTGCTCGACCACAAGGGTATCCTTGCTTCGTCGGGTTCGGCCTGTACATCCGGTTCGCTTAACCCCTCGCATGTGCTGCTGGCCATGGGCCTGTCGCACGAGAAGGCGCACGGCTCGCTCAGGCTCTCACTTGGGCGTTACAATACCGAAGCAGAGGTCGACGCCGTTATTGCGGAGCTTGTTCCCATGGTGAAGCGCCTGCGCGAAATGTCCCCGACGTACCCCAGGGGTTAAAGTTCAAGAAAAATCACAACTTATGAAGAGAGGAGCCTCAAATATGGACTATAGCGAGAAGGTATTGGATCACTTTATGAACCCGCGCAACATGGGCGAGATAGATGGAGCATCGGGCGTGGGACAGGTCGGAAACGCCAAGTGCGGTGATATAATGAGGATTTCGCTTGAAATAGACGAAGGCGTAATCAAGGACGCCAAGTTCCGTACGCTTGGATGCGGCGCGGCAATCGCGACGTCCAGCATGGCGACCGAGATGGTAATGGGAAAGAGGATTGAGGACGTAGTCAAGATTACTAACTCAAGCGTGGCGGAAGCTCTGGACGGCTTACCCCCCGCAAAGATGCACTGCTCGGTCTTGGCGCAGGAGGCGCTTCACGCGGCGCTTTACGACTATTCCATCAAAAGCGGAGTGGCTGTAGAAGGCCTTAAACCTCCCACGGATCACGACCATGACCACGATCATGGCGAAGAACATTAGGTGTAAACAAACCATGATAAAATTAGTGAGATCAGCCCTGGCCGCTGCGCTTGTCCTAGCAATTGCGGCGCCGCTTGTTGTAAAGGCCGCGCCGTTGCCGGCTGAGCCGGCGTTTGTTCGGATGCAGGCCAGTATTGTTGACCTAGACGATGACGGTAGTCAGATGACGGTGCGCTCGGCAGCGGGTGGACAAGTAGTGATACTTAACGTCAATGATAACACATTTGTCGTGGATGCCGTTAGCGGAATGAACACCAGCTTGGCCGAGCGCGTAAACGACGCGGTGTCGGTGTACCTCAGTTCCGCGACGACGCACAGCGAACCGCCAATCGCAGATGCTTTGGCAGTCATTGTCAATATACCGGCCGGATATACACCGCCTACCTTCCATATCGCGGATCATCGACCAGTCACAGGCGGGGGCGGTTGGCTCGATACAGGACGCTTGGAACTGGACAATGGTGAGGGTTTCGCATGGATGTTAATTTCGCCGCGAGTGACTGAACCTATAAGAATGTCAACGGGAATTGTCGCAAGCGTGAGCGCCGTTGAGGAGGGCAGTAAGATTCTTATATGGTGGCACACGGATTATGATGCGCGAAATATTAATACGGTCAGGCGAATGGTGGTGCTGACGCATGGCCAGGTCAGCGTATACCCGGACTGGCGTACGCCTGAAACCGAGGAGGCGGGCTATATCCTGGATATATCCGATGCGCGTGAAGTTGACGGCGAATTATGGGTTCCGCTTCGTCAAGTGGCCGAGGGTCTGGGCTATGAGGTTATATGGGAAGAAACATGGGCAATAAATGTCGAAGTCAGGCTGGACGGCGTAGGTTTCTGGCGGGATATAACTCAATCGGTACGTGTATTCCCCGGCCTTGGGCCTGAGCCGGATGCGAGGCTCTTTGATAACCGCACATACGTCCCGATTTCGTTCTTGGAGACTTACTCAGGACGCGCCGAGCGCGTTAACGACGAAATTATATTCTACCTTCCTTAGAGTTTGAAAACACACCTTAGCGCCGCAAAGGCCGATTTTCGGAGAAGTACGGGAATATTGAAAAAGCGAGGCTTTTTGAGCCCCGCTTTTTATTTTGCTAACGGCAGAGTATCACCGTGACGTCGTTGACATTTGTGCCTGTCGGCCCTGTAATTATGAGGCCGTCAATTGCCTTTAGCGCGTGATAGGCGTCGTTGTCGGCCAGTATCTTGTCGATGTCGATGCCCTGTTTCTTCAGGTTGGCTACGGTTTTGCCGTCTGTAATGCCGCCCGCCGCGTCCGTCGGGCCGTCCGTGCCGTCGGAGCCCAGCGAGAACACCAGGGTTTGGTCAAGTTCCGCGATGCCCTTCGCGGCGGCAAGCGCCAGCTCTTGGTTACGCCCGCCCTTGCCCTTGCCTTTAAGCGTGACGACCGTTTCTCCGCCCGTGATTATGGCGCACGGCTTGCTGAACGAGTTTCGTCCGTTCTGTGTGTCCGCCGCTATAGTGGACAGCAGCCGCCCGGCCTCCGCGGCCTCGCAGTTCATAAGCGTGGTCAGTACAAATGGAGTATAGCCAAGCTCCTTGGCGGTCTTGGCGGCGGATTCACATAGGGTTCGGACGCTACCCGTTATGACAATTTCCACATTGTCGATCTCCTTTGGAGTCTCCACCAGCATGTACTTACGCTGCTGTTCGGTCAGCTCGAGATTGTACTTTTCGACGACTTTTTGGGCGTCTTCGACGCTTGACTTGTCGGGTACGGCCGGGCCGGACGCAATCGAGTCGAGTCTGTCACCCAGTACGTCCGACAGTATTACGGCGAACACCTGCGCCGGAGCCGCCAACTGCGCGAAGCGCCCGGCCTTTACGCTGGAGAAGCGCTTCCGCACCATGTTCATCTCGACAATGTCCGCGCCGGAGGCCAGCAACTGGGTCGTGACGTCTTTGAAGTCCTCCAGAGTAAGGCCGTCCAGCGGCTTCTCGAAGAGTGCCGACCCGCCGCCGGATACAAGGAAGAGCAGTTCGTCCTGATCGGTCAGGCCTTTGGCCAGCTTGACACACTCGTGCGTAGCCGATATAGTGTTCTCGTCGGAAACAGGGTGTCCGGCTTCGTATATGTCGATACGAGGCAGCGCCCCTTGCGAATGGTCGTACTTTGTGACTACAATTCCCTTCTCAAGCCGATCCCCCAGGAAGTCGGAGGCGGTTTTCGCCATTGTCCAGGCCGCCTTGCCTATGGCCACCATGTATATCCTGCCGCTGAACTCGTGCTCCTTGAGCGCGACTTCTACCGCCTGGCGCGGCATGTTGTCGGCTATGATGTTCTTTATCATCAGCTCCGCGTCGCTGCGTATGCTTTGCAATGGAATACCCCCTATTCGACGACCATTACCGCTATACCGTCCGGGATTGCAGTTATTGTGGCATTGGGGTTGCCAAGGTGGTCTTCGGCAATCTTGACGGCCTCTTCAAGCGACTTTGCCGGGGTCATGTGCAGATCGCGGACTATTTCGTCGGGAGCTTCCGATACGAAGACGACCTTCGCGTGCTGCAATACCCGGGCGAATATCTGGGACTGCCACTGGTCGACGATAGTCTCTTCCTTTGGCGTTTCAAGGAACTTCTTGAGCATCCGATCAAGATCCTTTTCTTCCTTGAAGGTTTTGTGGAACATCTCGCCGCCGTGTCCGTCGTTGGAGCGCGCCAGCATTATGATTACGCCGCCCTTCTTGACGGTGGCTTCCGCGGCGGTCATTCCCTTGACGGCCTGATAGATGTTCTGGTCAAGCGGATAGCCGCCGTTGGTGCTGATAGCTATGTCCGCTGGCACGGTCTTGACCTGGCATCTGCCCGCAAGGAATTCGGTTCCGGCGACGTGGGCTTTGTCCAGGTCTCCGGCCACGGCAAATATCGCTTCCTTGTCGGAATTTATCACTACGTTGCAGATAAACAGCAGCTGGGCGATACGCGCGGCATACAGCGCGTCGATGTGGACGGGGTTGCCCTCGAGTATGCCCGTTCTCGCGCGGGGATGGGAAATGAATTCGGCATTATGGTTGTATGTCACGGTAACGCGGCTGGCCACGCCGGGGAACACGCTCTTGCGCCCGCCGGAGAAACCGGCGAAGAAGTGCGGCTCGATAAAGCCTTCGGCTGTAACAAGGTCGGCGTCCATAACCAGCTTGTTGACTATCATCGAGCCGCTGGACGGAAGCTTTCCGATGTTTACCATCTCGGAGTTGTCGCAGTCGTGAACGACTATTTTCTCGTTCGCTACAATATCCGGGCCGAATTTTGTCAGGAGTTCTTCGTCGGTTGTAAGGCGGTGGCAGCCTGTGGATACCAGCAATGTTATGTTTGCGTCGGGGCTGCCCTTCCTTATTTCGGCAAGCATTGGGGGAATGATGACCTTGCTGGGTACGGGGCGAGTGTGGTCGCTGCATATTATAACGACATTCTTCTTGCCTTCGGACATGACGCTAAGCTTTGGCGTGCCGATTGGATTTTGCAGTGCGCGTTCAACCAGTTCGCGCGGGGAATGCTCGGGCTTGTAGTGATGCATTTCCGACACAAGCTCGGCTTTAAAGCGCGAAGCCGGAATTTCATACTCTATTGTCTGTGTACCGTATGGGAATTTGATTAGCGGCATGTTATGCCCTCCTTAGCTCACGAAGAGCGAAAATACGAATATGCCCGCCATGCAAGCAACGGCTTGGATGACCGACATGGATGTCCATGCTTTGTATCCTTGTTGCGGAGTCATGTCGGACAGGTTGGAAACGACCCAAAAGTATGAGTCATTGGCGTGCGACGCGGCCATAGAACCCGCGCCGATGGCCATAACCGTAAGAGCGCCCATAATCGGGGAGCCAAGGCCGAGTATGTCCATCATCGGAGCCATAATTCCGGCTGTTGTAATCATCGCCACGGTGGACGAGCCTTGCGCGGTCTTGATAAGCGCTGAAACTATGAACGGGAAGAACAGGCCCATTCCTATGAGAATGTCGGCGTTGCCAGTTATAAACGGAACCATGTCCGACACGGCTATAACGCGCCCAAGCACGCCGCCCGCACCGGTTATGAACAATATCGGGCCGAGCATCTTGAGGGTGTCATTTGTCAGCTTGTTAAAATGTTCCATCTTGTTGGAGGTCGCCAGGAGTAGTATGGCGAAAAGCAACCCAATGGTCAGGGCTATAAGCGGCGTACCCGCGAATACCATTATGTCACGGAAAGTTCCTGTCCATCCAGCCATGTTGGCGATAGGCGGCAGGGCCATGCAGAGTATGGGAACGGCGATAGGTGCCAGCGAAAGGAAGCCGCTGGGCAGTCCTCCGAATGACTTTACAAGTTCCTCATAGGTCTTGACGGTTTCGTCCTGAGCGATCTCAAGGTCTTCCTTGGACTTGGTCTTGCTGCCCTGGTACACCGACCAGAAATACACGGCTATCAGCGAAGGAATAGAAACTATTGTAGCAACCAGAATTACCAGCAGCAGATTCTCGCCAAGGCCAAGGGCGTTGGAGGCCGCCAGAGGGCCGGGCGTAAGCGGCACGAGCAACGTGCGAGGTATACAGGCCGCCGCCAAGACCGACGGCAGTGGCTACGCCGCTGCAGGCCGTACGCTTGACGACCGATTTTCTTACCGGGTTGATTATAACGAAGCCGCTGTCACAGAAAACAGGCACTGATACGATCCAGCCCATTATGATAATGGACAGGGTAGGGCTGCGCTTGCTGAGCATCTTGATAATCATGTCGGCGATCTTGAACGCGCCGCCTGTAATTTCAAGCATCGCGCCGATAAGCGCCCCCAGGATGATTACCAGGCCGATGCCTGTAAATATAGCCGAAAAGCCTTCGCCTATAATTCCGGCGATTCCCGTGGTGGTGGTTCCATCCGCGTGGGTCACGGTTATAATCGGGATGCCGGCCAGAAGCCCCAGGACTACGGCGACGCCCATTATTGCAAGGAACGGATGAAGTTTGTACTTGGATATAGCCAGGATCATTACCACAATCGATATTAGGAATACAATTATAAGCGAAATTCCAGTCATGTAAGCACCTCTCTAGTTTGTCTAAAACGTCAATACGGCATCCCGAGCTTGACCCGGGATGCCGTCAAGCGGATGAATATGTTAGGAATTATTATGACCCAATCGCGGCCGCAGGCGGGACATCATAGTTGATGAGCCCCCTCTTCTCTTCCCATTTGTAGAGGAAGTCAACCAGGAATGGGCAGAGAAGCGCGGTAACAAGAATGGACGTAGCAACCTGCGCGGTCGCGAGTTCGGCAAACGGAAGCCAGTATGGATCTACGGCAGCTATGGCGGCCGGAGTCGCTATGGCGTTACCGGCAGTGGTTCCTACGGCTGCGCCGGGCGCGCATGTGCGCCTGCTGTTCTTAGGCACGACGAGCTTGTAGATGCCATAGGAGATTAAGCCTGTCGAAAGGGCGAGAAGGGCAAGAAGAACGCCCGGAGGTCCGGCCACAAGCAGAGTGTTTAGGCTAAGACCGGCGCCCAATGGGAACGCGAAGAAGAATATCGCGATTGTCATTCCGGGTCTGAGGAAGTCTCTGACCTTGTCGTCAAGGTTGCCGAGAAGCATACCGATAAGGATCGGCAAAATAGTGGCGAACAGAACCATGCCGGGAATTGCCGCAACGCCGACGGCCCCCATGAGCATCATTTCAAAGAACGGGCCGTCCGTGGACGACAGGACGGCAATGCCGCCGACGTCGGACTTGTCGCCGTACTTTGCGGCAAGCGCCGTATAGAGACCGCCGTTGTTGTTGCCAAGCGCGCTTATCAGCGCAAGCGGGGTAATGCCCAGCAACGCCGTGCCGGAACCGAATACCGTAGCGAAAAGAACGCCGGCTCCCGTACCGATAATAACCTTGCTGGCTGTAAGAACTCCGCCTTTGTACACAGACATACCCGCCGACCTGATATTGATCTGTGCGCCGCTGCAAAACAGAAGCACCGCGATCAGGGGCATCGCGCCGTTTCTGAACAGCGCGGTCGTAAACGCGCCGATGTCCAGAGCCGCGGGGGCGAACGTGTTGAATAATACGCCCAGGAACAATGGAACCAGCATTATTCCGCCGGGTATCTTGTTAATGGTATCCCAAACCGGGACTTTGCCTAGCTGCATAAATAATCCTCCCTAAAATACTATGTAGTTGAAGACTGGCGCTGTGCGCTCAGTTTACTTCCTTGAGCTTGCGCATACAAAAGAAGAGCGCGTCGCTTTGGCCGAAAGCGCCGGCCTTGGTGATAACCTTCATGTTGTCGTACTTGCCGCCGACTATGCGCATCAGAGGGATTCCGATGAGGACTTCGGATACGATGCGCAGCCCCGACGCGCCGACTTCGTTCATAAAACCCATGGCGGTGTCTCCACCGGTCACAAATATTCCCGATACCTGCGAACGCTCTAATACGCCGGACATTATCCGGCCCATGTACTTTTGCACAATCTGACTTATGTCATGGCGCGACATCCCGCGTGCGCTTCCTGCGGCGGCAATTTTTTCGATCTCCGCGCGCTCATAAGTCGCGGCGGAAACTATTATTATGTCGCGCTTACTGTCGATAATTCCGACAACCTCACTGATTACGGCTTGAATACGGGTTTCGTCAGGCTGTCCTCCGTTTTCGACGGCGGCGACTACGTCCTCCGTCGGGACGACTACGGCCTCAACCCCCTTTGTCTGCGCAAAGCGAACCTGATCGCGCGTGGTTTCGCTGATACTTGCTACAAGAGCTGCGGCAGGGTGGCAGGTAGCCTGAGTTTCTACCAGATTGTCCACGATACCCGCCGACCCGACCCAGAGCACCTTCTTGCCGGTGGCTGTTACCGCTGCCACTACCGCCCGCATGTGCGCGTTTGTCACGGCGTCGAACGTGTATACGCGCCCGCTGTCCAGCTTGATGCCGCCGCTTTCGACGTCGTTCAGCCCGATGTGCGTCACGGGTTCGTCATACACCGCTTCCAGCAGCTTCTTTAAGTTGTCCTCGCGCACCGGGGCTATGAGGTCTTTTGCGATCTCCGTTTCGGTGATCGGCTTGCCTTGCAGCATATGTACGCCGTTCACGGTCGTGCGCCCAAGATCCGGCAGCGCCGGCATGAACACAATCAGGCCGGGGGCGCAGGCATTGTCGGCCGCGGCTACTTCGTGCGCAATCGGGCCGCGCAAAGTTGAGTCGACTTTCTTGACTACGTGATCGAACTTCGACATGTCTATTTTCGACACGGCCGCGCTTACTGCGTCGAAAGCCTCGCCGCCCGCAAGCGACCGACTCTCGGTGTCAAGCACATAGCTTGTAGGCTGGCCGCCTACGGACGCGGCGTCAAGCGTAACAACCGTCTCAATGCCGCGGCGCTTGAGCTGTACGCCCGTATCATTGCTGCCCGTAATATCATCCGCTATAATCAGATAGCGACTCATTACATCCTCCTAAACCTTAGAACCTGTATTCAGTACGCCGGAACGCTGTCTTGGCGGCTGAACTCCACCCCACGAAGCCAAAACCAGGCTTCGTGGGCCCCGATTTTACGCCACAGTCCACCCCACAAAGCCAAAATCGGGCTTTGCGGGGCCCCCGGGCGTCACTTCCTCCGCCTACGCTGGCGCTTAGGATGCTAAACGTGTGCCACAGGCACACATCATCCTAGATTGGCGTAAAATCAGGCTCGCCAATCCAACATTTCGGGTACTGAATACAGGTTCTTATCTGTTCTCCGCGAAGCGTATGGCATACTCTATGGCGTTGACCAGGCTTAGAGCGCTGGCCGTGCCCTTGTAAGCCTTGCCCATTGCCGTGCCGTGGTCTACGGACGCGCGTATTATGGGAAGCCCCAGGGTGATGTTTACTCCGGCTACCGCAGCCCAGGCCTGTTTCTCCCTGTCGTACACAAAGCCCTCCAGCTTCAGCGCGATATGGCCTTGATCGTGGTACATGGCGACCACTATGTCGTACCAGCCGCCGCGAGCTTTGGGAAAGACTGTGTCGGGAGGCACGGGGCCTTCGACAATCATACCTTGTCCGCGAGCGTCTTCTATCGCCGGAATTATTTCCTCTATCTCTTCGGTTCCGAAGATACCGGACTCTCCGCTGTGGGGGTTAAGCCCGGCCACGGCAATTTTTGGGGCTGCTATGCCAAGGGATTTGCAAGCTCTGTCGGCCAGTTGGATAACTTCCAGGACGCGTTCGCGCGTTACCAAGTCGCAGGCGCGCCGCAGAGATACATGCGTGGAGACATGGACGACGCGTATGTCGTCATGCGCCAGCATCATGGAGTACTTGGCGGTGTTCGTAAGCGTGGCGTATATTTCCGTATGGCCGGCGTAGTCGTGCCCGGCCAGGTTTATGGCTTCCTTGCTTAGGGCGTTGGTTACGGTTGCGTCGACATCACCTTTCATGGCCAGGTCTATCACCTTTTCGACGTAACGGAAGGCGGCCTCTCCAGTTTTGGCGGATATCTTGCCGGGTGTGATGTCACTAAGTTGCACTACGCCCATCTCCAGCACGTCGATAATGCCGTATATGAAGCGAGCCTGGGATACGCTTGAAACTGAGTTAATCGAGAGGTCTTCACGTCCGGCGACTTTCAGCGCCTTCTCCATAATACACTTCTCGCCGATTATGATAGGCCGGCAAGTCTCGTAAACAACGGGATCGCCAAGCGCCTTTACCGATATCTCGGGGCCGATGCTTGCCGGGTCGCCCATTGTGATGCCGATTATGGGTTTTGCCATTGGATCACTCCTTCTGTGCAAAAACAAAAACCTTTTGCAGTAAATTAGGTAAAATTGCATAAAATACCTTGTTAACAATATCATATATATCGAAAAATGTCAAGTCAATCATTTCCACAAAGTAGTATGCCCGACAAAAGGCCCGACCTTTTGCGGTCGGGCCGGATGTTTTTATTGAGTTCGCAACTTGAAGAACGATATCATCTGTCTGAGATTTTCGGCTTGTGAGTTAAGCTGCTGCGAGGCGGAAGCGCACTGCTCTCTTGTGGCGGAGATATCCTGCACGACGCCGGATATCTCGTTTATTCCAAGGTATATTTGGGATATGGCCTCAGTCTGATCCTTGGACAGTATGGTGATCTGCTTAATCAGATCGGACACGCTCTGCACATCTTCGACAATCGTGAACAGAGAACCTGAGGTATCCTGCGCGGCCGACATACCGTCGTTCACCCTGCCGATGGAATCCTCGATCTGTCCGGTTGTTTCCTTGGCGGCGCTCTGACTGCGCGACGCAAGGCTGCGGACTTCGTCGGCCACGACTGCGAAGCCCTTGCCGTATTCACCGGCGCGCGCGGCCTCTACCGCGGCGTTAAGCGCAAGCAGGTTTGTCTGGAAAGCAATGTCTTCGATGCCCTTTATTATCTTGAATATGCTGTCGGAGGATTCCTTGATGCCTTGCATCGAACTTACCATGCCCTTCATCTCGTTGTTGCCCTTTTTGGCACGCTCGTTCGATTTTTGTGAAAGTTCGTCCGCTTCGTTCGCGCGTTCGGCGTTTGAGCGCGTTTGATCGTTTATCATGGTAATTACGGACGTAAGCTCTTGTACCGAGCTCGACTGTCGCTGGCTGCCTTCGGCCAGATGCATCGCGCTGCCTGATATCTGCTCCGCTCCGGCCAGTACCTGGGCGGACGCGCTTTCTGTTTCCAGCATCGAATTATTGAGCGAGTCAAGTATCTTTATCAGCGCCTCCTTGATAGGAGCATAGCTGCTCGTGTACATGCCTTTCGGCATCACGGTAAGGTCTCTTTGGGACATTGAGTCGAGCACGTCGGAAATTTCCTTGATATAGAACAGCATTACTTCCACGGCGGAGTTGGTCGCTTTCTTCACTACGTCGAACGAGCCTTTGTAATTGCCTTGCATCTTGACGAAGTTACCCTTCGACATTTCCCTGACCGAGTTTTCTATTTCGGAAAGCGGTTCCGATACCGCGCTCATCAGATCGTTGAGGCTGTCAAGGCTCTTTTTCCAATCTCCCTGGAACCTCGACGAGTCCACGCGTCCGTCCAGCTTTCCCTGCGCGGCGTCTTGCGCCAGAGTGTCGATGTTGCTGCTGACATCTTTAAGATTTTTCATCAACGCGTCAAATTTGTGGTTAAGTATAACCTTCTTACCGGGCATCGCCGGAATTTGGGCGCTGAAGTCGCCACTGCCTACTTCGTCAAGCAGGCTCAGCACTCTCATCATATCGCTGACGAAGCCGTCTATGAATTTGTTGACGCTGTCGATCATTTCTCTGTAAGTTCCGTCATATTTTGACGAATCAATCCTGTATTCCAGGTCGCCTTCTTCATTGGCAATGCGCGTAAACTTTTGAAGATCGTCCGTCATCCGCTTTATAAGCTCCACCAGGTTGTAGATATCCAGCGTAAGAACGCCTATTTCGTCCTTTGTGACGCGGCTGCGGTCGATATTGATGTTGAGGCTTCCGCGGAATACGTCCGAAACAAGCGCCATAAGGCCGTTGATAGGCTTTATACTGCGAAGTATTACGGCAAATGCTCCTATGCCGATGACGGGCATAAGCACGGCCATAATCTGCATCATAAGCTCGAGAATTGCGGCGTTTGCCAGCGCTTGTTCGACCTCTGCGTCTATGCGCGCGCTTATCGCTGCGTAGAATTCATCCAGCGCCTCCGCAATAGGCTCCGCACCCGCAATGTATTCCGGCCCGAATATGATGTCGCGAGCTGTTATGAAGCGGCCTTCGTGCACATGGCTAAACTCTTCGGACTCAACTTCCGCCAGCTCATCGGAAAGAGCCGGCGCGCGCTCAACTATCGCCAGCTCGTGCGGCAGTATTCCATATGCTATAAGCTCTTCAATTGCGTTCTCGATACGCTGAGTTACGTCGAGTTCGACCTAATACCTGTCATAGAAAGTTATATCGCCGGTGACGACAAAGAATCGTGCCATTTCGGTCAGATAGTCGCTTGCCTGCAGTATTTGATTGGAGTTTGCGGTATAAACCTGACATGTTGTGAAAGTTTCGCGCACTTCTTCATTTATGACGCCGAGCCACATTGACAGTACTATAATCAATATAGACGGCACAAGGAATATCGCAATAGATATTTTACCAATGTTGAAATTTTCATAAAATCAGTTTCCTGTTCTAGTTCTGACTTAGTGATATAGAACAGTAGTCACCTGTAAGTTTACAATATTTATTGTAATATATTGAAAAAATATGTCAACCATATACTACTATTATGATTGTATTTGTACGCCTGTCATGATATATTCATATGGAACGCAATCTTATGATAAACGGAGGGAAATATGGTCGGCGTAGAAATTGATTTTGTAGTAACCGACAGTATCAAGGCGCTGGAACTGTACGAGCGAGTTTTTGAGGTGGAGAGGGTGGAAGTCACCGGCAGGGAAATCGGGTCTAACGAGGCTGTGTTCACCATCTACGGCACACGCTTTCACATGCTGGACGAAAACCCGGAATTCCAACTGATCGCGCCGAAGGAGGGCGACCCTAAGCCAATGTGGATCAACGTCCTTGTGCCTGACATCAAGGAAGTTTTCGACAAGGCCATAGCCGCTGGCTGCAATGAAGTCATGCCCTTAACCGAGATGGAAGCTTTCGGCGTAAGCAACGCAATGTTTGCCGACCCGTTCGGATACCTGTGGATGCTGCACCAGATTCACCGGGAGGTCAGTTTTGAGGATCGCCAAAAGGCGGTGGATGAAGGCAAGTTCTAAGAGCCTGTTAAAACCTTCACAATGTAAAAGTTGGTGCAGTCTAAGTGTTTTTAGACAGCGAAACGCGAACAAAGCCGCGTTTGTGCCGGACGCGGCTTTATTTTACGTTACAATCAGATAAAATCTGTTTTAGTATCTGCACAGCATGGACAATTGACAGTATGTCAGCCTTACATGTGCATAACCTGATCCCTTCGGGCCGGGGAAAATCTTCGATATAAGTCGAATTTGTGCTGCACGCCTGCACACCATTATTCTCCAGATTGGTTATTAACGATTCCGCCGTGATACGGTCTGTTTCAATGTAGGCAAATATGCCCGTCGACGGCACAAAGCAACGCGCTAAACCTTGCAGATTCTTGCCGCACTCCTTGTTCAAAACATCCATTTTATTTTTATAAAAAGCTTTTGTGCGTTTAACGTGAGATTCGTACATACTGCTGCGAAGGTATATTTCTAAGGCTCCCTGTGAAAATACTGATGAGTTTATATCCATTACGCCTTTCATTTTAATAAATCCCTCTTGTAATTGCTTGGGCAATATTGCCATGCCCAACCTCAGCCCCGGTAAGAGCGTCTTTGAAAAACTCCTGACATAAATAACGATATTATCAACATCAAAGGATTTAAGCGGATCATTTTTTTGATTTATCTCTAAATCGGCAAGATAGTCGTCTTCTACTATATATACATGATACTTTTTAGCCAATCGGAGAATTTCTTTTTTCTGCTTAATACTGTAAGAAAAACCCGTAGGATTTTGAAATCTTGGCATTAAGTACAAGAATTTAATTTTATCATGGGAAAACATTTTTTCAAGCTCGGATAAATCTATGCCGTTTGCGGTTCTGCGAATGCCTCTCACGGGAATTTTGTTGATATTTATTGTTTCCATCATAACGCTATATGTTGGTTGTTCCACAAGAATTGTATTATGACCGTTATGAAAGTCCATTAAAGCAAGTATGAATAATGCTTGCTGCGCGCCGCTTGTAATAAAAACATCCTGATCTCTGGCAAATATTTGATAATTGACCATGTGCTTCGTAAGCAGGCTGATTAATTCGGGCATACCTTTGGCCGGAGAATATGAAAACAATTTATGCTCGTACAGTGAAATAGCTTTTTCCATGCAATGATAAAAATCTTTATAAGGGTTGACCTCATTTGCGGGGCTTGTTGTAAGCATGTCAATTATGAGAGGTTTGTCTTCTTCGGTATTAATGGATTTAACCACATAGTAACCGCTTTTGGAGACAGCGTATATCCAGTGCTCGGACTCAAGTTGATGATACGCTCTAATAATTGTATCGGTATTGAGAGCCATCTCCTTAGCAAGCGTTTTAATAGACGGTATTTTGCTGCCCGGCTTGTACAAACCGCTCCGTATTTTCTCTTTTATGGTATTTGCGATATGTAAATATTTATAATCATTCATGCTACACCTCATAGCTCTATACCGGTATAGATTTATTATTGAATGCTTGATAATGCTTATTATCAAGTATATATTGGGCTTAGCAGCTTTTATTTTATAACAAACAGGGAGGAATTACAATGATACAATTGAGCGAAGATCACTATGAATTACTTTTGGAACCATTAAAGCAGGTAGACTTTAATACGCTGTTTATCCGCTCGGTGATTGCGGGTCATACCGGCGGCAAAGTTTTTGTCGATTCTATGCGCAACCCTACGTCGTTTTATGCCGTACATTCCTATGGTATGTCGCTGCTTTTCGGCAATGCGAATAACGATCGGTTTAATAGCGACCTTTATAACTATTTTAACCAAAAGAATGAAACCAGGAACAGGGATGAATGGTTACAGGCGCATCCACGTGCCTGGGATACCCTGCTTGAGTCAATAGTTAACGCCGGTAGAGCAACACGTTATAACCGCCTTAATTTTCGCTTTGACAAAGATGAGTTTGAAAAAAGCAATTCGCTGTTATCGTTTGAAAACTATACTGTTGTTCCAACAACGGCGTCTATGTTTTCAAGTATCAAAGGCTCGGTGACTCCCCGCGTGTTTTGGCGCGACGAGCAGCAATTTTCAGGAAAGGCAAGCTTTACGGCAATGGTGGATGGTGAACCGGCTTCTACTGCGTTTACATCCTATAGGCACGACGAAATGCTGGAAATTGGCATCGAAACAGAGGAAAAATATCGGGGAAGAGGTCTGGCTCGCGCCGTATGCGTTAAGCTTATCAATTATTGCATTGAGAATAACTTGAAGCCTATGTGGTCTTGCTGTTTAGAAAACGCGGCCTCCACAAATTTGGCTAAGAAACTGGGATTCCAAGAAACAGTATGTATGCCATATTATCACATACCTGCGTGATAATAATAAATATTTGTTGAAATCCGGCGCAATCCATGATATAATACATAGACGTGATGCGTCTGCCTCATTTTGTGAAGGCTGGCAGGGTATCGCAAAGCTTCTGCGGAAAACATGACGGAATTATAAGCTTAGAATGGTGGTTGAAAAATATGTCATCAGCCAAAATCAGGAATTTACGCTGAATTTGAGCAAACCTTAGCGGAAGCCGTGAGCTTCTGCGCAAAACACCATTGCGCATTTAATTATATCCAATTCCTCCTTTACATGCTAAGTATGTCAAGATGCTTGGAACCGGATAGTTATTTGCGTTACTGGTGATGCCGCAAATAGCTATGGTCAATAGGCATCTTTTTTGATGCTCAAAATAAAAAGGAGGAAGTTGAAATGAGAAAAGAAATCAGTATCAAGAAGGTAAGGTCTGATGCGGAAGAATGTTTCAAGGCGGGGGAGTTTCTCTGCGCCGAGGCGGTTGTACATTCCATCCGGCAAAATATTGACGCGAACATGCCAAAGGAGTTGATTTCCGCGGCATCGGGTTTTCCAGCCGGAGTTGGGCGTTCTCAATGTATGTGCGGTACTGTTTCGGCAGCCGTTCTCTGTTTGGGATATTTCTTCGGAAGAACATTCCCAACAACCTTAACAGACCCTCAGAGCCAAAAGACAATTACACTTGCTTACGAGCTTCAAGACAGCTTCAAGGCGAAGCACAAAGTCCTATGCTGCCACATCCACACAAAAGATATGGACATTACCGGCAGTGAATATAGAGAAAAGTGCGCGGTTTTTGTAGGCGATATGGCGGCTAAAACCGCTGAAATTGTAGCGAGAGAACTCGGCCTTGAGGTCGCGGCATAGGGGGCGTAAATATGAAAAAGGAAGTCAATATCAAGCAGGTGCGGTACGACGCGGAAGAGGTCTTTCGTATAGGCGGCTTTTATTGCTCGGAGGCAATTGTGTCCTCAGTCAGGAAAAATTTCGACCCCAATATGCCGGTGGAGCTTATCAAGTCGGCTTCCGGCTTCCCAATTGGAGTTGGGCGTTCAAAATGTATGTGCGGCGCGATATCCGGCGCGATTATCGCGTTGGGGTATTTCTTCGGCAGAAATGAACCGTCACCGGGGACAGACCCAAGGAGCGGAAAATGTATGGAGCTGGCCTACGAGCTTCAGGATAGTTTCAGAAAGAATCATCAGGGGACTCTATGTTGTCACATCCACATAAAGGAAATGGATATATTAAGCGGCGAACATAAGAAGCAATGTGTGGCTTTTACAGGTGAAATGGCCGTTAAGACCGCTGAACTGATAGCAAGAGAGCTTAGCTTGAAACTTATTCATGATGATGTGGAGGTGCGCTAGATGAAATTCATAAAAAGTATACCGATGGCGACCTGCGGGCTGTCGCTGGCTCTTGCCGTGCTTGGGAACCTTCTGATGTTCCTGCCGCACGGGCAGGTAATACGCTACATATGCGGAGTTCTGTCGTTCGTTGTGTTAATAATTTTCGCAATGAAGGTTTTTCTGGACAGCCCCCACGCGCGGGAAGAACTTAAAACTCCCGTGTCGCTTAGCGTACTGCCGACATCAACCATGGCGATTATGATATTAAGCACATATATAAGGCCGTATGTTGGAAATTTGGCTGTCGGCATATGGTATGCCGCGATAGCGATTCATGTCTGCATAATGCTGGTTTTTGTCAGGCGGTTTGTGATCGGCTTTAAGCTGGGAACCGTTTTCCCAAGCTGGTTTATTGCCGGAGTCGGCATAGTAGCCGCAAGCGTTACCGCTCCTGCTATGGGGGCAGTATTTGTCGGCCAGATTGCTTTTTACGTCGGTTTTGTTCTTTACCTTGCCATACTGCCCCTTGTTGTGCTGCGAATGAATAAGGTCAGAGTATTCCCCGAACCCGCCCGTAAAACCGTTGCCATATTTACCGCTCCCATGAGTCTGCTGTTAGTAGGGTATTTCAGCTCATTTGTATCGCAAGGGCAGGTGAGTCCAACTCTTGTTTACATCATGCTGGTCATAGCCGCCATAAGCTATATCTATGTCACATGTATGATGTTCTCCCTGCTGAAAATCAAATTTTACCCCACATATGCCGCGTTTACATTCCCATATGTCATTAGCGCTGTTGCTTTTAGGCTGGGGGCTGATTTCCTTGCCGGGCGCTATTACGGGCTTGATTTTCTGGTTGATATTGCGAATATTACCATGTGGATCGCTGTTGTTGTGGTTTTGTTTGTTCTACAACACTACATAAGATATTTTCGCTTTTGGCTCAAATTTTGATTATAAAGCAAAAAATCCTAAGCGGTGTGTGTGTGTCCGCTTAGGATTTTTTCTTTAATTTATGATCTCCCTGGTGATAGTGATTGTGCGCGTGTCGTCGTCCCATTCGATTTCAAAACCGAGGTGGCTCGTTATAAACAGGATCGGCGCCATGGTTACGTCGTTGATAAGCGCCGGAGCCACGTCCAACTGAGGCCCTGTCCTTGCGTTCACCACACTGTCGTATGAGTTTATCTTCAGGATGATCTCATTCTCGCCAAGGTAGTCGCGGATTGTCAGCAAGCGCAAGTCCGCGTCCCATAAGACCGTGCCGCCTATGGCCTCCATTACCGGACGCAGCGGGACGAGAGTCCGGCCGTCAATGATTACGGGCGTGGAGCCGTGTTCGTCAATTGGTCTTGGTGTGCCGTTCACAATCATCTCGGGGCTGTCTATCTGAAGCTGTATGGAGGTTGATGTCTGAGCCGCGACAGGCGTAACAATAAGCAGCATCAAGACCACGCCGATCCCGAGGCTTCTGTATATTCGTAACATGGTGGCAGTGGCTCCTTTCGTTAATGTGTACGCGTGCATTGCACAATAGGAAGGTTTATCCTGACCAAGCAGCCCCCGTTGATGTTCCTGATGTCATAAGCCCCGCCGTGTTCGGCCAAAATATTCTTACAGATCGATATCCCCACGCCGGAGCCGTGAGGCTTGCTGCTGACCACTCTGCCCTGATTGAGCTGTTCCAGGCGCTCGGGGCTGATCCCGCAGCCGTTGTCCAAGAATTCTACCACAACCGTGTCGCGGCCCTCATACACAAATATCTTGATGATACCGTTTTCGGAAACTGCCTCGAGCGAATTCTTCAGGATGTTGGAAACAACCCACGACAGCATCATTCGGTTACCCTTGACGTACAGGTTCTTGTTTGGGCACTCGACATATATTGAGACGTTTCCGGCGCCTTCATAGCTCTCGACGGTGTTCATCAATACGTCGTAGACCTCTATTTCCTCGTCGGTCTTGTAGGCAAGCTTTACAAGCCCCAGAAAGTCAAGTACGAGTTCGTTGGCCTTCCGCAGTTCCCTGGAGATAATGTCGTAACGCTTCCTGTTTTCCGGGTCACCGTCCATAAGGCGCAGAAAGTCAACGTTTGCCTGTACCAGTGAAAGAGGGGACTTGACTTCGTGGGCGATGGTTGCCGCGATCATCTCGAGTGTCTCCATGTTATCAATCTGTTGTAGCTGCATGTTACGTTACCTCCTTGGCAATCTTATCGTATCTCCGGCTCTGATAGAGTCAGGGTCGGTTATGTTGTTCATTTCCATTATTTCGTCTACGCGGTCGGTGCCGCCGTAGAACATACGGCTGATAAACGACAGCGTGTCGCCGGATTCAACAATGTATTCCAGAGGGACGTCGGGAAGCAGAACTTCCTCAAACTGCGCCGCCGGCTCTGCCGGCTGGATCGGCGGAAGCGGCGGCTGCGCCGCGGCAGGCGGGAACGGAGGGCCGGGCGTATGAGTCGCTTCGTTGGGTTGCGCGGCTGTCTCCTGTAATTGGCTGATGATTTCGTCAATGTTTATCGGTGATTGAGCGGAAGAACCCGCCCCGGGAGAAGGATCGTGCGCTATCGCGGGTGTGGCCTCGCCTGCGTTCGGTACGGCCTCACTCACGTTGGGAACAGGCGGAGTTGTCGGTTCCATGGAATCCTCCGCGCTTGCGGCCGGCTGGCCTTCGGGGGCTTCGCTCTGGACGCTCTCGGCGAATACGGGACGTGCCGCGTTCGTGAAATCCGCCAGTAGGCTTCTGTGCGAACTCGTCAGGTCGGTCAACTGCTGTTCCAGAAAGTCTATGCGGTCGATGCTTTGTAGCATCCCCATGCCCATTACCAGAGAGACAACCAGCAATACGGCACAGAACGACATAAGCAGGTTCACGACGCGCCGCTGGCTTGGCGCCGGCAGATATCGGGGCGACGGGCCGCGCGGTTTACTGACCCCAAGGTCTGTTTTCACGCTTCCCGCGTACTTCGTGTTTTCTCTTACGCCTCCGCCTAGCAGGCCGGGGCTTTTACGCGTGTCCTTCGCCTCTTCCTTGACCTCATTGCTGTTTCGCTGCGAATAGTTGCGCCTTATACGCTGTACCGCGACTTCGCCCGACGGCATGTCTTCGTCGTCACCGTCAAACTCCGTGTCCTGCGTGCCGCCGCCGGACATCCGCAGCCCCTTGCCTTCGGCGCTCAACACCCTTATCTTGCTGGTCTTATTGTCGAGCATGTACTCATGCATTCCGCGATTCTTGTCGTAGTATATGAAAAATCCTTTTGTTTCTATCAGCTTCGTTCCGTCTGTACCGTCCGTGTTATGAATGTAGAACGCGTTCATCTTTTCGTCGTTGTCCATTATCATGCAGACATTCGATTTGTCGGGGAATGTCTTGAGATGATATTCGGCGGCGTTAGGCGAAAGCCGAAGCCCGAAGCCCGGCTGGGACTGCATCCAGCCCACGATCTCCAGTCCGCCGAAATAGCGGTCGATCTCCTTGCGCGCGTGATCGAAAGACTTGTTTGTGAATGTAAGCATCCCGCGTTCGGTTTCGGTATACGCCCCCTGGATCACGCCGGATATAAACAGCACGGTCTGCGAGTCTATCACCATTGCGCGGCCCACCAGGAACGCCAGCTTTGTCTCGTACCCCGGCGTATCGATGTATTGCTGCAGGTAGGAATAGGCATAATCTTCTATGTAAATCCTAAGCCCTTCGCCAATACTTCCGATCTGTTTGATGTTTGTTGGAAATTCAAAGCCGTTCATTGAGAACCTCCTGTCCTAATCATTGGTATATATTAGTATTATTACCAAAATTAGGATATCACAGAAATTATAGTTTGTCTGTCGTTACTTGTCAAGCCTAAATAAGAAGATATAGACATGTTTCAACAGATTTTTCTGAATATTTTTGGGAAATAATTAGGAAATGCGCTAGACCTCTTGGGGAATTGAATGATGCCGGATTTGCGCGGATTTTTGCCGCAAGGCAAGGAGTGACGAGCGCCGCGCGCCCCCAGTGGTACGCAAGTGAGGAGTGACGCAGTATTGCGGCAAAAAGACCGCTAAGACGGAGTTGACTAATTTCCTAAGAGGTTTTGTGTATAAATATTTCGAGAAATCTAAGAATAATGTAATGCTGAATAATTGTGACAGGCAAATCGAAGATACAATTTATATAAATTCCAAACAGCGCGGCGCAATCGCAGACTTTGCGGACTCCATGCGCTTCTTGCTGTATCCGCGGTTGGAGGCCGGGCGTGAGCTTGTGCTGCTCTGCATCGGGACGGACAGAATAACCGGCGACAGCCTTGGGCCGATAATCGGTCATAACCTTCTTAAAAGGCGCGTGTCGGGCAGGCCGGTGATTTATGGAACTCTTGAAAGTCCGGTACACGCAAAGAATCTGGCGCACACTATGGAGGAAATATACTCGAGGCATACCGAGCCGCTGGTTGTGGCTGTGGACGCGTCCCTCGGGAGGCCCCAGAGCGTCGGTTTCGTTACGATCGGCGTAGGCGCGCTCAGTCCCGGCACCGGCGTCAGAAACAGCCTTCCAGAGGTAGGAGACATATACGTAACCGGTATCGTCAACAGCTCTGGCGACGCTAACCTCGTCACGCTGCAAAACACACGCCTGGCCCTTGTCATAAAGCTGGCAGACGTTATAACCAAGGGATTTTTGCGTACTTTAAGAACAGGTTCCAAGGTAAATTTCTAACGGCGGATCAGTACGCATATACTGTTATAGTGAATACACTTTAATTCAGATCAATATTAGCTCGGCGCAAGGCGCCTCCTCTGTGGAACATTGGCGGCAGCAGGCCGGCGCTTCCAGAAAATATTGGTTCATTATCAAATGTATTCACTGTATCATACAATTGAGTGGGAGGGCTCCGGCGCCATGAACATCCGACTAACCGACGACCCCTTCCTGTGGCGCGGCCTGGTGGTTTTCGCGTCTCTGGTCGGTACGTATCTGTTCTTTACATATGTGTTTGCGTATTTGTCGCCGTTTATCGTGGCGTATGCCGCGTCGCTTGCGATGGAACCGCTTGTCGGCTTTTTCGAGCGGCGTCTTGGGATTTCTCGCGACTTGGCCACCTTGCTTGGCATTGTGATATTCGTGTTCGCGATCGGTTATGTAGGCGTGGCGCTTGTGAACAATGTCTGGAGGGAAGCGGTTCTGTTCACTGCGCAGATACCTGAGCTTCTCGCGCATGGTATGCAGTTGCTTGACGGCTTTATATACGGGTCGGAAGCGCTTGGCGCCGTGTTCGACTGGGCTCCCGACTGGCTTGGCTCCTGGAGCGACGGGCTTGTGCTAAGCCTCGCGGAGTTTGCGCAGAGCACCATAGGCGACGGCGTTGCATACACCTCGATTACGCTGTTTCGTACCTTGCCCAGCTTTGTAATGTGGGTGCTGCTGTTCGTGATTTCCGCGTTCTTCTTTGTTAAGGACAAACATCTTATCAGGGCGGCTGTGGTGCGCAACAGCCCGCGTGAGCTGCGCGCCTGGTTCTCAAGACTCAGGCTGGGTATGATAGTCGCGCTTGCGGGGTATGTGAAGGCGCAGTTGTTCATAATGAGTATTGTCGGGCTGATAAGCTTCGGCGGGTTGGCTATATACGGATATCAATACGCGCTGTTCATGGGCCTGCTGATTGCGGTTCTGGACGGGCTGCCGTTTGTCGGAAGTTCGCTGATACTCGTGCCTTGGGCGGTTCTCAGTCTGATACAGGGCGATATGTATTCGGGGCTTTACTTTCTTGCGCTGTGGGGAATTAACTTCCTTGTGCGGCAGCTGCTGGAACCAAAGGTTCTTTCGGCTTCTATAGGGATACACCCTATCCTGATGCTGGTATCGATATACGCCGGACTGCGCCTGATAGGGCCGCTCGGGATACTCGTAGGGCCTATGTGGGTCATGTCTATGCGCATAACGCTTTCCTCGTGACACTAAGGTTCTAAATCGCTGTGTCAGATGTTTGCAAAATATTGAAATTATTGACACATCACTTTTCACCTGCTATATTTATATGTAGATTGCTAGACTAAACTAAGAACCTGTGTTCAATACCGCTCAACGCTGTCTAGAAGGTCAGTTTTCCGCCACTCGTCGTCAGCTCCTCCTAGCGTACCACAAGGGTACGCGTCGTCGTCACTTCCTAGATTGGCGA
>Ga0131853_10002893_pt1 | contig 30781 bp, 29 predicted proteins | sample TergutLab28metaG_FD_92764 | JGI IMG/M metagenome (GOLD analysis project Ga0131853, IMG submission 92764) | Labiotermes labralis P1 segment gut microbial communities from Petit-Saut dam, French Guiana - Lab288 P1 (version 2) (version 2) | ecosystem: Host-associated > Arthropoda: Insects >... | reverse complement strand
AGGCATTTCGTCCTCATCAAAATGGCATTTAACTGCATCTCGCAAAATAGAGGGCAATTCATTATACTCGTCACATTGTGTAAATATCGAATGTCCCACAGCCTGAGCTTCAAATCCACCATCCAGCGACTCCGTGACCGTAAAAATTATTTCATTTGCCATAAATTCAAGCTCCTTCCCTTTTCGCTTTTGATTATTATGCCAAACTTGCAACAAATATACAAGTTGCTATTTTAGCTACCTAAGTTGCATTGTAACACGCCGCCACAGCCCTTATACTTAACCCAACAAAACAAAGGAGGTGGCTATTTGAAAATAAATATCCTTGAGGGCTGCGACAACATAGAGGTAACCATCAAATGCCCTAACATTACAGAAGATATCCGCAAGTTGGAATCATTACTGCACAGCCATGCGAAACAATTCCCCTGCACCAAAGGCGGCGTCACCCACTTAATAGACGCCTCTGACATTCTCTACTTCGAGTCCGTAGACAAAAATACGTTTGTATATACCGAAGCGGACATATACGAATTGCCGCTCAAGCTCTACGAATTAGAAGAAATACTCCACACCGCAGGCTTTATCCGCAGTGCAAAATCGCAAGTTATAAACCTGCACAAAATAACCGCCCTCTGCCCGGACTTTGGCAGCCGCATAGAAGCAACAATGCAGGGCGGCGAGAAACTCATTATTTCAAGGCAATATGCCAAACTATTAAAAGAAAGGTTGGGAATTAGATGAACAAAAAAGACATGGAACTTAGCTGCAAGGCGTTAGGAGCTGCAATGTTTTTAGGTATCATATGCGCATATATAGCAATTGGGGCTGCGTTTGCTTTCGTAAGTGGAACAGATTTTTATTATCACGTATCATTTGCGTTTCTTATCCAAGGTATAGCAGTGTCTATGATTGCTTCTGCTGCATGGGTACTATGCTTTAGCCTTGCAAAATCGTGGAGCTTTCTTACCAGATATTTGCTGGTGTTAACAATATCGGCAGCATTATTTGCAACATCAATGCTTATTCCGGCTATTAATGCGACAGAGGGGCTTATATGGCTAATAAGCGGCATTATATCAACATTTTCTTTTGGCACCGGTGTTGCTATTTTAAGCAGTAAGCATTTCAAAAATACCGGCGCAAGAAGCATATTACTATGGGAACTTAATTAAAGGATGGTGGAATTATGAAAAAATTTATGTCTTTTATTATGCCAATGAAGTTGATTGCGGGCGGTATATTCGCCGGGCTTATCGGTTTTTACATGGTTGTTGGCGCAGTATACGCCCATTTTACAGGGGCGGCATTCGAATACAGCATACCCTTCGCATTTATAATACAGGGTGCGGTGCTTGCTGTAGTCATCGCCACGCTATGGGGAGTGTTCTTTGGCGAAACAGTAATAAAAAAATGGCGGTTCTTTAAGCGGGCGTTAGCATTTAACCTCTCGCTAATCGTCGTAATTGCTCTCTGTGTTTTAACATCATTCGCATTGCCCATGCCCGGCGATTGGGCTTATCTATGGCTTATTGGGGCGGGGATAATAGCCCTTGGTATATCCGTCATGTCCGCCTTAAACGAGATATACTACCGCAAAACAGGCGAACGATATACAGAAATGCTGCATTTATACCAACAAAAAAAGGCGTGTTCATAGCGAACACGCCTTCCTTTTTTATTTCCCTAATCCTTATCTCTCATTTCATCCAGCAATTTCTTGCGTGTAGCAATAACCTTTTGCTGAACTTCATTAGGAGCTTCTTCATAGCGGTCAAATTCCATGGTAAAGCTGCCTCTACCCTGTGTAAGCGAACGCAATTCTGTCGCATACTTCAGCATTTCTGCATGAGGGGCTTCGGACTGTATGGCTTGTTTCTTACCAATTTTGTCCATACCCAAAATGCGCCCACGGCGTTTGTTCATGTCGCCCATGATATCGCCGGTGTATTCGTCCGGTACGGTAACAACCACTTTCATAATAGGCTCAAGCAGCACAGGTTTTGCTTTCATAAAACCGTCACGGAAAGCAAGTATCGCTGCCATTTTAAATGCAAGTTCGGAAGAGTCTACCGCATGGTAGCTACCGTCGGTTAGGCGGGCTTTTAAGCCAACCACAGGATACGCCGCAAGCGGACCTGCTTTTACGCAGTCTTGTATGCCTTTTTCAACCGCCGGGAAGTATTGCTTAGGTACAGAGCCGCCAACAACGGTTTCTTCAAATACATATGCAGAGGTAAGGTCGCCGCTTGGCTCAAAGTCCATACGAACGTCGCCATACTGACCGCTACCACCGGATTGCTTTTTAAATTTGCCTTGCACGCTTACTCTGCCTTTTATCATTTCGCGGTAAGGGATAAGCGGCTCGATAAGCTCTACTTCCAGTTTATAACGTGCTTTTAGGCGGTTAACAATAACGTCAAGCTGCGCTTCGCCAAGCCCCGACAAAATAGTCTGCTTTGTTTCCTTATTAATATGAAGCGTAATTGTTTTGTCTTCTGCCAAAAGTTTGCCAAGAGACGTTGCTACTTTATCCTCGTCGCCTTTGCCTTTGGACACAATGGCTTTGGAGAACAACGGCTCAGGCATTTTTAGCGGCGGAATTTTCATAGGGTCTGCCTTGGTTGCCAAGGTATCGCCTGTATTGGTGGTATCCAATTTTAGAATCGCACCGATGTCGCCTGTTTTAATTTCCTGCACTTCAATTTTATCTTTACCACGCAGCACAAATATTTGGCTGAATTTTTCGGTTACGTCGTGGTTGGTGTTATACAGCGGTGTATCTTTTTTAATTGCACCGGACATCACACGGAACAAGCTAAAACGCCCAACAAACGGGTCGGAAATTGTTTTAAATACATATGCGCAAACCGGTCCGGCCTCAGAACATGGCAGCGGAATAGTTTCGCCATCTTTAATCACCTGAACTTTACGTGTAAGTTCTGCCGCAGGTGGTAACAATGTAGTTAGCATATCCAAAAGTGCTGCTACGCCAATCATGTCTTTACCGGTTGCAGTACCGCACAGCACAGGAGCTAAGCTACCGTTGGCAATGCTTGTACGCAAGCCACGTGTTTTTTCTTCCAATGTCAAATCTTCGTTGCCAAAGTATTTTTCCATAAGAGTTTCATCAGTTTCTGCAATGGCTTCCAATAGAAACGCATGATGTTCTTCGTATGCGTCAACCATATCCGCAGGGGTGTCGCAAGGGATAGTTTCTGCACCGTTCCACTTGTATGCCTGCCCGGTGAAAGCATCTATATAACCCACAATTTTGCCGCCTTCTGCAAACGGAATTTGCAGTGGTGCAACACTGTGTCCAAATTTCTCACGCATATCTGCTACTACCTGGAAAAAGTCTGCATGTTCGTCGTCCATGCCGTTTACAAAGAAAATACGAGGCAGTTCCAACGCATTTTCCCATGCAAGTTCTGTACCAACTTCTACGCCGGACTTTGCAGACACGATAATTAACGCAGCGTCGGAAACGCTAATCGCCTCTTTTGCTGCCCCAACAAAGTCGAAAAAGCCGGGAGTATCTATAAAATTGATTTTACTGTTGTTCCACTCAATTGGGATAACAGATGCACTTACAGAGGCTTTGCGCCTTACTTCTTCCGAATCGTAATCCGAAATGGTGTTGCCGTCTTCTACCCTGCCCATGCGGTTTGTTACTTTGGTAACATGCAGTGCTGCTTCCATCAAAGATGTCTTACCGCAACCACTATGACCCATAATTGCAATGTTACGGATTTCGCTTGCCGAATAAACCTTCATTAAATAGCCTCCTCTTTGTTGATATTGCACTGTAATTATACTGTTGTACGAATACAATTACAACTATTTTTTGGACGCTGCAAATTTTGCACAATTTTTATTGTGAAAATTGCCAAGCAATGCTCAATAGTTTGTATTCTTTTCCGTTTATGATATACTAATTGGTGGGGAATCCCCTCAAAGAGGTGAAAAATGTCAGACAAAAAAAAGGGCGGCGTGCTAAGAGAACTTTTTAGCTGGGTAAAAACCATTATTTTTGCAGTGCTTTTTGCGTTTTTATTAAATTATCTTGTTATTGTAAATGCTACAGTCCCAACCCCGTCTATGGAAAATACAATAGAAACCGGCGACCGTATTATTGCATTTAGGCAGGCATATCTTTTTTCCACTCCTAGGCGCTTTGATATCGTTGTATTCCCAAGCCCGGACGATGGCGAGCTGAATGTAAAACGTGTAATTGGCTTGCCGGGGGACATATTAATGATGGTTGCGGGTAAAGTATACATAAATGACATGCCCTATCCGCTTAGGGATGATTTTGTGCATGGGCCGATACGCGGCAACTTCGGACCCATTCTTGTACCGGAAAATCACGTATTTGTTTTGGGCGACTACCGCAGCATTTCCAGAGACTCTCGCCATTGGCGGGACACGCACTTTGTAAGCTACGATGATATATTGGGGAGGGTTATTTTCCGCTACTTCCCAAACTTTAGGCGTTTGCATTAAAATTACCGAAAGGGTGTTTAAATATGGCACAAGTAACAAAGGACATGATTATCAAAGACTTGCTGCAAGTAGACAGAGAGCTTGCAGTGATACTAATGAACCACGGTATGCGTTGCGTAGGTTGCCCGTCTGCATCGGGCGAAACATTGGAACAAGCAGCCATGGTACATGGGCTGGATGCGGACGAGCTTATGCAAGAAATGAACACGTACCTTAAAACCAAAGGTGCAGTAAGCGAGTAAGTGTTAAATGCCTATCGGCAAGTTTAGCCGATAGGCATTTTTTTTTGCTAAAAAAATTTTTACAAAACAAGACAACGCTTTACGAGGTTTGACAGAATATATATATATAAGCCTAAATTAAAAGCGGTTGGAGGGTTATTTCATGCTACACCGTATAAAGCGAATTAAGGATAGCCTATTTCTTTCAAAACAAATTAAAATACCCAAAATACCAAAGGCCTTTATCGACAACTCCCAAATTAGCCAAACCCTGTGCCTAACTATTAATGAGTTTAGCTTTGAAGAGCAGACGGTTATTTACCTTTACTATTTAGTAAAATTATCTGTTGAGGAAATTGCTAATTTGACAGAATTGTCTACGCTACATATTGAAAGCACACTGGTATTGTATTCAAAAAAGCTAACGTTTAAATTAGGCGTTTATAAAAAAGCAGTACCATATAATGATACCGACTTACTAACTATCGGAGAAATGCTCGAACTCGAAAGAGGTATTGTTTAAATTATGTATTATTTAAGAAGGTTTAGCGCAAGTTAATTACATGTAATGATTGGTGGTGCAACAAAGTGTCTGCTGACAGATATAAAGACCTTAATATCTTGCTGGAAAAGTTCAAGAACGGCGACCAAAGGGCTTTTGAAGAAATTTACAGGCGTTGCTACGGGCATATTGCTTTTGTATGTTCAAAACTGTGCGATAACAACGAGGATGTAGAAGAAATTGTACAAGACACATTTATGGCGGCATTTAAACAAGCCGACACGTTAAAAGGGGATACGCTGCTTGCATTGTTGCGGAAAGTTGCTGCTCGCAGATGCTACGACAAGCACAGAAAAAGCCAACGAGAACCTATTGTGTATTCGGACGAGGCAATAGATGTTGAAGATTTTGACGAGGACTTTTTGCCGGAAGAATACCTGCAAAATAAAGAAAGCCAAACCAATCTTTTGCGCATAATAAATGAACTGCCCACAAAACAACGTGAAATGATTTACTTGTATTACTACGCAGACATTAATACCGAAGAAATTGCCCGTCTAAATAATTGCAGCAGCGTTAATGTGCGAAAAATATTGTTTAAAGCCAGGCAAACAATAAAAAGTAAACTGGGTACGACTATGTCAGGTGTATCGCTTTCATCCTTGCTTTTGGCAGAAGAAGGAGCTTTTGTTGGCAGTTTAAGTGCTGTCGGACAAGCCGCCGGTACAACTACCACCGGTATTTTTGCCGCAGCAGCAAGCGTAGTAGCGGTTGGAATTATTTCCGCAGCAGTATATTTTGCAGTGTTACCAAATATGGAAATACATGAAACCGAAGAACCAACGATTGCTGTAACCGCCCCTATTTTAGAAGAAGCTATTGAAATTGAAGAAGAAAAACCGTTTGAAGAAGAATCCATCGTTATACCGGAAGCGTCAGAAGTACCGAAAGAGATAGCATACGAAGCATATGAGCCAACACAACTCCCGCTACCTCAAGAATATACACCGCAGGAGCATAATCCTCCTCCGCCAAATGAGCTTGAAGAACCGGAAGAACCTGAAAAGCCTGAGGAAATAGAAGACGAGCCTTACGAAGACGAACCGCCGTACATCCCCGCCCCTATCCCCACCGACAGAACACCCCAAATTTTGGCGGCACTTGCCATTGCCGATTCTCTCGAAGAAATTAACCATATCACAGCCTATTATGGATTTTCTCTTTCGGCTCAGATGTGGCGCTCTACCGACGAGCAATTCCGGTTTTACGTTACAGATGAAGGCAGCGGCGATATTTTAATTGGAATAACCGAATACGAAAGCGATTGGCGAATGAAGTTTGAGCATTTCGAAAATGCACAAAGCCCCTTAGATAGATTAGACCTCTTCCGATGGATGGAAGAATGAAGAAGAACGGAGGAATTTAAATGAAACGTTTAATGTCATTGGTGCTAGTATTTGCGTTGGCTGTTGGAGTGTTTAACTTTACAGCACTGGCAGACTATGAAAACGACTATACAGAAGAAAAAATAATTCAACCCGCAACCACAACACCCCCCGCAATAAGCTTTGTGCCTGCCAGTGCAAGCGGGCAAGTTGCAGAGTTTAATGTATCTGTTGCGCCCGATAATTTTTCTCATACCTATATCCACCCAACCACAGGCGGACCCGAACCGATTAATGTGCAGATTGGTGTTACATTACATGATTCTTATGTAACAGGTGGCAGAATTGAATTACCGCTTAATTTTTTATCACCTGCAACTTTTGATGCCGCTTATCAAAGCCAGCCGTTTTTTATCCCACGGGATAATTATACCTTTCCATCAGAAGTTACAGCCTGGCACATCCAGCCCGGCGCAAGTTACGATACACTTATGCTTGACCTAGCTGACGGTACAGGAAGCTCTATAGTATTTAACCTCACAATTCCGTTCGATTTTAATGAAGACTTTTCTGCAAAAGTACCTGCCAACACCACCATGTGGAATATACAAGCAAGTGTGTATATTGGCAGCGATTTAGCACAAACGAGTGCATCTACTTTGGTAGGCGGTTCGAGCAGTGCTTTTAGCATTCATGGCGAGCTTAATATTCCAAGGCAGGGGTCTGCTTATACCGGTGGGAATATAATCATAAACCATACCTTTTCCCACACCAATATTTTTATGAGTACATTGGATTATACGCATCAAAATCGCTACTTTATAGATGTACCCCAGGGTACTGTACTCCTTGGTGCGCTTGCAACATGGTTTACCGAAAGCGAACCAATAACCATAAGCGGCCAGCCATATACAAGGCATTACAGGTTGGTAACGGATGTCCCTTCCGATTCTTGGGGCAACATTGGTTCATTAACGCATTCAACTAATTTAAGTAATTCTACAATTACCCCACCGGAAACTGTTCCCGGCGATACATTTGTTGTGCGTCGTGGCTTCCAAATCAGATTTGTGAACCATCCGCCTCAAACATTTGTCCAACCTATAAGTTACACGAGAATTGCACCACGGTTTGAATTAGGGTTTAATGCACTCCACCAAAATGGCGGCTTAACAGGCATTTTAAATAATAATACTTCGCTAACCCAAGCCACCGTGGCACAGGAAAACTTCCTTATTGCAAATGCAACCAGAAATACAGGCAACATTCCTATACCAAATACAAGCTTTGTACTGTACCACCATGAAAGTAATCCCGCTTCGCACAGGCTGAATTTTAATTCAATAACCTTACGTGCAGGGCGTGTTTCAGATACCACCGAATGGACAAGCTGGCAACCGGAATTTGAAATTGTAAACGCCTCAACCGGCACAACACGAACAGAAATAAGACCTGTATGGACACCGACCGCAACCACAAATTCTGCCTCGCATGGAATTAACTTTGCTGCGCTTTCTAGCATGTTAAACCCCGGAGAATATATCAGCCGGGTTATTGTCAGGGCCATGGGCGACGGTACACAAGAAGGCGATTTCCTACCGGGCAATTCATTGGCTATAGATTATTGGGCTCGTGCATGGAACAATCAGGTGTTCCCTGATGGCACACCTATTACACAAAACCCATATAGCGTTGCAATGGCATGGCAACTGCACCACGATAACGCAACTGGTGTACCACAAGTAAGGCAGGGCAATACCATTCATATGCGCCACGGCACTATTATTGGCGCAAATGCACAATTGATAACTGACGAAAGTTCTACAATAGAAGCAGGCAGCACTTTAAACTATACGCTGCGAGGTTTTAACCATAGAGGTTACCGCAATAGAGACGCCAATGCACCTTGGCACAACCCTCGTATCATTATACAAGTCCCAAGCATTTTATCTGTCGAAAGCATTGGGGATGCCGTTCATTTTGATGGGGCAACGCATGCAGCAACTTTTGCACGGGTAGGCTCTGATGAAAACTGGAATTTTTACGAGTTTACAGTGCCGGGCTATGCCGCACCAGATCGTACCGGTTCAATTGCGGTTGGTAATCCCACATTTTCCATCCCTATTATTTTTAGCGTGGATGAATACGCAATGGCAGGCACGTATGATTTCGGCCGTGTGGTTATGACGCAAACAGATTCGGAAAACTTTATTCGCCCTGTTGGGCTAACATCGGTTGCAACCAACACGGCAGGGGCTGACGAAGCGTTGTTTGGGCTTGCGCTTGGCGAACGTTTTTTTGCATCTGCTCGTGATAGTGCACCGATGCTTACTATTTTGCCACGCATTTCCCTTACCGCAGACGTAAGTGCGAAAAGTGACTACACGGATGGCGACTTTATATCGGCTGCTAACCTGGCCGTTCCGGCTGACCGAGGCGAAGAAGTCGTCATGCGCCTAACACTCCGCAATGGAGGCAATGTCGTTGCAAATAGCTTCCGAATCTACAATATCCTGCCTTACAACGGAGATTTGCGAGGGTCTACAGGGGATATAGAATTTGTAAGCGTGCATCTTAGCGGCAATGGCAGCACCGTCCGCTTTGCAGACAGCAGCATGAGCATTCCTCTTTACTCCGGGCTTAATTTACAAACCTACGATTTTTCCGGATGGCCAACAACTCCGGGCTTGGGGACAGGCGTGCGTGCGCTGTTTATCGACTTTAATACACTCACCTTAGCCCCCGGCGAAAGCATTGATATCGACCTCACCTTTAGAATTCCAAGTGATGCCGACCAAACCGTATTTAATCAATTTTTATTCAGCTTTAATGACGGCAGTGCTTTTGCGCCAAACTTAACAAGTGCAACCGCAGCATTTGCTACAGAAGTAATTACAATCAGCTATAACACTAATTTACCGGCAGGCGTTACAGAGACTCCGGGCAGCTGGCCAACAGCAGCCACTGCAATTAGAGGCATTAATGGCAGCGGCGCAGAGGGTACTCACTTTGACATTTTGCGTGTTACAAACAATACCCCAACACTAGCCAATTACACCTTTGTTGGGTGGTTTGCTAACCCCGCAGGCACAGGTACGGCATATGCCGCAAACAGCCAACAGTCATTTGCAACCCGACAAAATCTTGTATTGTATGCACGATGGCAGTCGGTAAGCATAACCCACACCGTTACATTTACCGCCGGGGCAAACGGCAGCATCACCCCCACCACAACCGTATCGGTTGAAAATGGCGAATATTTAACTGCTGCGCAAATTCCGACACCGCAACCAAACACAGGCTACCGTTTTGTCGGATGGTTTGCCTCCGGAGTATCAACCAACCCAACAGCCAACCCAATTATCGGCGATATAACCTTCCAAGCTCGGTTTGAGCGGATTCCGGGCGATGGCAACGGCGATAATCCGAGCTACAGCCTGGTAATTAGTAAAACTGCCGACACCCCTCATGGCGGGCATGTAAGAGAAGGACAAACCGTAACCTATACCATCACCGTTCGAAACAGCGGTGACGCCGCTTCGGGCAGTATTGTTATCACAGATAATATCCCTGTTGGCATGACACTTGTGCCGGACAGCGCAACCCACACGCCAAGTATTTCCGGCAATACTTTAACGTGGAATATACCTTCCATCGCAGCAGGACAAACCATAGCAGTTTCTTTTAAAGTAACCGTTGATGCACTACCTGCAAATGTTTACGAACGAATATTCCGCAACACAGCAGTAGTGAACGGACACAACACCAACACAGTTAACCTTACTGTCAGAAGGCTTGTTAAAAACCCCGACCGCATGACCGTTAATGTCGGCGAAACAATAAACTGGACGTTAAGTGGCTTCCACAACCCACTGGACAGCGCAGCGGCAAACTTTGCTATTGTAGACATCCCAAGTTTAGGGCTAAACTTTGAATCCGGCAGCATTCCCGCTTTTACGGGCGGCGCAGGTTTAACCTACGACATCAGATACAGAGTAGCAGGCAGCAACACATGGCATACACATGCTGCAAATGTTGCAAATGTTGATGCCGGCAACCCATTCACTTTTAGCCTGCCGCAACCGGGCAACCTGCACTATACAGAAATCGGACTTTTCTTTGGTACTGTTCCGATAGGCTTTGGGCTGGGCAATGAGATTGTACTCACATTTATCGTCAGCAACGATGCACCGGGCAATACACTGATAAATTCCTTCTTACTGCTGTACGACGATACCGAAAGAGAAGGTAGCAGCCCGCAGCAGCCAACAATTAATATACCCGGTGGGGAATCAGACACAGGAGACAGAAGGCCAACCCTAGTGCCGACCATTCCGTTCAGCCCTATGCATCACGCTTATATGATAGGCGACACCAACGGCATGATTAGACCAAATGACAGCATAACCCGTGCAGAAGTAGCCACGATATTCTTCCGCCTTATAACCGACGACTATCGTGCGCAAATGTGGACGCAAGAAAACCCATTCCCGGATGTGCAGATAGACCACTGGTTTAACAATGCTGTTTCTACCATGACAAATGCAGGCGTGTTTAGCGGTATGCCGGACGGAACATTCCAACCGGGCAGGCCAATAACCCGTACAGAATTTGCCGTGGCAATGACTCGCTTCTTTACAGAGCTTCCAACGGAAGGCGGAAGCATGTTCTCGGATATTAATAATCACTGGGCCGCCGCAGAAATAAACGCAGCTGCACGCATGGGCTGGATAACAGGTATGCCGGACGGCACATTTGAGCCCAACAGACCAATAACCCGTGCAGAAGCTGCTGCACTTGTAAACCGCATCTTGCAACGCTTGCCAAAAACCACAGCCGACCTATTACCGGGCATGATTGTATGGCAGGACAACGCAAACCAAACCGCATGGTATTACCTGTATATCCAAGAAGCGTCTAACTCCACTGAATATGAGATGCAAGCAGACGGCATCCACAAAACTTGGACCGCACTTATCGACCCAAGAGCATGGGAATTGCTTGAACGCCCAACCTCAAGACCCGAAGATATAAAAGAGTAAATAAAAAACGCACATGCCGCCCCAAAACATAAGGTGGCATGTACATACTTAGAAAAGGAATGACTCTATTATGAAAAAGATTATCTTGTTATTTTTGTGCGCTTTTGCGCTTACCGTAAGCGTTGTGGCTTGCACTGCCCCCGGAGAAGAAACAATAGAATCTTCAATTGCAATAATAGAACCCGAGCTAGAACCTGAACCGCAAGTTGAGCCGAAACCGGAAATTGAACCTGAATACGAATATGAACCCGAACTCAATTACGAACCCGAAGTTGAATCCGAACCGGAATCTATAACAGAACCGACATCCGTAGCCGCCCCGGCAGATTTAAGCGACGACTTATATAGCTTTTCGTTTAGCTTAAACGGCGAAATATTTACCCTGCCGTTCGAGTTTTCGGAATTGGCGGAAAGAGGCTGGACGGGTCGCAACATAGATACAGAAACCCTTAACCCAAACCAATTTACCAGCAGCAGCAGAATAAACAACGGCAACCAAGCGATGATGATTTCATTTATAAACTTTACTCCAAATGTTTTGGCTTTTGAGGACAGCACTGTAGGGCGCATTATGTTTGATGAGCGAGACGCCCGCAGCGGTGCGGAATTGATATTGCCCGGTGGCATTACGATTGGTTCAAGCATGGAAGATATCATTGCAGCATACGGCGAACCAGGCGACAGGCGTGAAAGCAGCTTACAGTACACCCTCACTTATCAACTGCGTATTTACCAAGACATTGTATTGCGTGTTAACAGAGAATCCGGTTTGTTAACAGAAATACGCGTAACCAACTTTATAGATCGTCCGCAAACTGCTGATGCACCGGCTACAACCGCCACGGCTGACCTAAACCTGCCGGCATCTGTTTTAGCGTATCAAGCCCCAACAGCACTTGGCGACGACTGGCAAAGCTTTATTGTAATGCTGGATGGCGACCTATTCCAACTACCTGCGCCGATAGATGCATTTATTGCAAACGGCTGGGAGTTTGTAGACGACCCAAATGAAATGATTCCCGCCATGACTACCGACGTAAGAGTGCGCCTGCGCAAAGGAAACCAAGTGATGCGAGTGCATGCACGCAACTACGAAAACACCGAACAACCGCTTGCGCACGCATTTATAATAAGAGTAGAATTCTCGCACCATTTTGCAGTACTACCGATAGAATTGCCTGGCGGCATTAACGAAAACTCTACGCTGGACGAAATACTTGCCGCATTTGGCGAGCCGGACAGAACAGAAGACGGCTCTATGTTTAATGTTTACACTTTCGGCAGCAGGCTGGAAGCAAGAATCGTTGTTTCTATCAGAAACGAAACCGGTGAAATTCATGCCATTACAGTAGAACGCAGCCCACGTCAATTGCCCTAATTAGCTAAATTACCGCGCTACGTGCTTCACTAATATCTTTAAACTCTCCGGCGGCTATCATTTGCGCCAAGGCATTACCAATAGCGGTAGCTTCTGTCGGGCCTGCGTATACTTTTTTGCCCGTAGCTTTTTCTGTAAGCTCATTTAAATACGTAGCGTTTGCACCGCCGCCAATAATATTTATTGCGGGGTAGGTGACACCTGTTATATCTTCCAACTCTTTTGCCGCTGCCTTATAACAAGCGGCAAGGCTATTGTAAATGACAGCGGCAAGCTGTCCCGGTGTTTGCGGGATGGTTTGGCCGCTTTCTTTACATGCATTTTTAATTTCGTCTATCATATTTTTGGGGGCAAAAAACCGCTGGTGATTGCAATCAATCAAAGAAGGAATCGTTTCCGCTTCTGCCAATGTACACAGTTCTGCAAAGCTATATTCGTCCCCTAATTCTTTTTTAACGGATTGAATCACCCATAATCCCATGATATTTTTGAGATATATCGTGCGGTTTTCATACCCGCCGCCATTAGAAAACCCTTTTGCCATGCTAACGGCAGAAGTATCCGGCATCTGCTTTTCTGTACCGATGATAGACCACGTGCCGGAACTGATATACAACACATCTTTCGTTTGCGCAGGCACTGCGGCGATGGCAGAAGCAGTATCATGCGCAGCAGGTGTTACCACTTTTGCGTTAAAACCAACGGCATCTTGCACTTCTGTCGTAAAATCGCCAAGCGTTGTACCCGGCGGCACAATTTCTTGGAAAATTTGCGGCGGATACCCGCAAGCGTTAATAACCGCGCTGTCCCAGCCTCCTGTCTCCGCATTGATAAGCCCGGTAGTGGTAGCTATAGAATATTCTGTTTTTGCCACACCTGTTAAACGATAATGCAGATAATCCGGCGTAAGCAACATTTTTTTTGCACCATTAAACAGCCCTGCTTTTTTTGCCGCCATCAACTGATAAATTGTGTTGTATATCATTTTTGGCACACCCGTACGGCCGTAAAGCTCCGCTTCGGATATAAGCTTGAACACTTCCTCGTCCATACCCGTAGTACGGCTATCCCTATAAGCCACAGTATCGCCAATCAAATTATCGCCTTTATCCAAAAGAACAAAATCCACACCCCAGGTATCAATACCTACACTCACCGGAATTTTGCCAATTTCCTTACAGCGCCTAATGCCCGCCAAAATTTCTGCATACAGCGCATCCAAATCCCAGCAAAGCGTTCCGCTTTTATCTACCACACCATTGGAAAAACGATGAACTTCTTCATACTCAATTTTACCGTTTTGCACGTAGCAAAGCATATGCCGCCCGCTAGATGCACCAATATCAATTGCCAAGTAATATTTCATAGTTAATCCTCCATGCATAAAAAGGGAGCAGTCTCCCCGAGGGATTTTAACTTGAGCGTTTTGCCGCATTAGAATCGAGTGAACTTCTCGATTATCATGCGGTGCTAGCGAAAGGTAAATTCCCTTGGAGCGACTGCCCCTAATTCTTGTACTGTTATTCTACGATAAAAGGTTTTAGCATTGTTACTGCATTTTCTTCGCCGCTGTGTACTTGCAAATCTAACGGCTTGCTAAGGTCTAGGCTAAAAATGCCCATGATAGACTTTGCATCTACAACATAACGGTCAGACACCAGGTCAAAATCCCCATCTAACCTAGAAACTGTGTTTACAAACCCTTTTACTTTGTCTACTGTGTCCAGTGACACTTTTACAATTTTCATAATAATCCTCCTCATTTATTTCTGCTGCAACTAGCCTAATTGTAGTCGCTTAGGAGGAAAGTGTCAACGCAGCAATTTAAATTTTTTAAGCAGTTTGTAAACGACAAATGCCACACCGCCAATAATAATTGCAGGCAGCCCCACCCATGCAAAAAACATAGCAACGCCTGTAAAAACGGTTGTCATAAAATTAGCAGAGGCAGAAAATGCCGCAAGTATACGCGTACCAAAGCTGTCCGCTTCGTCAATCGGGTAATAAACCGCTTCTTCTTCAATTTCTACCGCTTCGTACACAATCAACCGGATAGTAGAAAAGCCCGCAAGCTGGTCTATTTCCGTCATGCGCCGCCTGTATGCGTCTACCGCAAGGCGCAGGCCTGTTACTCTTGCCTCTAGGTCTATAATATCGGCGATGTTTGTTGCGGCATCCAGCATAAGTTCTACACGGCGCAACTCTTCTTCACGTATTCTAATGCGGCTTACAAGGTCGTTAAATTCCATGGTTGCATCCACGCTGGATGTGCTAAAGCGCAGGATTTGTGCAAGCGCTGTTAGCTCACGGTTTGTTTGGTCGAACAACCCTACCGGTACACGCAAGGTGTACTCGGCTCGCCATAGCATGATAGACCTATCGTGCCGGGCGGGGTCCATCCACATGCTGGAGCTCTCTATAAAACCGCCACGGTTTGAGATTATTTGCTCTATGCCCGCTATCGTTTCGTCAAAATAATAAGTGCGCAAAGACATATCTGCCGAGCGGATAATTAACCGTTGTGCAGGTAAAATACTGGGTTCGAATGGTATACCTGCACTGGTAGAATCGGGTTCCGGCACAGGTTCAAAATCTGCACTCCATTCTTCTGCTTCCCACACCCCCGATGCGCTGTCTTCTGCAACTGCCATGCGACCAAAAAACAGTTCGTCAGTAGACTGCGGAGCAAGCGGAGCGATATCGGTAGCCATTTCCATATCATTGCCGCCAGAACAAGCGGCTATGAATAATATCATCGCTAAACCTAATAAACTAATTTTTTTCATTCTTTTTCGCCCTCCTTTTGCAGATTACAAGCACAACAGCAGCTATCGCAGCAACTAATACAACCGGCAAGCTTACGTACGCTAAAAACACTACCACTGCCTGCGCACCGTTTAGCGTTCCCCTTAAAGAACTTACAAACGCATCCGCAATACGGCGCAAACGCCCCGGTGCTTCCGGTTCGGGCTCAGGTTCGGGAAGCCAGTCTTCTTCTACTTCGAATAACGAAATATTTATTTGTGCAGTGCCAATCCTGTGTTCTACGCTGTTAAGCTGCCCTCTCAACCATTCCATGTCCGAAATTACTTGGCGCAGGCGGCGTTCTATGTGGTTAAATTCATCCATAGTAGTAGCGTCGTACAGCAGCTCCATCAAGCGGTCGTATTCTTGGCTGCGCACGGCAATTTCTGCCGTAATGCCGGACCAAACAGAAAAATTGTTTGTAGCTGAGGAGCTTGAATTTGTAACCGTTCCCATTTCGCTAAGTAAATCCAGCGTGCGGTCTATGTCTCTTGTATCTACCAAGCGTACGGCTTGCCCCGTGCCGTTTGCGATGTTTATTTGGCTGGACATTTCAAACCCCGGTAACCTGCTCATTTGCAGTAATGCCTCGTCCATACATTCCACAGCAATGGTTATGTTATAGCGGTGTTCTAAAAATTCTAGGCGTGCTTGTGCGGTTGCGTTAAACGGTATAGCCGCAAGCAGTAAAAAGCTTAATACGAAGCAAATTATTTTCATATCGCTCATCCCTTTCTAAACATTAAACCACCCGGCGAAAGAAACATTACAGTTTTGTTACAAAATTATTTTGCGGCAGTTTTTTGATATCCTAGACATAGGAGGTGCTTACTATGTTATTAGAAAGCATAAAAACAAGACGCAGTACACGCCGTTTTAAACCAACCCCGGTTACAAAAGAGCAGATAAAAGCCATGCTGGAAGCAGCAATGCTTTCCCCTTCTGCATGTAATACACGCCCATGGCGTTTCATTGCCATCACCAACCGAGACATGATAAACAAGCTTGCGGACGCTCACAATTGGGCAAAGATGTTGTACTCTGCGCAGCTTGCCATCATTGTTGTGGCATTGCCCGAAAGCCAAGACAATGTGCAAAACGGATTGCCACTTGGCTATTATCCGCAAGACTGCGGCGCAGCTACCGAGAATATTCTTATTCAGGCAGAGGCGTGCGGCCTTGGCACTTGTTGGATTGGCGTGTATCCAAAAGAAGACAATATAGAAAAGGTATCCGCTGTTTTGGATATACCAAAAAACGAGATACCTTTCTGCATTATCGCCGTGGGCGAGAAGGACGAATGGCCTGACCCACGAGGAAAATATGAAGAAGAAAAAGTTACATGGATTGAATAGTTAATATCGTATGTTGCAGCCCTTGGGCTATTTCAACTGAATCTACACTTATTACCTGCCCGCCTAGTTTTGCTATGGCGGGTTTTGCTTTTGTCAGTTCGTCGGTTATATTAGGGCCTTTCATCGCCAAAAAAGTATGACGGGTTATAGGCAACACCCATTTTGCAAGCTTGTCCAAGCTGGCTACAGCACGGGCTGTACAGATATCAAAAGTAATGCCTTGGCGGGCTAAATCTTCTGCACGAGTATGGACACAGGTGACGTTCTTTAAGCCGAGTGCTTGTACAACATCCTGTAGAAAAAATACACGTTTGCGCAGCGAGTCTATCAATGTAATTTGCAAATCTTCGCGCATGATAGCCAGTATAAGCCCGGGGAAGCCTGCGCCCGTGCCTACATCGGCAAGTGTTGAACCCGCTTTAATATATGGCAACAACGTTAGGCTATCGATGATATGTTTCACGTCAAAATCTTGCGGGTCGGTGATGGCAGTAAGGTTCATGTGCTTATTTGTCTCCAGCACCATTGCTTTATGGCAGGCTAAAAGCGCAAGCTGTGTGGGGGAAATTTCTACACCGTTTGCCGCCGCCCATGTTTTTACAAGGCTTAAATTCTCGTACATTCGTCCTGTTCAACTCCAAAAACTTTCCATTTTCCGTTATCTTTTACCATGTGTATATGCAAAAGTTTGCGCACTTTTTGGCTTGTATCATTAACATAAACGCTGCGTGTTAAGCAGTTTTTTGCACGATTTACATAAGTCGCCATTTTAAGCGGCTTTACGCCCTCGTCCAAAATTTCTTTTAATTCGTTTAAGTCTAGCTGTGCGCTATATATTTTACTTACAAATGCCCATGCGCCGTCGGGGTTTTTGCGTACCGCATCTATAAAACGGGTGATTACCTGACCTGTTGTATCAAATTCCAACCGTGCAAACGGAGCCGGCTTATTAAGCTTTACAATAGGAAAATGCAAAGGAATTCCTCCTAAAATTATAGTTATGTAGTTGTTACCCGGAAATCCCTTCCGGATAATATATGCATTAGATGGTTGTCGGGTGCGCTTTCAAGTACACCATAAGTATACTTATATCTGCCGGGGATACGCCCGTTATACGGGATGCTTGTCCAAAATTTGCGGGACGTATTGCCGATAATTTTTGCCGTGCTTCCAGTCGCAGCCCGTGGGTGCTGTTGTAGTCAATATCTTGCGGGAGTGGGCGGCTTTCCATTTTACGGAAGGCTTCTGCCTGTGTTTTTTGTATGGAGATGTAACCCTCATATTTTATCTGAATGTTTACCTGCTCCAATACTGCTTGCCAAACGTAATCCGGCATATCATCGTTTTTTACGGCAGGCTCTATAAACGGCAAGATATCGCTGTAACTTATTTCCGGGCGTTTTATAAGGTCGGTTACTTTTGCGCCGGTTACAAGCGGGGTGCTGCCCCGTTCTATTAGCATATCGTTAACCATATTTGGACTAACGTTTATATCTGCCAACCGTTTTATTTCCTTTTCTATCGTATCTGCTTTTTGGCGGAACATTTCGAAACGTTGTGCCGAGATATTACCTGCCTTATGCGCTTTTGGCGTTAGCCTGAGGTCGGCATTATCCTGCCGCAGCAGCAAACGATATTCGGAGCGGGATGTCATCATGCGGTACGGCTCTTGTGTGCCTTTGGTTACAAGATCGTCTATCAGCACGCCAATGTAACCCTCTGCACGGTCTATGATAAAGTTTGCCCCGGCTGCGTTAAGCCCGGCCACAAGCCCTTGTGCGGCAGCTTCTTCATAACCGCTGCTGCCGTTTATTTGCCCGGCGAAAAACAAGCCTTGTACATGTTTTGCTTCAAGCCCAAGAGAAAGCTGCGTTGCATCTATGCAGTCGTATTCTATGGCGTATGCGGGGCGCATAAATTCAGCGTTCTCCAAACCGGAGATACTGCGATACATTGCTTCTTGCACCTCCAGCGGCATGGCACTGCTCATGCCCTGCACGTACATTTCCTCCGTGCTTTGTCCTTCAGGTTCTATAAAAATTTGGTGGCGGTCTTTATCCGCAAAGCGGGAAATTTTATCTTCAATAGAAGGGCAATAACGTGTACCCGTTGCGGTAATAACCCCGCTGTACATTGCCGAGCGGTGCAGATTTTCTTGTATAATTTCGTGCGTGGTTTCGTTTGTGTAGGTTAAATAGCAGGACTCCTGCTCTTTTTTTATTTGCGCCGGGTCGCTTTCGAAAGAAAACGGGACAAGTTTATCGTCACCTGGCTGCTCTACCATTTTTTCAAAATCGATACTGCGCTTGTGAATACGTGCAGGTGTACCGGTTTTAAACCGCATCAGGTTAAAGCCCAGCTTATTTAAGCTCTCGCTAAGTTTTGTAGAAGCACGCAACCCATTTGGGCCGGTGTGTGTAATGGTTTCACCATACAAGCAACGGGCGTTAAGATACGTACCTGTGGCGACGATAACTGCATCGCACGGTACTACATCCCCCGCCTCGGTTTTAACCGCCGTCACTTTACCATTGTCGGTTAAGATATCCACAACTTCCCCCTCTTTCAGGGAAATGTTAGGCGCTTGCTCCAACGCCTGTTTCATATATGTCTGATATTCTTTTTTATCTGCCTGCGCACGCAACGAATATACCGCAGGTCCTTTGCTTGCGTTTAACATTCGGCTCTGAATATATGTCGCATCTATCGCCTTGCCCATTTTGCCGCCAAGCGCATCTATTTCACGCACAAGATGCCCCTTTGCGCTGCCGCCAATGCACGGGTTACATGGCATTAAAGCAATGCTGTCTAAGCTAAGCGCATACAATGTCGCTTTTTGCCCAAGTCCAGCAATGGCAAACGCCGCCTCGCAACCGGCATGGCCTCCGCCTATTACAATAATGTGTTTCATAATTACCTACTTCCCTACGCAAAACTCCGCAAATATCCTATCCAAAATATCATCTGCAACTTCCAACCCCAAAATATGCCCAAGTGCCAAGTATGCTGCCCGCAAATTAATTGAAATTAAATCCTCTGGCACGCCGTTTTCTATTTCTTGCATCGCTATTTTTGCAGAATTCAACGCTTCTTCCAGCAAAAGTTTATGTCGCTGGCGGGTGATAATCTCGGTTTCTTGTGTGCCTTCGCCCAAGCCTTGCAAGAACATTTCTTCTATCTGCTTAAAAAGTTCATCTATGCCCTCGCCTGTGACGGCAGAAATATTTATTGCATTCGCTAAATCTTTGCCTGTTCTATCTTTTTTTGTGCCGACTACAATAACCGGCTTGCCTTTTAACTTATCTAGCATTTCTAAATCTTCGTCGCTCAATTCAGTTGTACCATCAATCAAATACAACACAAGTTCGGCTTCTTCCGCCGCCTGTACAGATTTTTGTACGCCTATTTTTTCCACAGGGTCGTGCGTTTCTCGTATGCCTGCTGTGTCCATAAGCAAAAGCGGCACGCCATTTACGACCACACGCTCGGTTAAAATATCCCGTGTTGTGCCTGCTTGCTCATGCACTATCGCACGGTCTTCGCTAAGTATGGCGTTAAGCAATGTAGACTTGCCCGCATTGGGGCGGCCTATTATTGCGGTTTTTATGCCGTCGGTTATAATGCGCCCCATGTTTGCTGTGTTAAGCAGAGACTCCAAGCCTTTGATAACGCTGCCGCCCTCGGCAAGGATTTGCTCCATATTTTTGGCTTCTTCTTCATGCTCCGGGTAGTCTATGCTTAGTTCGATATGTGCAAGCCAATGCAAAATTTTGTTGCGTATTTCCTCCACTCGCCCGGAAAGCCCACCGCCAAGCTTGCGCAAACTTGTGCGATGCGCCGCTTCGGTTTCTGCATTAATAAGATCCATCACCGCTTCTGCCTGGGTAAGGTTAATGCGCCCATTTAAAAAAGCACGCTTAGTAAACTCACCTGGTTCGGCAAGCCGCGCACCTTCTTTTATCACAGCATCCAACACGCTGCGCAGTACAAATACGCCGCCATGAGCGTAAATTTCTACCGTGTCTTCCATCGTGTACGAACGGGGTGCAAGCATTGGACAAACCATTACTTCGTCCACTACTTTGCCACCGCTACAAATTTTGCCATAGTACATTTGATGGCTTTTCAGGTTTTTAGAGCCTGCAAACACACGTTCCAAAAGTGCCGTTGCTCCATCACCGGATATCCGTACAATGCCAACAGCCCCATTACCCGGGGCTGTGGCTATTGCTGCAATTATTTCTTTATTAGTATCTGCCATGCTTCTTTTCTGTCACAACCACGTAACGGTTAGGTTCGTCCCCTTCGCTGGTGGTACTCACATATCTGTCATTTTGCAATGCAGTGTGAATAATATGACGCTCGAAACGGCTCATTGGCTCAAGCGTCACTTTTCTTTCACGCTTGTCTTTGATTTTACGTGCAACGCTACGTGCAAGTGTTTCCAAAGTATCTCTGCGGCGTTTGCGATAGCTGCCCGTATCCAAAATGACATTGACATCACGAATACCTTTGCCGTTTATAACAAGGTTGGTTAGATATTGCAAAGAATCCAGTGTCTGTCCTCTTTTACCGATAAGAATACCCAAGTTTTCGCCCACAAAATCTACATACATGCGTTTTTCTTTTACTTTTATTTCAATTTCTACACGCAATCCCATAGAAAGCGTTACTTCTCTTAGGAAGTTTTTCACAATAACCGCAGGTTCTTCCCTACGGGAAACCTTTACAATTGCCGGGCGTGAACCAATACCAAAAATACCGCCTTTAGCACCTTCATCTACAATAGAAATTTCTGCTTCTTCTCTTGTTATGTCTAACGCTTTTAAAGCCTCTTCTATTGCCAGTTCTACTGTTTTTGCACTTCTCTCAATAGTTTCCACTGTTATTCTCCTTTTACAAACGGCAATCGTAACTTTATGCCCGCCTTCTTATTCAAAATCAAATCTTGTGCAATTTGGAAAATTTGTGATGTTATCCAAAACAGACCAACACCAACGGGGAACCCGACTGTGAAGAAAGCCATAACCAAAGGCATTACAACAAGCATAATTTTTTGCTGCATTTTTACTTTGTCGTCTGCATTTGGGTCTGATGTGCGTAGCTGCATTAGCCAAGAAGAACATAACATGGATATTGCAACAAGCACAGGAATAAGCACCGCAGGCCAACGCCAGTTACTTTGTTCTATAACGCTAAGCCCAAAGAAAGACTCTATTACTTCACGTCGTTCGTTAAGTGTTGCAATAACAGACCAGTAAGCCTCTGGAATTTGTGTACTTAACCACTCCCAGTTTTCGGAAGTAAAGCGGTTTATAACCCTAGAAAGGTCGGCAGGGTCGGTTAGGTTAATAAAATCGCCAACTTCTGCACGAGCTTGCTCTATTGTGTATCCATGATTGGTTATAAGATTTGCCGCTTCTACAGCGTTTTGCTGCATTGCGTTTGGAATAAGACGTGTTGCATTTGCAACATAGCTTGGCAAGTCGTCCGAATTTGAAACGTTAGGCGCAATAATTCTTATAAAGTTAGGATAATCGATAATCGCAGCAGAAAGCTCGTAATAAAGCTCACGCAAGCGGGTTATATACAAAAACGATTGACGCAAAATAAATGTAAGACCAATAAACAGCGGCATTTGCAAAAGCATAGGGAAACAACCCTTAAGCGGGTTAGCATCATGCTTTGCCATAAGCGCAGCTTTTTCTGCATTTGCTTTTTTTACAATTTCAGGGTCTTTAGATTTGCCGTATTTTTCTTGAATTTTATCAAGCTCCGGCTTTAGCTCCCGCATTTTCATCATAGACTTCTGTGCTTTTAAGCCAAGCGGCATTAACGCAGCACGGAAGATAATTGTCATAAGAATAATTGTAAAACCAAGCGCATGAACCGGGCTGATAGAATGTACAATATTAAATAAGAAATTTATCACATGCCCGAACAGTGCCGCAATTGGCCCAACGATAAAACCCGGCTGCGGCTCTACTTGTCTTGCCGCTAAAAAAACAAAATCAATCAAAATAATCCTCCTACAGTTATGGTACAGGGTCATACCCACCCTTAGAAAACGGATTACAGCGCAGTATACGCCATATTCCCATGCCAACACCTTTTATTGCCCCGTAACGCTCTACAGCTTCTAGCATATATGCAGAACAACTTGGATAAAACCGACACCTTGCCCCAAACAACGGGGATATATAACGCCTGTAAAATCGTACCGACATTAAAATAAAGCCCTTCATAGGCTAAGTCCAATTTTTTTCCCAAGTTTACCGTACAAACGATGAATAGATTTATCTACTTCTTTAAATACACCTTTACCGGAAATTTCTCCAACAGGTACACGAGCAATAAATACAATGTCTAATGCTTGTCCGCTTTTTGCAGGTGGCAAAAGGCGGTAACTTTCTTTTACCCAACGTTTTACTCGGTTTCTTATAACGGCGTTGCCCACTTTTTTGCTAACAGCAACACCAATTCTGTTTTGCGCCAAACCATTTGCCAGGGCACATGCTACAAACAAATTATCGGTAGCGTACTTACCCTGGCTATAAACTCGTTTAAAATCTCGGTTTTTTTTTAAAGACATAATCATCTGCTTATGCAGACAACACATGTCTACCTCTTTGGCGTCTTTTTCTTAAAATTTTACGACCATTGCTTGTGCTCATACGCTTACGGAAGCCGTGCTCCTTGCTGCGCTGCCTTTTTTTAGGCTGGAATGTCCTTTTCATAATGTCACCATCCTTAACTAATTCCTAAAACAGTTTTCTAAGACTTTTTCTAAGACATTGTCCGAGTATTATATGCATTAGTCTCTTACTCGTCAAGCAATTTTACCTCTTTATTACCTGTTAATTACCTGTTGATAACCCCCTGCCGTTTTGATATTATACTTAGACATTGTCTTAGAGTTTTACACAGCCTGTTGATAACACTGTGGAAAACTAATACATAAAAGGAGTGACAAACATGGATATCAACAACTTGTGGCAAAAAGCCACCGCTATGCTCGAAAATTCCATGACCCAAGTTGTTTTCGATTCCATGATATTAAGCACTTCCCCAATTTCTTACGAAAACGATATTTTAACTTTGGAAACTCAGTTGGATTTTTATAAACCAACCCTCAAAAACCGCTATTTTCACGAAATAACAAGGTGCGTACGCTCTGCGTTTGAAAATGACGATATAGAAATTCGCATCCTTTCGCCGGAAGATTTTGCAGGCAAAGAAAAGAAACAAAAACCTGACCATAGCTACGAAAAAACCAACCTGCGCCAAAAATACACTTTTGAAACATTCGTTAAAGGCAAATGTAACGAACTGGCTTATTCTGCGGCAGTTGCTGTAGCAGAAACCCCAGGATCTAGTAATTATAACCCTTTGTTTTTGTATGGTGGTGTGGGGCTTGGAAAAACGCACTTGGTACATTCTATCGGTAATCGTATGTTAGACGTTGCCCCGGAACTTAAAGTGATGTACGTTTCTTCCGAAACTTTTACAAACGAGCTTATTGCATCTATGCAAGACAATACAACGCAACAATTTAAAAACAAATATCGTGATTGCGATGTTTTACTGATAGACGACATACAATTTCTTGCAGGCAAACCACGGACGCAAGAAGAAATTTTCCATACATTTAACGACCTTTACAGCGAAAATAAGCAGATAGTGCTTACCAGCGACCTGCCACCAAAAGAACTTGCCGGGCTGGAAGCCCGTCTTACATCCCGTTTTGCCGCCGGGCTTATTGCCGATATTACCATACCCGACTACGAAACACGCACCGCTATACTTGAAAAAAAGCTGTATAGCGAAAAAATTGAAATTCCAAAACCGGTAAAAGAATTTATAACCCGCAACATCGTTTCCAACATACGTGATCTCGAAGGCGCACTTAATAAAGTAATGGCATACGCAAACCTCACCAAAGCTACCATTACATTGGAGCTTGCCGAGCAGGCTTTAAAAGATCAGCTTGTTAACATAGAAAAACCCGACGTTACTATGGAATATATTCAAGAAATTGTAGCCAACCATTTTAAACTAACGCCGGATGACTTAAACGGAAGAAAACGTACGCAGTCAATCGTATTCCCACGGCAAATTGCCATGTATTTATGCCGTAAGATAATGGACAAGTCTCTGCCGGATGTAGGTAAATTTTTTGGCGGGCGAGACCATTCTACAGTGATACATTCTTGCGAAAAAATCGCCAATGAACTGGAGATGGATGAAAAATTACGCATCTTACTTGAAGAACTTGAGTTAAAAATACGTGGGGAATAAACCATAGTGGATAAATCTGTTTAAAACATGTTTATAAAATTGTTGAAAAGCGAGTGTAAAAAAACGATTGTGGAAAGTATGGATAACTGATATCTATGTCCACAGAAAATATACAGGTTAGTCCACAGGATAAATGGGAGTGTATAAGGCGTGGAATGCTTTTTCCACCAATCCACAGCCCCTATTACTACTGCTACTATAAATAATTATTGATACTATAAAACTATATATGATGGGAGTAAATTTAGATTATGATTATCACTTGTGAAAAACAGCAACTGCAAGATGCGTTAGGTTTAGCAATAAGGGCAGTGTCATCTCGTACGACTACGCCTATTTTGGAATGCGTGTTAATTACTGCCGAAAAAGAAAAAGGACTTACCTTTAGCGCAAGCAATTTAGAATTAACTATAAATACAACACCTATTATCGCCGAAATAAAAGAAGAAGGGCAAATTGCTGTTGATGCAAAACTGTTTACAGAAATAATAAGGAAGATGCCCGGCGAGCAAGTGTCTATTACAACGGATGATATGAGTAATGTAGAAGTAAAAAGCGGAAGGTCACGCCTTAATATTAAAGCGCAAGCAGCCGACGAGTTTCCTGTCATGGGTGAAAATGAGTTAGTGCCTGTTAACAAAGGCTTTAGCCTAAAGGCACAAGTTTTGCGGGATATGATTAAACAGACAATTTTCTCTGTTTCTACAGACCAAAACAGGCTTGTGTTAACGGGTGAGCTGCTGGAAGTGAAGGATAATACGCTACGCATGGTTGCAGTGGATATGTACCGGATTTCTTACAAGTCTACGCCTATTGAAGAAAGCGTGGACAGCAAAGCCATTGTTCCGGCAAAAGCGTTAAACGAATTAAGCCGCATGCTGCCAACAGATGAAGCAGAAGAAGTTACACTTGAACTCACCGACAGGCGCATTATTTTTAAGGCAAGTACGTTTACACTTATTTCTAATTTATTAGAAGGCGAGTTTATCCGCTACGACCAAATTTTTAGCGAAGATTTTACCACCATGGTAGAAGTAAACCGCAGCGATTTGCTTAACGCATTTGAGCGTGCAGTGCTTGTTGCGACGGAAAGTAAAATGCTGCCTATAAAAATTGATATAAATGACGATGATTTAGTTATAAGCTCCGTAAGTGACAGGGGCGAAACCGAAGAAGGCTTGCCATGTAGTACAGATGGCAAGGCACTAACCATTTCTTTTAACCCTCGTTATTTTATAGAATCGTTGCGTGCGGTAGAGGATGAAACGATTGTATTAAGGTTTAACACGCCGCTTAGCCCTTGCACGATAAGGGGTGCGGAAGAAACTTCCGACTTTAAATATTTGATAGTGCCACTGCGCAGCTAATGTGGGTAAGTAATATTTCTGCAAAGGGTTTCCGTAACCTTGACGTAGATTGCCAAGCACTGTCGCAGGGTGTCAATATCTTGCACGGTAAAAATGCACAGGGTAAAACTAGCTTTTTAGAAGCGGTGTATTTTTGCTCGTTTGGGCGGTCGCTACGGGCGGTTAGTGATAGAGAGCTGATAAATTTCGACCAAACATTTGCCCATATAAGGTTGGATATTAATAAAGATGATTATGCCACTACGTTGGATGCCCATATAGAAAAATTCGGCAGCAAAACAAAAAAGGGCTTGGCATTAAACCAAGTGCCTATCAGGCATATGAAAGACTTGTTTGGGCGGTTGCTGGTAGTGATGTTTTCGCCGGAGGATTTGCGCATTGTAAAGGCAGGGCCATACGAACGCCGTCGTTTTATGGATATGGAAATATGCCAGCTTTCGCCGGTGTATTATGCCGATTTAAAGGAATATCACCGTGCGTTAAAGCAGCGCAATGCGTTGTTAAAAATTTTGCAAAAAGATAAAACACAGCAAGATTGTTTATGTATTTGGGATAGCCAGTTAGCAAACTACGGTAAGCGCATAATGGCTGCACGGGCAAAATTTATAAAAAGAGTAGACACTATTGCCCGGGAAATACATGCCACCATTACCCAAGGTGCAGAAGCGTTAACGTTAGAATACGCCCCAAGCATCAACGATACAGAAAATTATTTGGCAAGTTTAGAAAAAAACCACACAAGAGATATTGCCCAGGCAACAACCACTGTGGGCATCCACAAGGACGATATCAACTTTACGATAAACGGTATATCTGCAAGATACTTTGGCTCGCAAGGGCAGCAACGCACAGCGGCGTTGTCTGTAAAGCTTGCGGAAATTGAAATAATAAAACAAAGCACCAACGAAACACCCGTGCTGCTGTTGGATGATGTTTTGTCCGAGTTAGACGGCAGCCGCCAGCATTTTTTGCTGGAGCAGATAACCAACTTACAGACGCTGATAACCTGCACAGGGTTAGAAGATATTTTACTGGGTCTAAAAAACCACAAAATTATACAAGTTTCGGAAGGTAAAATGGCTTAAACACAGACTTAAAAAAGGTTTTACCAAAAGAACAAGGTAACCAGTTACCTATAAGGAGATAATTATGTCGCATAACGAATATTCAGCAGAAAATATACAGGTACTCGAGGGGTTAGAGGCAGTTAGAAAACGCCCAGGCATGTATATTGGTTCTACGTCTGCCCGTGGGTTGCATCACCTTGCGTACGAAATTGTAGACAACGCCGTAGACGAAGCGTTAATGAACGTGTGCGACACGATAACCGTAACTATTCACGAGGACAACAGTATATCCGTGCGGGATAACGGGCGTGGTATACCTGTAGGTATCCAGGCGCAAACCGGCTTGCCTGCTGTGGAAGTTATTTTCACCAAGCTGCACGCTGGTGGTAAATTTGGTAATGGCGGCTACAAGGTAAGCGGCGGTTTGCATGGCGTTGGTGCTTCTGTAGTAAATGCGCTGTCTGAATGGACGATTGTTACTGCATACGACGGCGAAAAAATGCACGAGATTCGTTTTTCCCGTGGTGAAAAAACCCAAGACGTAACTGTTATTGGCAGCACCACAGAAAAAGGTACACTTGTACACTTTAAACCCGACCCTCAAATGTTTGAAGAGCTTGAATATAACTTCGAAACCCTAAAACAACGCCTGCAAGAGACGGCGTTTCTTACCAAGGGTTTGTGCATTAACCTGACTGACTTGCGTGTAGAACCTGTGCGCAACCGCACCTATCACTACGAGGGCGGCATCAAAGAATTTGTGCAGCATATTAACAAAAGCAAAACAGCTTTAACCGAGCAAGTGTTTTATTGCGAAGCCACACACGAAAATGTAGTGGTTGAAATTGCGTTGCAATACACCGACGCCTACCAAGAAAGCACATATTCGTTTGTAAACAACATCAACACGGTAGACGGTGGTACACATATCACCGGCTTCCGCACCGGGTTAACCCGTACCATTAACGATTATGCCCGCAAGTTTAATATGCTAAAGGAAAACGAGAAAAACCTGAGCGGCGACGACGTGCGTGAGGGTATCACCGCCGTTATTTCCATTAAAGTAGAAGACCCGCAGTTTGAAAGCCAAACAAAGTCTAAATTTAATAACGACGAAGCACGTACCGCAGTAGACAGCGTTTTAAGCGAACATTTTGCGTACTTTTTGGTAGAAAACCCAAGCGTGGGGCGTACTATCGTAGAAAACAGCCTTGTTGCTGCACGTGCAAGAGAAGCCGCAAAAAAAGCACGGGAGCTTGTAAAGCGTAAGTCTGTGCTGGAAAGCGGGCGTTTGCCTGGTAAACTTTCCGATTGCAGCGAGAAAAACCCTGAACTGTGTGAAGTTTTCCTTGTAGAGGGTGACAGTGCGGGCGGCAGTGCTAAGCTTGCACGTTCGCCACAGACGCAGGCAATTTTGCCGCTGCGTGGTAAGATTATGAACGTAGAAAAAGCACGCCTGGACAAAATTTTGGAAAACAACGAAATTAAAGCCATGATAACTGCCTTTGGTACAGGTATTCATGAAGATTTTGATATTTTGAAGTTGCGCTATCATAAAATAGTGATAATGACGGACGCTGACGTAGACGGCTCGCATATTCGTACGCTTATGCTCACGTTTATGTACCGTTTTATGCCTGAGCTTATAAGTGGTGGATATATTTACATTGCACAACCGCCGTTGTACAAAGTGGAAAAAGGCAAAAAAGAATACTACGCATACAGTGACGTAGAGCTGCAAAATATCCTTGCGGAAATTGGGCGGGATGGCATTAAGCCAATACAGCGTTACAAAGGGCTTGGTGAAATGGATGCCGACCAGTTGTGGGATACCACCATGGACCCGGAAAGAAGAATATTGCTGCGTGTATCGCTGGAAGATGCCATTGCTGCAGACTTGATTTTTACGCAGTTGATGGGCGACAAAGTAGAGCCGAGGAGAGAGTTTATACAGGAGTTTGCAAGCCAGGTTAAGAATTTGGATGTGTAGGGATGACTGAGGAGTACGGATTCCAGGATTATTGCTTTAATTGGAACAAAGATAAAAACCTTTCAAATATCAGAAAGCATGGATTATCTTTTAAAGAAGCGGCATCGGCTTTTCTTGACCCGTATGCTACAATAATTGATGATATCGAACATTCACAAGATGAAGAACGGTATATTTTGGTTGGAATGAGCAAAAAATTAAACTTATTGATGGTGTGCCATTGCTATAGGGATGATGACGAAATAATTTGCATAATTTCTGCAAGAGCAGCAACCAAAAAAGAACAAAAATTGTATGGAGGTGCGAGACATGATTGATACATCGGACATTAGAGAATTAACGGAAGAAGATTTTGAAAGAGGACGCAAAAACCCGTATGCGGAAAGAATGCGGAAAAACGGATACAAAATTATCATTGATGTATCTCCGGATGATATTGCAAAAATGGGAGAGCGTAATGTAGAGCATATCAACAATTTGGAATACAGGGGATGGCTTGGTTTAGACCCTGATGAAGTAGAAGCTCTAAAAACTTACAGAGAATCAATGAAGGACTATCAAGTATTAGCAGAGTAAACTTAAAGGAGCTGCTTAGGCAGCTCCTTTTTTATTGCCCCTCCGCCCCGTCATTAAACTCTTGCAAGCAATTTGCGCAAATTTTAAAGCCCTTTACTATGGCTACAGTTTCTTCGCTGTCGCAAACATTGCAGATATCCTCTTGCGATACTTCGAACAGCTTTAGGGTGATGGTGTTGCCGAGGTTGGTATATACCTCTAGCTTTGTGCCTGCCCGCCAACCAACCCGCTTGCGTACAGTGGCAGGCAAAAGAATACGCCCAAGCTCGTCTATGGTGGCTATGCTTGT
>Ga0131853_10002892_pt1 | contig 30785 bp, 24 predicted proteins | sample TergutLab28metaG_FD_92764 | JGI IMG/M metagenome (GOLD analysis project Ga0131853, IMG submission 92764) | Labiotermes labralis P1 segment gut microbial communities from Petit-Saut dam, French Guiana - Lab288 P1 (version 2) (version 2) | ecosystem: Host-associated > Arthropoda: Insects >... | reverse complement strand
CCCTTTTCCCGCGGGAGGATCCGGTCCCCTACCCACAGACCCTTTTATCCTAAAAGGATTTTTCCCCCCCCCCCCCCCCCGCCATAATTACTTCAAATTTCTTTCAAATCATTTTGGACAGCAACTGATTCCGTATAAATTCTTTAACAAGCCTACTGCCATTAGTGTACACCCACAAGTACAACATAAAAGTTGCTTCCTTTGTCACTAATTCAGTACCCTCTGGACAAAAAAGCATTTTTACATTGTCACCGACATTAAAACCTTGACTCCCCCACTAAGATTGTTGTAGGGATGGATTTTATCTTCAAAACTGTCAACAGAAGCACGTAACAGTGCGTACAATATCTCTTTGCTATACACAAGTGGTCAACCCTGTTTTCTGACGCGGGTGTACGATGCTTGTCTGACTTCACCTTCCATTTCTTCTTACTGCCCTACCTACTTCAGCCAGCCTGTCTCTGTAACGCTCTGCGTTGCCAAGCCTTGCAGCCAACAGGTGCGAGAGAGAGAGAGAGAGAGAGAGAGCGACAGAGCTTCCTTCAAGGTGAGGAGACAGATGCGAGCAAGCATCGCTTCGTTCCACCACCACCGACACAGAACCTAAAGGTTACATACCTACAGCAACTATTTTTACGTTCCTTGCTTCAATGATCGATTCCTTCGAAGTAGGTCAGAACATCATGCGAAGACATCCACTTCTGCGTATTTTATAACCCCTGTCTTCGGCAGGCTTTTTTTTTTTTTTTAGCTAGCAGGCCTAGTGCCTTCACAGCAAACCAAAGTGCCGCCGAACCACCCCTCATTCGCTGTCATCCTGTGCGTATTCAATATATTCACATGCCAAGGAACAAGAACCCGCGATCTGGAACCTACGCAGCCACTGCGATCGACATAAAAGATCGAACGATTCTCGTGCGGTTTGTAACAGTGTGATGTCACTGTACCAGTGCCATGCTAACCGCTGTCATTGTCAGACATGTACCTAACATACACGTCTTGGTAGCTGGCAGTATTCGCATGTTCAGGTAAGCGGCTGACATTATGCAGACACGGCTGTCACCTGGTTATTACGCAGTATCAGATGAACTCGACACCACAGGAATAAATAAGCACCTCCTTCCTGTATTATATAGCTCTACTGAGACACCCGGAAGCGTTGTGTTACGTCACACGCAGTTTCAAGATGCGGTGGACGTGCGAATTTTAAATTGCGGCACGTGCCTACACATTTACATCACACAGAAGGGCACATGAATCAGTGCGTCATATATTTTAGCGTTTACTAACGCATGCAGCAATCCAAACTTCACACAAAACGTCATGTTGTCAAACAGGAATTGACCAGAAATCCGTGCAGAACGGAAGTTCCGTCACCTGTAACAGCTGTGGACAGATGGAACTTTAAACAACTTTCGTAACTGATTAAAAATCAAGAAATTTTCTCAATCCTAGTAGTACACGCACAACTGGCCTCAATCAGACTTTGTCAAGCTCCTTACCAACACAGTGACAGAACTACAAATACCCTTAGCCTCTAGAAGGCAGTGAAAGAACCCACGACCGAAGAAATCCGAACTGTAGGTATTCCGATGAACCTATAACACAGGAATATCTCTAGCTGACAATACGACGGTTACATTTCAAAAGGCATGAGTCTCTTGTACCGTGGAAGTTCTCTGGTCAAACTCACAATGCCATCTCACAGACGGGGTTCCCACAGTCTTCACAGATACCAAACAGCCTAACCTTACATACTAACCACGGAGTCAACCGTATTGGGGGGGGTTGTTAAAATGTAAACTTTATGTGTACACATCGCATGAGAGAGACTATGCTGATGGAGGCACAGCTCCCGGAATTTTTAACCTCGGTACAATACGAACAACCTGAGCGTTCAGCCTCAAGTTCCAGCTGCTTGATGGATGATAAAATAACCCGACAGACAGATTTAATACCAATCAGCCAGCAGACTGGTGGGCCCCACAGTTGGCCGGGATATGACAAAGGATCAAAGGTAAAGTTTTCTCTGTGCTTCATTCAGCTCCAAGCCATGACGGAATATGGGAGACTGGTGGTATAGCTCTATGCATTAACCTCGACACCATAGAAGATGAATGGTCAGAGTCATGCCCCGGCCGCTCTGACCCTGTGCCCACTGAACATGCAGTTATGTTGGTCCCATATCCGGTGCTTACACACTTCAGTAAACAATAAAACCTTGTCCCAGCTGCGGGTCGAACCAAAATTACTCAGCCGTAGGCCCCTAGCCCAGTCACCTTACGATTTGGGGAAGGTGCAGAAAAGCTTTCCCTTTGTCATTTCAATATCAGACTGTTCCGTATAGTGCTAGTTAACAACACATACTTCCAGCCAAGAAAACACAATTATTTTCCGTGTAAACAGACGGTTACCCAACGCTGGATTATGATGAGAGATAAAACCTAACCCAACGGCAATCCCCACAGTTATGCCTTGTACTCGCAAACATCCCGGAATTCTGAAAGCAGTCTATTCCCACCCGAACATTCTGCTACGCGAATTTGTCAAAGGCTTAAACGGGGAACTGCGCTAGAATTTTACAACATAAACCCTAACCAGGTCGGCTGAAATTTAAGCTGTGATCCTGTCAAAATCAAGACAACCATGGAACCATAATGCTGGTTAGCCAAGCAGCAATCTGAGATGCAAAACGAATGCCACAAAATGACAATGAACAAGACAGGAAATTTTCGCACAGCGCAACACTTTTGCCGTGTTTTCATACACCCAATGGCACTGGTAAACTGGTAACCAAGGCACTTATACAAGCAATGGTATCCTTGGTAACATGGGTACCTATCGAAGCACAGGTAACCTCTGCAGCATATGTAACCTACGCAAAAAGAGTACCACAAAAGTAATCTCCGTAAAAAGGGAACAAAGAGAAGCAAAGACAACTCTGGTAACGAAGGACAGCATCCATGCAGCATCGGTAACTTTACAATGAATGGTAACATCAGAAAACATGGAACAGCAGCAGTGGTCATCTTGAATGACACAGCAAGCATGGGAACATTAATAACCTATTTTAAGTTCCGAAGTGTCGAAAAGCTCTTAGGGGGCAAGAATACGACAGAAGCATTACACCGGATCCCAAAGCCACTGAGATATTACACGAAACGAAGAAGCTGATGCCCTCGGCAAAGAAGGCCACTTTGAACACACAAACCACAGACACGGAGATACCATACCATTCTGTCAAAACCACAACCCGAAGGATTTTCAAGATGATGAGCGTTCGGAGACTGGCAATAAGCACGCAAAAACCTCAGAAAGGCTCAACTGCAACACACCTGAATGGCCAAGGAGCCAGGCCGCTGCAAACGTTCGGTTCCTCTACTTGCCGGACATGACTGCCCTGCGAAACATATATATCGCAAAGAGTTATTTTCCCATCCCTATCGCACACACACTGTAATCAACAAGACGAGATGGACCAGCACTAGTTGAAATGCACCGCAGTACAGTGCTTTACCTTCTACACCTGAAAGCCAAAGGTACTGGCAGGCAACAGGTCGAAAGTGTGACTCGCTGTCAACATAACCCCCATTCGAATAAATAATACATGTTAATAACCAAACCAGTCATAACGTAATGTATGTAGGTCTTCATGTAAAGTGCCCATTGTTTCTGCCCAACCGTGACCGGGACTGGAATGTGTCAATAAATTTCATTAAACATTCCCAATACCAATTTTCGCGCAAATCCGTCCAGTGAGAGTCGAGTTGTTCCATGCGGGCGGACATGACGAAGTCAATAGTCACGTTTCGTTAGCTGCTTTCCAGACTCGCCTAAAAACAATGTTAAGTGAACAGTTAAAACCAATAAACGCCCTGCAGCCACCCTTCTACCGCAGTGTCAAAATGGCATCCACCAGGATTCAATATACCCAAACCAACACCTGCCACATGTAAATGTTCGATCAGTCTCAAAAACAGAGAACCGTTCCCGTAATGAAATTACATGGTATGACAGTCAAGTAGCACGCAACCCTTTACAGCAAAAATAAACAAGAGTGGAAAGAGTACGCGTGTTTCTCAAGGCACGTACGTTAGTCAATGTTTACACCCCATCAGCGTACAATGGGTCTGTTCAATTTCATGGCACCGCGTTAAAATTCATGTACAAACTGTGCATGTATACATAAATAAATGCTTAGCTAATCGAACAATTACTGGTTACATTTCTTTCTACCTTCCTATTACTCCCTGCCCCCACCCCCCAATACGCTTAACCGTACAGTCCCACACTCGATGTACAAACACTGAGCCATTTACAATCAGAAATCTGGATGTGGCACGATTTAACACTCTATTACAAACACCTCTCTCCGTAATTTTCCACTGAAATCCCCTACCAGCCGATTCTGGTGGCGGCGCGGTCTAAGGCGTTGATCTGCTGTCTCTCGCTTGCTGGCATTATGGATTCGAATCCAGCAGGGGCATGGATGTCTGTCTCTTTCTAGAGGCATGCGTTGTCAGGCAGACGTCTTTGCGACATGCCGATCCCTCGTCCAGAGGAGTCCTGCGTGTGTGTGTGTGCGTGTCACTGAATGAGATTAGGTGGAAATAACCCTCTACACCTACAATGAGTAGGTCGAAAGAGGCCAGGATAAGAAAGAAACAATCTCCTACCGTAAGATTAATGTGGCACTTCAATAAGTAATCGAATATCTGCCCCAATTACTCAACAAAACTGTCCTTATGTCCATCACTGCGATCCTCGGTTGGGGCAAGCGCGCCGAGTGCAATAACACGAACAACTTCTTAGCACTTTGTATATCCCATAACAAACAAACTCCATTCAGTCAACTAATGATATGGCTCTATTAACGTGCACCCGAACGATTTTAATTCATTTACCACGGTGCCACCACTGTCCCATTCAACCTCCTGTATTTCCACTAAATCTAAATTATACTTTGCTAATTTTCTTGCAAATGACTTCAGTGAGGCAGACCTACAGGATCTCCTCACATTCCACGTTCCAAATAGCATGTGTCCGCTTTCAAATGCTTGGGTCATTCCCAAGCATCTCTCCAAGTCCAAGGCCCTGTGTAACATTTCGTAACATGGTAAATTTTTATGGAAAGGATTTGTCAGCCTCTCGCCCAATGCTCAAGATGGAGGGCCACTCCTTTTCAACTATCCGCAACTCATTTAAAATATTAGCAGCCACCCTCCATATCCGGAGGCCTTCTTCCCCTACATCTGAAACCTCAGGATGCGCCATATCGTGGTGACAGGGGCCTAATTACCATGGCAGATAAAGGTCACCCTGGAGCAGGCCACAAAGGTCCAGAGGGGTAGAAGAGGTACAGCTCTAATTTTTCTTGAACCTCGGCGCTAAATGGGCTGGGTGGTCCCCGGGCCATCCAGCCAGTAGCAAGTCGCTATACTGACTACGCTACCTCGGCCCACCATGGCAGATAAAAACTGTGGAGATCAAAATGTCTCTATACCGCAGTGCATATGATGATGCACGATGATCCCGGTACCTGCTTTGAGCTTGGAAATTATATTTCAAGCTGCTATTACTAATTCATTTTCAATTATAACGTGTATTACTTTGAAGACACACTTTCAGTCCAACGTCGTAAAAACAGTCACACTACAATGTATGTTAAAAAAACAACTGTATCTACTGACATCTAAAACAAAAAGCCGTGCGTTTTTTTACAATGTCTCAATATACACGGCGACACTAACAAGAGCAGAGTACATTGAATCTGACATACAGCTTCAAATGTTGGGAGCGTCACCATGATTATTACTTTTGGCAAGTAATAAACATTTCATACAGCGTGTGCGGGTGCGTTCGCAGTAAACGCCACATGCCTAGCTTCAATGGTGCGTTCCTTATCCTCAACAGATACAAAGGCACAGACCATGACCGCCACGTTACACATTCTACAATCACACAACCTTAATACAGGTTGCATATATTTCAAAAGCATACGACGTAACACCCTTCAAACTTTTCAGGTCGCTCCAGTTCGTTCGCCATGTAACTGCATAAAATTAACTACAGACAAGGGGTAGTTCAGTCGATATAGCAACTACGTCACGGGCTGATGTCCGAGGAATGTTTATTTCTCGTCAGGGACAAGAATTTTTGTGGACACCGCATCTAGTAACCTCAGAACAAAACCCACTGAACACAACTTCGCTGGTTCGGTAAGACAGTGCTCAAACCACCCGGATAATGGCGTTCTGGCCAACGTCGCGCTTCTTGCTTTTGATCAATTTACTTACACAATGTTACTCAACACTACTTCCAATTACTATCAAATTAGAAATTCTCCCAGCCCGAAGTTAAGCCATACGCATACTAAGAAGATGAGTGAACGAACTGCATGTGTACAAAACCGTAAGCTCCCACTTACTAATCCCAATTTAAAAAAATAGCCACCATATATCTGATTGCGGGAAATACTTCGTTCTTCGTGGCAAAGTTATCCCAGAATTCACAACAGTTCCATTCCTAATTTGCCTCCACGCGCTAACAACTACGTTCATATCATCATCGGTCACAAAGTTAGGCCTTGACAGACTGTTTCGGGCTCGCCTAACAGTCTCTTCTTGGTTTTCCAAGCAGTCTTCGTCCATTTGCTCTACAATTCAGCACTACGTTCACGAAGTCTTTTATCACAGAATACATGTACTTCCCGCCCAAATTACACAGACTTCAAACAGTATAACATCCCCTGACAATTTTGAAGTCCAGTCCAGTCCCACATGAAAGACGACGTCTGGCAACGAGGTACGTCCCCCTCTCTTCTACTCACGTTACCTCCTCCCGCGTTTACCTCACTCTCTCCCTTCCACGCACAGCATCACAACCTCTGTTGGTCCATTCCGTGCAAGCAAGGTGGCCAACACAGTACTGCCAATACAGGGCATTCATTGCGGGAACAGCCAACATACAGCACCAACACCAATTTATAACTCGCTATATTTCTTCCTGAAGTCTCTCGCAACAAATAGCATCGCAATGGTGAAATCTTGATGGATAACTGTTATCCATTCTTCATAACTGCATATCTTTAATTGCGGACATTTAAAAATTACGTATAACGCAAGTAATTCAGTGTTCACATTTTACATTAAACGAAAGGAGAGCCGTGGAAGCGAACATCACCAGGCGTTTATTACATCTACGCCGTTACATATCAGCTTCTGCCTCCAACATTTCAACGAAACCTTACCGACATCCGGTTGCCGTGTCGGGCAACAGACATGCTACCAACGAAACTTTACCATCCTGTCATTTCACATCACGTAGTGACAATGCTCAACATCAGTATTCATAACTTAGCAAAGTAATAAAAAAATACAACAAAATGGTGTCCTTTGTAATACGCTGAAAATCCTTGCACACTGCCAACCTCCGTGTCATTATTTTCTTTGGTGCGTGTTTCTGAACAAGCAAATTCTCTTCGCCTAGACCCGAGGATTGTAACAAGTGACATAACATTCTCCGCGTATCTTTTTTACCTTATACAACTCAAAGACAGAATTCTGGCTTCCGGTTAGTCAGTACAGTGACAAGGCTACGGGCTGAACGACTGACGAATCGGGTGCCATTACCGGCTGGGACAAGAGATTTCGCCATACCACAAAGCAACCAGACCGGCTCTGGGGTTCACACAACCTCCAACCCAACGCACACCGGGGTCTTTCTCCAGGGGTAAAGAAACTGCCGCTGCGGGAAGCCGACAACTCGCACCCCCAGTTGCAGTGCCGACGCTATGAATGCAACAGACCACAACTCCACTATGCTCCTTCGTGGCATGGGGCTTAAACGCATGCACAGGCACAACTTTCACCTATGTACACGAAACCACAGAAAGTACACAAAACATCACGTTCATGATTTAAATCCGCACCAAATCCATACAGATAAACGTGCGGGAATGTTACCGCATACTCTTACACGATGGATCCATTCGGCTTATGACACAACGAGTGGCAGCCCCATGTTAGTGTGGTAATAATATATATTTGATTTACATAAGGAGAAGGAAATTAGTTAACTGCCTAACCAGGCACTAGCTCAATATCTACCTCGTTCTATGGAGCTGGCATCTCGGTACGTTAAAATTTGGGTTACAGATTTCGTGGGTTACAAAAATGTATCCTATGTGAAACAGTAGTGTACTCATTCGCAGTCTTAACACTGCTACTGGTGTACACGTGTCGCCACGTGACTATTTCAACAGCACATCTCGCGACGATCAGGACTACAAAAGGGGCCGGATTTACGTGCAAGCTACATTAGTCCACTTACGGCCTCAGTGGGGCCGCCTCACAAAATGCGCTTGTAAATAATGAAAATCACAATACAAAGTAATGATAATTATTGGTATAAATACCTATCGCCGGTTGTTACTTCGTGTTATTATTAGTTATTATTGTCACTTATTATTATTTTAACATTAATAAAAAATTTACGTAATATAGTATTTTATACATGTCCTTCCACAAGCATGAAAACCAATTAAACCTCAAATCTGTTAGAGGCGGAGGGCCCTCTGAAATGTTACAGCTTAAGGGCACCAACACGCTTAAATCCGGCCCTCACTACAAAGACAAATCGCAGACGTTTTAATGTGGTCCTAGCAACACAATGACTTTCGGGTGTCACAACATAAAGTTACGTCCAGGACACGTAAACCAATACTACAGCAACTGTACGTGTTAACATCTGCACTGGACTGTGGCGCCACACCGGTACTCCACAAGAGCATGTGCTCACGTACATAAAATTGTCTTGCAGCCTGTGATTTGGTTATTGGAGGCCTTACGTTTGTAAGAATGAAACGCAATGAGGGAATTTCATAAAATTAGCAATAGAGCATGAACATCAAAAGTTACCCTGAAAAAGAGTATGTCTCTTAAATGTGAAACCACTACGAAAGCTGTTCATTTCTGTAACCATACCGAACACAGGTTGAGGGTGGGCCATAACAGGGCAGGGAGGTGAACAGGAACTTTTAAGTTGTAGTACCGAAATTCTCTTACAGAGCCATGTCATTTAACAAATATACATAAAAATTGAGAAAAGTGCACAGTGTAGAAGTGCGTGTTAGGCCTGCAGGCACCTCACAATTCAACAGTGATATCAACTTCTTTGTAGTTGCACCATGCATGTTGATAATATTAAGTTCTTTATTTGTCCAGCTAATGCATACAATACTTTTAGAACTGTTAAAATCATTTAAAATTATAATAGTTGCTCCAACATGATGGTTTATGTAAACTGAAACATGCTCGAGCAACTATTATAATTTAAAATGATTTTTAACAGTTTAACAATTTTATAAAAATTGTGTCCATTAGTTCGACAAATAAAGAACTTTGTGATATCAACATTCTGACCCCACAACAAGTACTTTCCTGTTTGGTGTTTAACTATAACATTTTGCATGAAGGTTTCTATTCCATGCATTTTCATATAGCAATCGTATCTTTAATTTTCCAAATAAATGCACATTGACAATTGAATATTTGTATTGTTTAATAAATGCCTTCTGCATGTTATGGCGCTCACTGTGCCATCCTCACATATATCTCTTATCACTTCTCAAAACCATCTGCTTATTATATGGTTGTTACAATGTTTGAGTTACAGAGCAGAGCCATTATCTATAAGACAATAATGTTTTAATAATTATGAACAATCTTAGGACAAGCAGATGGTTTTGAGAAGTGATAAGAGATCTTCCCAAGGATGGTGCAGTGAGCACCAAAACCTGTAGGAAATATTTAGCAGAAAATACAAATACTCAACCGCACATGTATATTTAGGTGCAAAATTAAAGCAAATTGCTACGACATTTTGCATTCACAATCCCTGCTTCAAGGACAACAAGTGAAAAGTCATTCTCCAAACAAAGAGGACTTCACACATTTGACATTAACAATCACAAAGAATGAGACCTAACAGTCCATCTCCATGAAGATATTGCCTACAAACCCAAAAGAGCAAGAACCTTTGCTGGCATAAATACTGGAAGAAAATCACTTACGGGAGTTCCAAGATTTAACATTATAATAAACTTCTGACTTTCGAATGAATGATTCATGCAGACATGGATACTTTGCTCTTTACACGTTTTATATCCACCGAGGGTAAAAAATTATAAAAGAAAAACCGTGGCGCTGAAATTCCAATTCACCTTGTTCTCAACAGTAAACATATTCCATCAACACCAGTAAGACAATACACACAAGATGAATCAATCCTCTCAACTTGTGGAACGTAATGAAACTTATTTTTCAATATTCTTTAGTACGCTTTAGCATGTAAAACTGTTAAAAGGACCAACAAATGCGCTTGAGTGTATGAATGTAAGTTTAATGTGTAGTAATCACCAACAGGTTTCGGCCACTCCTGTGGCCATCTTCAAGATGGCAAGAACAAGAATACAACCATAACTATAATCTATCAGAACCCAACCCATAGTCTAAAAATATCACACAATTTTGATAAAATAAAATTATTAAGTACTCAGTCTAACACAACAACATATTTATTATATTAACAGCTACTAGCTTCAGCCGTAACGTACATCATCAGGCCATTTCATAGAAACTTAAAAAAACCAATACATATGATGCAAAATCGTCAATACATATGGGATCCCATTTACATTTATATCAATATAATTTGCACTATATGTACCAGCTTTTTTAAGTTTTTGTGAAATGGCCTGATGATGGCTATTATGACCGGAACTAAGAGCCATTAATATAATAAACATATTTAGTGTTAAAGTAAGTACATATATAATTTCATTTTATTGCTGTACTTCAAACACAACAGGATGTCCTCTACCAAAATTGTACATACACACACACACACACACACATATATATATATATATATATATATTGTTAAATTCACAGTTAAAAGAGTATCTTACATACAAGTATAAAATACAATAAGATAAAAAGTTGTTGTACACATATTATGGTGCTGTGGATGGTGAAAAGAGATCATACACGTAGTGAATTATTGTCGGGGCTCGTGAGCGATGATATAAGCAGCACAGTCCACCCGGAAACATGTTCGTGGTTACTAAATAATAAACTTACTCATACACCCACGTACATTTGTTGGCCTTTTTTTAAAATTATATATGTATATATTTGATAACGCACAGAACACATGTCCTACAGTAGACTGTCATATCATTCAACTACAATGTAAAAACTGTCACGGTTTCTCTCTAAAGGAAAACTTATGGCGCCGTTAAGAATTAGAAAAATATTAATACCAATCCCCTCCACCGACCTAGCTCTATCGGTCGCTTCCAACGCCATGATACGGTACCTGTGCTTGCCCACCACCACCATTCTCTAGCGAATCTAGGAGAACTTATCTTTCGTTACAAGCTATTCATACGAACGTCATTCCCGGCAGAAAAACTCTGTTCCCAAGCACGTGTAAAAACAAATGGCGTCCTACGCAGTCGTTACGACGAAGAGCGAAGAAACAACCTTGCCCTTGAATCACAAACGCAGCTTGCCCTGACATGGTATCATACGATCATGTGACACGGTATGTTGTCAAATCTACTCCGGTTGGAAATCAGTATTTAAACACCCACATCCACGCCATTTCAAATGTTCTCGGAGTTATAAAACTCGGGCTAGAAATTACTAATGTCGGCCGAAACCGTCCTCACACCAAACGCCAATCACTACAAAACACTCGCATACTACGACTGCTTCCAACTCGAGTACTACCGACATGCATGCTGATCACGTGTCCAAGAACTCAAAAAAAAAAAAAAAAAAAAGTCGACCCGGGACAAACAAGCACAGAGACGTTCACTAACATTCTCTTTACATTAACAATTCGTGGAAACTTCACTAGATGTTCTTTATCAAAAACTACATTATTTAGGAAACAAATCCAAATGTGTTAAAATTCATAAAAACGGCACATCCTTTGTCCTAACAATCAGGCAGTAAAAGGACTAACATGGTAAGTTATTTCACGGCTTTGTTGGTGATACGTTACTTCACTTCACTGTTCAGTGTCACCTCGAAGTAAAATGGTCGTTCATCCCAAACAGGAAAGGATATGGCACGTCACTTTAATTATCACCATCAGCGCCAGCTATTATCCTTCGTTTTGCACCGAATAATTTGCGATAACGCACAGCTCATATATATTAACAATTTTATTCACTGGGGTTTCCATACGAAAAGAAATACTATGCGTTCACACACTAACCTATCACACAGGTATTGCACACGCCACTACAATGACCATCAATGCAAATCCACTGTCTACAAACAAAGACAGCAAATCTAACAACTCAATATCAAACCAATGTACTTTTAAATCCGAGACATTGTTCTTCCCTATATATGAGCACTGGAGGAGTCCTAATACCTCTACTGTACAGGTATTGCATGATGAAACCACACCTCCCTAGCAGGACCCCAGTCACAAAAATCGACTAACGAACACTGGGTGTTTGGATTATTCATTTCTACTCACCTATTTTTCTCCAGTTCGTTATGCGTCGTCCTGAAAATAAAAAAAAAACCGTGAACAAAACACACTGGTCTTCTACTTGCATTATGAAGTGCAGCACAAAACAATAGACTGCACAGGAACACAAAGTAAAGATACCAACCTGCTTCCCTGAGATTTTTTTGTCTTTGGTCTTTTCAGACTTCTGAGATCATCTGGCATAGGCAGTGTTGATGCGTATCCATGTTCGGCCTCTGTAATAAAAAGATTAAAAGAGCGTCAAAATCAGCTGATTTCCAGGCCAACAACTGACAAGGGAGCCATGTTGACGTGGATTGAGACTCCAGAATCACAACTACAACACGCCCAAACTCACCTCGTTCTCGCCTTTCTAAATATTCTGCAGCTTGCAAAAGTGCAGCAATGCTCATAATTGTTATTTTAAAAGTAAAATACTAAAAGAAGAGAAATATAATACAAATGTTACGGACTAATCAACACCACAGGTCCGCGCCCTTACACTTCACTACTGCATTTATTGATGTCAAACGCGAACAGAGCTTTCCTGTGCGCGCATATGAAAACAGCGCTACGATTGGCTGCTACGGACTAAACGTCATAGAACCAACCAATAGTGTATTCGGTTTTATCAACTGGAATTACCTGAGAAGTCACGTGAATCTCATGCCTCCAAACAAAACAAACAGCTGTGTAGCAACCAAACGAGCAGGGATCCGGAAAGGAATGGGGCAAGCGTCCAAAATGAAATAAAAAATTCGAAAAATAATTATGTAGTACTACGATTTTAGCATCTATATTCACCAGTAGGTGTTTCATTACTGAAATATTGGACCCTAAAATATATCAGGTGGTCATTCATGCCAATCCAGTGGTTTCATAGTCAACGCTTTGGCACTTATGCATGTGGTGATATACTTGTTATAAACAAATTTGGATATGCAACCATGGCGTAACTATATGGCACGTTCGTTTAGGTCTGGTTAATCATCTCGAAAAGCATTCGCCTTAAGGAGAATTTTATGGGGAATACATTGTTTTTTGTTTTTCTATCAAACTTGCTATCAACACTTTTGAGAGTTATGCTCAAGATGGTGCATAATTTTAAATGACTGCTGTCGACTTTGTTTTGTGGAACTCCCAATTTAGAATTTCATATTCATTTGGTCAGCATGCACATTTCTGGAACTTGTCCTCACAAAGACATTACAAACTCAACAGATTATGATGCATTGCAATACAAGTATGTATCAATCCCCATAACCTGCCCACATATAAATCTTAGGCCTATAACACAAAATAAAATGCAAAACATACGTAATTCTTTCAACTAAACTTCCTTTTAATCATCCCTCAGATGTCACACTCATCCATGAAAAGTGCACAGTTTTCTCTTATATAATATGTTAGAGGTACAGCGATAAAAGGTACTAAATAAAACTTAACATTAGAAAGGCCTAAAAAATAAAAGATATATTTTCCACTATTTTCAATTCTTTGTTTTTAGCCTTTAATTGTTTCTGTACTGTATAAGTGACATAGTGGTGAGCAGATCCAGTTGTTACAATTGTTGGTTTATTAGTTTTGCACTGTATTTTGCTGTATTTATAAACATACAGTGGCCATATGCAAGTTTTAAAAAATATTCCTACAGAAACCGATTATTCTCTCCTCTGTAATGAATTAAACCTACTAAACTCTTCTCGTTTGAACTTAGTCCTGTAAACACAATCTTATGGCACAGCACATAACCTCTAGAATATGTAATCAGCCCAATGAGAGAATTTTACACAGGACAGAACAGCACAGATAAATATTCACCCAAAATGCCCAACTGGAATTCAAAACCACAACCTGTGTTCGACCCACTGTGTTTGGTCTTGCCATTCCTAGTAATACAGTAGGCTTCACTTAACACAGAGGTATGTTCCTGAAAATCATTTTTTAATGTGACACAACACAGAGCAAAACAACAACAAGGGTGCTAGTACATCCGTCCCAGATCCCACCAGCTGCCATAAAATTATACTCACACATGCTTGGGAACGTTAATCAAACGTTTTTGTCGCCAAAGTAGTCACTAATCAATGTTAAATTGAAATAATGTTATTTGGGGTAACAAAAAATGACTGCCTGTACATACAAAATTTGCCACAAGGTATCTGAGGCTTTATGTTCCCTATAGTGCCACTAAGTCTACACACAGTTGTTCCCATGCATATTTAAGAGAAAAATAGAAGCCCTATGACTTTACAATATTTTGTGGTGCAACCAGCCCCCTAAATATGGGAAAGTCTTTGTTTAGGACTCTGAAAAAAATCAGAAACACAAATGTTTTCATGAAGTCTTCATCACAGTTTTCTAGCACATTACAGGGTTACAATGCCTTCTGTGAATTCAACAAAATTAGAACTTCAGTAACTGTATGCTGCCTTAACCGTTCTGACAACTTGCCATTATCATTTGTAATGAATACAACAGTACCAAAATAACTTGGTATCTGTTTATCTATCCATCTACGGTGCTATAGACCCTTCTGGGCCGCCTCCCTCAGAAGATGCCTCCATTCTTCTCCGTCTTCTGCTCATCTCTCACTCCTCATATTCATAGGACCTGTGATATATCCCTCCAGATGACACCCTCCCAATTTGTTCTTGGTTTTTGCAGTGGTGTTGTAATACGAAATTTTCCATTAAAAACCTTTCTTAGGATCCTTTCATCTTCCATTCATATAATATGACCCACCCATCCTAGTCTCCTAATTTTAATATTCTCCACAATATTATATATCATATATATTATAAAAATCATAAATTCCAATATTCCATCTAGGACGCCAGAGTCCTTTATCTTTTACTTGGCCATAAATTCTACCCAGTACTTTCATTTCACATCTAAATAGCATTTCTTCTGTCATTTGTGTTAGTATCCAGGTTACACTTCCATAACACAGCACTGGCTTAATTAACGTTCTATGCAATCATATCCTATTATTTTGGTGGAGTTGTTTAAATCTAAATACAATTTGCACAGAGGAATAGGCTTTATTAGCAGCTAGGATTTTAGCTTTGATTTCTTCTGTTTCATCACTAGTACTATTGATGACAGTCCCCACTTATTTAATGCTTGTAATTACTTCAATGTTATTGTCTTTAGTTGTCAATATTTTGCTCATTCTTTTTGTTCTCCTATTTTGAACCATTGCTTTTGTTTTTTTGATTCTCATGCTGAGTCCTACTTTGTTAGCTCTCTCTTTCAGCTCTTTGTATACTTTAGTAACAGTTCCTTTCATTTATCCCATAACATTTGTCATCTGCATATCTGCAATGATTTCTAAAATATTGTGAATACGACTTCTACTGACAGCTCTCTTGATACATATTCCATTGCTATATCAAAAATGTTAGGTGCTAATCCATCTCCTCGTTTCAAACCACTTCCTACCTTAAAACCAGCTGTCATCATTAGTCGTCTCTTAACATGGTAAATTGAGTCATTCAATGCTGCTTTTATTAAACTCCTCCCTGTCTTGCACGGGAGGCTCTACCAGCAGCTTTGCTACCACCGGCATAGCTCTCAGGACCCTTTGAACATGCAAGCCCCACCACTATTTCAATGTAAGGATACCATCAGAAAGTTGGCATCTGCGACAATGGCAATTTTTGTATGGTTCTGTATAATGTGCATGGTAACTTATTTATTCATACCACCATATCATTGAACCACAAATTTAAAAAAAAGTACTCAATGTGCAAAATGTTCAAAGTGTCCTCTTAGCTGTGAGATGAAGTGTCAAACTTCAACAAAGAAATTCTGTAGCACAGCTTGTGGACTCTGTGTGGAGACAAACTACCTTGTGCTGTATTGCCTGTTTCAAACTATCAACAGTATATCACTGAGGAATATCCCCATTAAAGAGTCACCTGGGTTTATGGCTGGTGACAAAGGTTCCATGAATAAAAAATAAGCCTGCATTCTATTGGTTTATTCTTTGGTGATTCAATAAGCCTTTCAGTTGCTAAGATTACAGAGTGGTCAATGAAAGGATGATTGGACTATAATGACTGCAAAAGACATGACCTGTAATTTCAGACACTTTTCCCACCTGGCAATGAAAAAAACCATGAAAAGCTGTGCCCTGTCGACAGCCACCACTTTGACTACAGAGCTGTTTCCTTACTTTCCCCCACTCCAATCTATTCTTTCATTGTGTGTGCAGCCTCGACTTACCAATTCATTTCCAAATTAATGTCTCAGACTGGGGATACTAAATTATGGTTTCGCTTGTGTGATCTGTTTAACTGGTGCTGTGCATGTTTGAGTTTTATCTGTACATCTTAATTTCCTTGGCTGTGTTCCCAGCGACACCATGCAAGTATTTTATTTTGTGTTTACAGAGAGTTTGGACTATTCCTATATTCCCTGCATTGCACTATCCACTGGGGCACTGTCATCCTTGTGCTTGCATTAAGTGTATTTTGACAGAGAATTGTTAGTATTTGATTACCGTTCATTTGATTCAAAGCATTAGAAATTTTTTACTCATCTAATTTTTGGTTATCACCTGACACTATGTGTGAGATTTCTCCAATCAGTGCATCAACATATTCCTTGTTTATGTTGGGTGAGTCTTGTGTTGCAAATTGCATAATAACATAAAGAGATGGTGGCCATCTCAACTGCCAGATTAGCTGGTCTCCATGCTGAAATTTGAAACCAGGAACTACTGAATACAGATCAGGATATCATGACATTTTATTTTAAGTACAACAATCACAAGGAAGTGTTACTATTAATTTCTCACAGTTTCTGCTCCTTGAAGTTGGTGGGCTTCCTCCAAGTTGTCACATATGCATAACAGGCTTTATACCCAGCAAATTTAAGGCATTATGCAACACTTGCTGAATGCCTTTCAAGAGATACAGGCGTGCAAACATCACAGGCAACAAGTGGCTTCTGGACTCCTAGGACACAAAAACAGCATGCTTACATTACCCCTCTTTTTATTTCAATGTACACTGCAGTAGGCTCTTTCATTACAAGTCCTTGACACAAAATTACACCAGAAAATGAAACAATAAAATAAATATGATGAAAAATGAAACACAAGATCATTCTAGTTTTAGCCAGTTGGCCCATTAATGTTCATATCTGAAAATGGTAAACTTTCGGTATGGAATTTCAGCAGCGCTTGCCATGATCTATCTATAGTCATGGAATGACAAGCAATACTTGCATACTATGCACACCAATGCTTGCTTCTATGCACAAAATGTATGTATCCCATGTGACATCTAGCTTCTTCAGTCTTGCAGATAAAGTTTCTACATTTCACACGATACATAAAATTCAATTGTGGGGTTTTGCAAATATGATCACAGAATTATTGGTGTTGTATGTATATTCTTGTTTGTGATTCTATCTGTGCAACAAGAGGTAACTTCTCTAGGCTTGTCAGTAAATGTGCAGGCTTTCATATCATAGCAATATCGATCAAACAGACTGACTGTGCTCCTATAACCAAGATTACATTGGAGAATTTATTTACATTAGTTTCAAGCCCTCATGCCTGTGCTTCAATTAACTGAGATGTGAAGCTTTCTGTGATCTTTAGATCCAATCACAAGGTTTCACATAAAAAGAAAGAGGCAGATCTTTTCTGTTACTCCTTTCTTGCCTTAACATGCACGCCCAACATTTTGCTGCCACTCATCCCAGTGGCCCATATCTGATTCCAGGAATGTTTGGTGGACACAGTGGCACTGGGTTAGTCTTTTCTCTGAGTACTTCCACTCACCCTGTATATATAATTATCTTGTCAACAATATATGTCTCTGAAATCTCAAAAACCTGGTATCAATCTGTATCTAGCTAAGGTCATTTGCAGTTATTTCACGCTCTGAAAGTAACAATACTAAATATTCCTTTGATGATAGCCCGATTCCCCTCGAAGTAGGCTCATTCTGCTTGAGTACACTTATTCCAGGGGCTCTTACACTGCTGGAAGCAACTCTCCAACTCCATTCTGAGGACTGCTGAAAGTTGCTGGGACATGTTAAGTTTTATCATATCCACATCTCTAAATCATTTACCTTTCAATGTGTTCATAATTTGGGAAGAGATTTACAATGTTTTTAAAGAAGTTTTTGTTTACTTTTGCACATTAAAACAAATCAGAGGCTACAGAGAGGCAGTCCTCCTTATGCTCTGCTGTCAGAAGCTGTGAGATGTACTTCCTTGCTCACATCTTTAGTTAAAATACCTTAGCGTGAGCCAAAAGAAATTTCCTGTCCTTCAGCTACTTCCCTGATGGTTATTATTTGATCTGCTATCACAAAATCATGCATAGTTGGTATCACTTCATCATTTCCACTTGATGAAGGATATTCAGAATGCCTGTCACTTTCTGTGGATGTGCACCTATCTTTATAGCAGTGGAAACAATCAATAACTTTCTTATGGCTTAAGGCCTCCTCCTGAAAGACAGTTTTAAGTTTCAGCTTCCACTTTCTTGAGTTTGCGCAAAATCTGATAAACACATGTCATACAGTACTATCAGACATCATGAATACAACACATGACACAAACATTACTGTGCACTTGCAATAACTGCATCAGACTAGTTAGCTGCGCTGAGATCTGGCTGCTTGAGGACATCCAGGAAAATGTCCAGACATGCTCCAAAAAGATCCATCCCAATGCGACATAAGGTATGAGAGAAATGAACTCAATCTGGATGCGTTTTGATCAGGACTCATGAGATGATCCCTCCTTCCCCTTCATAATTTTCAGTTTTCAGGAAAATACCCACACAGAACATCTCTACTTTCATGCACAATTATAGGGTGACCACCCTGCCAAATCTTTACATAATGAGCAGGGAAAAAGTTCTCATAGTATACTTGTGTAAACACAGTAATTGTGTTTAAGGAACATTGTTAATGAAGGTTATTTAAAAATTCAAGGCAGAACTAGGGATAACAAAATACTGTGCCTAGAGGACTGGAGGATTAAAAGGCAATCAAGCAATAAGTCATTGCACATACATACTGTGAGGATTCGTACTCTTCGGTAATACACACTGAAACAACTGCACATTTCCATGATAAAACTGCACACCAGGTGAGGTGCAAGTTTTCCATGCTCCACATTCTCTATTGAGCTCTGGAGCATGCTTGGGTAGGACAAAATGTATGAGAAAACAAGGTCCCATTCTTCCTGCAAAATAAATACGTATACTTCAGAACAACAAGAAAACTACATTATACTAAAAAAGGGTTCAATTTTCTTCTAATTATTAATCTCTAACTGGTGACATGAATATATCAGTATAATAAAAGTTATGTAAAAATATAGACCTGAAAAAAATTACAACACATACTTTATGAAACATAATTCAGTGAAATGCAGGGGATGTTCAATAAGTAAGGTTTCCCAGCCTGTACTCTTTAGTGTTCATCAGGCACTCAACTGTTTAGTAGGAACTGGCACTTGTCCTGATCTTGCTCCATCACACTATAATTTGCTTGGGCTGCTGAAGCAATACATTCAAACCATTTTCATGTGTGTAATTTTCAGGATAAAATACTTGTTACACAGCCATACCGAATATTATAAGCCCAACAGTAATGGCCTATTTATGTGAACACCCACTGGCATAAGCCCAACCGGTTTCACCCCATAACACAAGATTCTGGGTGGAAGCAATGTTGAAAGAAACTACATTCCCACTGATGGCAATAAATGTTCACCCATTATTCTGCTATAAGCAGGAGTCCTGTTGGTGCACAATGCTGCTTGGTAATCAGGAGTTCAAATATGATGTGACATACACAACCTGCAGTCTCAAAGACTGTATTGTGTGAACACAGTCACTGCCCTCACAAAAAAATACAACAACTGAGTTATGACTTTGTATAGCTTTGATTTTAATAGTAGTATGACACGTTTAATGCTCAAATAAGCACCAAAATTCACACATGCTACTAACAGTGTTGATAAAAGTACCACAACACTTAGGAAATCTGTAAATGAGCAGTATGATAAATGGGCTCAGCTTTGAATTGATGCAGAATCAACACAGACTAACAAGAAACACATTTTTTATTAGTACATACTTTAAAGTAATGTACACCTTCTTCTTACTTCTTCAGGCCATTTACTTCTGGCTCACAACATTCTAAATCATATATATTAGTGTGGTTTAAAAACATCTGGTTATTTGCACAAATTGTTGTTGTCAATACAGCTTCTTCCTATCTGTACACATCAGTCATGTTTTGTAAAATGATACAAAGGCCAAAAATGATCAGAGGGAGTCAATCACACTCTGAACAGCAATGACATTTTCAGTTTGGTTTGCATTTTGAAGGTAAATGCACACTTGTAATTGCAACATACTGGATGTTCCTTTCCCTATGCCTAAGGCTAGTCAAGATGACCAAATATGCAGGCAGCACAAACATGACATAAAAGGTTCAACAGGGCCTCAGAGACTCGCACCTCGAAACAATGTAAGTCCAGAGTAATGAAGATATCTGTACAAAGCATGTGGCTTGGCCTACACTTTGATAATCTTGTAGATGTGTGTGTGTGTGTGTGTGTGGAGTTGGTGATGTAAACTACAAGAAACCTGCCAGGAAAGCAACCTCTGAACCAGCACTTGAACCCAGGGCCTCTACACAAACTGTAAGAAATATTACTCACTCAACTGTACCACTCAATATATAAAGTTTAGTGGTAAACAATCTTCATTCATAAATATATAGAACAACATGAAGTATCCTGTCTCACAAAACTAATTAAAAGAAGAAAAACATTCTAACAGCACACACAATTGTTTGGCAACACATACTACATAAACGGCTGTAAGAAGTAAGTCAAGTAAGTAACTCTCACTTCTTTGGACAAAAGTAAGAAGTCCACTTCTTCATAAGGGATAAGCTGAGGATAATATCCTAACTGAACCTTTTCTTCAAACTGCCTGAGAAGCGCAGCAAGGCGGGCACAGTTATATAAGATAAACACAGCACCTGGAACATAAAAATGGTGTGAAGTGGTAAAGGGAGCAAGTGAAGAAAGTATTTTCTGGAATTACCAAAACATTGACACAGTTATTGGAAATATATGGAAACTAAAACAAAGAACATTTACATATATCAGAACATAATAAAAATGAGATAAATAGATGAACGAAATGACTGAAAAAGAATGCACTAATAAATAATAAGACATCATAACAACATCTTCACTGTAAACTTTAAATGGGGGCAAAGGAGAATATACAGCCCTTTGAACATGGAATAAAGCCAGGATTTTGAAAATTGAGACAAACAGCAGGTATACAAAACACAAGGATTTAGCTCATATAGCACGTTAGACAAATCCAACCAATTACCCAGTATGCTGGCTAGAAGCCTGTATTCAGAAGGTCCTGCGACTGGCCATCTCGACACAGGTTTTTCTTGGTTTCCCTGTGTCTATAAGCAAATGCTGAGATGGTTCCCAAGATTCCAAGTTGCCACTACGTGCTTCTCATGTAGCCCTCCCGACTTAAATCTAGTAGTAACCAATTTCATGTTTTATTTACATGTAAAATAACCACTGCCACCAGGTAACAACCCAATTGCAGTAAATAAATATTATTATTATACCTAAGCTGCCCCTAGTTATTCCTTTTACCACCAAGGAGATTTGCAAGTAGGCAAAGTGGCCAATAGGATCTGGTAGGATTTTCACTCACAACATTGTGAGCTTTCTAGGTCCCAGTGTTAAGAAAAAAGGATTTTATTATGAATTACTTTATTTTACATCACATGTGTAAGACACTCACTGATAGGATGCAGTTGGCCAACAGTGTAGCATTAGATTTCCGTGTTCAATTCAAGTGTTGATACGTACTTCAGTACTTCCACTGAAAATTTCCCATTTATCTCCCACTAATGCATCATGATCCTAAGTGCACAACCAGAAACAGGTAACTAACAGAAGTTGTCCAGTCCATAAGAACAGTTCTTTCTCTTTGAACCAAACGGGTGTGTATCTCCCCACTTCTTAATCTGAAGATATAAAAAATATCCATTTCTAATATGTAGTGTTCTTTTCAGAACAAGATAATGGACAAAGTTCAGAAACTATGCCAAGAAGACTCAAAGATGTGCCTTGTAGATTAGCCACAGAACTTTCCAGAATCACCTAGTTATTGATTAAATTTTCCCATTATGATTTAAATGCTATCCACTACATCTGTATTACAACATGTAGCAATGACGCTCTGCAGTGTTTCACAACTTTGAAGATGGAAGTTCAACCAGAAGCATAGCAGTTACACGTGAGGAGGAGGAGGAGGGGGAGGAGAATGAGGATGATGACGAGGAAGAGGAGGAGGAGGAGGAGAATACAAAATTTGGAAAATTAAAGATAAATGTACAAGCTAGGGTTCCAGTTCTGATTTGATAGTTGCTTATCAAAGCAAAAAGTGACGTAACAATTGACTTCAGATCTGAATATAGTTACAACAAAATGATTTAATCAGTATATTAGAGCTCCTTCTGCCACAAGAATTTTGCATAAAATTAATGCAATGAAAGGAATGACGCAAATGTGTATCTACTATGACTAAACTTCAACACCAAACAAACTTGCAATGCATGTCATTTCTTGAATCAGGGGAGTGTTTGTTGCCTATCTGTGTGCATAGAAGTTTAAAACACTCAATATAAATGTCAAATGAATGGTACACAGCACTATCCTGTCACTTGTGTGGATGTGATGACATTCACAAATACCTGCAATTCTAAAGACACTTATACAGAAAAAATTCAAATAGTGTACTCCCAAACATGAAACATTGTACTACACTGACTGTCTGACTATCGATTGTGAGAGAGTGTGAATTATGTGGGTAACTGAAAAGTAATGCCTCCAAATTTATAACACACCAACAGATGGCAGCAATGGTGCACTACAAGTTGGGACATCACTGACACAATGTCCTTTTTTGGACTTTTTCTATTGTGTAATTTTTCCCTAAAACACACGATGCTTGGCAAGCTAGCTCTGTTTCCATCTTCATGTGAAGAAGCACCTAACTTGGTTGACCCCTTAGATCAAACTATTCTGTTTCACTGGGACATTTATACAACATTAACTCAGAGTGCTGCATTGCAACACTCAAAACATAGAAACAATGATTAAGAAGAATTTGGAAGCATCAAAAGAACATTCTGCTGCAACATGACAACAGTATAACTCACACCTTGTGAACAACTAAAGAAGGAACTGAGATTTTGGATTTTTTTATCTTACCACACCTGCCATATAGTCCAGACCTGGTGCCATGCAAATTATACCTTTTCTCTAAAAAAGGAAGAAGATCTTCATGGGCATCTAGATTACTGAAATGAAGAGGTGGAAAGGAATGTTAGAACCTGGATGAAGGAACGAAGAATGGAGTTCTTTTGTGATGGCTTTGAAAAACTTTTCTATCACTGGAGGAAGTGTGTAGAGAATGGTGGTGGTAATGTACAGAAGTAAATAGAGTTGATTAAGGGGCTCGTTTCAAGAATTAATGTTTTATTAATTAAAATATCCTTATTAAAACAAAAGTAATTGAGATGGATGCACTACTTTCATTCACCCTACGTATATACACAATCATACCTCTGTTATTTGTTTCCATAATTCCATCAACTACTGCATCAAGGCTGATAGTAACAGTGTGACTTGGTTTAACACGAAGCAAATCAATTCTCACAGCCGCATCACCTAACTGGTTCAGAAAGTCTTCTGCCTGAGGCTCATGCTCAGTTAGACCCCCATATTTATGCATGGCCATTGTCTTGATTTCTCTGCACCTCTGTCTGCGCAAACATACATACATTATAGAAACAAAAGGTTAGTACAGTAGGGCCCACTATAAAGTAGATACAAAACTACAGCCATAAAAAGGCCTGTTTTCAGATAATATCTTCTCCCATTTTTGTGGCATATAATAATGGAAACTGCTGCAAAATGAACTCACCATGTTGCCATTGTGCTACATCAGGAGAAGCTCAGCAACTGATATGGGAAGCCAGTTAATCCACCATTACTATTAAACAATAATTTTTGAAATAAGGTATGTGAAGTTGTCAGTCACAAAATGTTCTGGTCACTCAGATCAGGGTCTTGTGGCATATTGCACTGTCAACAGGCACAAATATTTGGGAGATGATACCCGCTACCTGTACATCAGGCAGCACGCTTCTCAATACATTGCCACCATCTGCGTTTGTCACGTGCACAAATAAGAAACCTTCAACCACCACCATCAAAATGATCTGCTCAATTTTGTATCCTGCAACTCCACTACAGTTCTAGCCCACTCTTCCCAAGTTTAACCTTCTATGACCTATGTTTACATAAGAAAACACCCCTAAAAATTCATTGTCTATATTTAGGCAACAAGGAAATTTACTACATTTTAAAAACATACTATATAACCTGTTCTGTTTTCCACAAAATTCCATTTATTTCATAATGTTATCTTTTTTGTTCAAATTACACTCATATTTTTCAAAAACCAATCATTAAAATTTAAATACCCTTGACTAGTAGGACATATATTAAGTATCTCAGCAACACTAGATTATGTATTACCTACCATTCATGACTTACTTCATATTTCATGGCTATAAAAATTAACACATTTTTAATGCTCATTTGTAGTACTATTTTTACATGCACTGTGAAGGCTGATACAAATACTGCAGTTGTAAGACAAAGCTCTACTGCATAACACATACATCTTTGTTCCAGCATATAACATACACACCTTAGGTATTCTTGTGCTGTTATAGTACTGTCCTTATTGTGATGTCTGGAGTTTATAACTACACCACACAGAACTTGCTGATATCCAGGCACAACCTCACTAGATTTTGTAGAAAAATGTAAGCATACTGTTGATTCCTCTTTAAAAGTTCTTCCCATGTCAGCTAGTTTGTAACCCGTAACCTCCAACAATTTAATGGCAGTACTTTTGAGAAGGTCAACCCTCAGTTCACTCAAATCCCTTTCATTTCCATCTTGCTGCAAGATATCTGTGGTTATAAAAAATTTCTGGAAGAAAGAATGACATACACACTTCGGATTCATCAGAACTGACACAAACACCACTAAATTCCCTTGTTCTTTATAAAATCAACAATAAAATGATCATTCCCTTCTACTAGATTTGCCATAGGAAATAAAATGGGCCACACACAAACCACAAAAGGGTTCAAACTTTACTGTACACTAACAAGGGGAATGGAGGGCAAGCTCCTACTCAAAAACTGGATACAAGGTTTCAATATACATACATACTACTTAGGGGTAAAGATAAAGATAGGAAATTAAAGCATACAGGGATATTGAAGATATATCTCCAATCATTCTTAACCTTTGTAATAAATAGAGGCAAATGGTAAGGTTCTACCCTGTCTGCTTTATAAATCCCCCCTCCCCTCCCCACTACCATGGCATACAGATGGTTGGGTTGGGGACACACATTTTAGATAAGAGAAAAATTCCTTGTCGCTGCCAGGTGTTGAACCCCTGATCATGCAGCTCATAGCTTCATCATTACACTGACTACACCATCCTGCCACACTAAATAAGAAGTTCTGTAACAGTTACTTAAATTCACAAATCAAACTAGGAATGAATGACATGACATTAATAAATCATACCTGCTGCTTTGCTGGGAACTGCCCATACATACTCTTCTGAGAAAGTACACTCTGGAGAACACACCTAAAAGTAAATTTTCTGTCCAGATACAGCTGGACTCTATCAACATGTAGCGTACAGTTACTTACAACAAGGGACCAGGATTTACTGTTTTCTATAATATTTCGTAATGCCTGAAATTGAAATACAATATTAATGATGAAGTATATATAGTTAATCCACAACATCATCACAGCATTTGTACTAGCAACCATAATTACAATACCAATACATGATCATGTACCATATTATGACCAATAGCATTACAATCTCAGAAGGGGTAATGCTAAGGTTTCCAGAATAAAAAAACATAAACTGACTCAAAAGTTCAGAATGTGGGGTACACTAAGATAGTTTATGGTAGGTCTAATGGGTGTATGTGAATCTCAAATTCAGTGACAGCTATATGTGGTCAGTTTCTAACAAGCAATTATCAGCATTACTGGTACAATATTTTTCATAATGATTTGTTATACAAAGGATAATCAACAACACAAATGGCCAGTTACAGTATAAACAATTTATGGACAATAAAATACACATACAAATTACATACTACAAAACTGTACTATATAAATCCCTACATTTTTTCAGAAAGTACTGGTGCTCTTCTGCAAATAAAATGACAAAAATCTTCAGGTTATTTAAAATTTCAATTAAGGTACTGCGGTTACAGGTCAAAGCTAAATGTGGCTGCTTCTGAATCCGAATTTCACACTTCGTATCAAGCGCTCCATCCACGAATAGGGAAGAGATAATTCGAAAATTAAAAACCTTCGAAAACCACAAACATAACAGGAAGAGATAATTCAAAAATTAAAAACCTTCGAAAACCACAAACATAACAAACAGAATCGCGGTAAAAATTCCTTGAATTAATAAAATATCCAAATTCTTAAATAAATCTTCTCTTTACTGGTTTCTTGCAATTTGTGGCACTCTAGAGCCATACCCATTCTTCACCATCAAACACTGTATCTCTTCCGGGACCCGGTATTCCATTTAAATTGGAGTACTCCAATATGGTCATCGGATTTGCCGCTGCAGCATTAGGTATGCACGGTACATTACAACTATCCTTGCACGTTATTGCGTTTTGCATATATCTAAGCCAGTACTTAAATTGCACTGGAAAACTGAAGTCTCCAGATGTCTGGAAATGTTCCTTGTGTTTTCGTACAAGTGCACATGTCCGAGAAAGTCGTGTCAGATAACAACAAAGTTCAATATTAAACAGCTGTAAAATATCAGAATTATTTTCTTTTTCCATGTCAACGATTATACAAAAAGAAAGTAAATCCACGCAAACACACTAAGGACCTTCTTGCGAAAAGTTGAACGGCTAATACTCATACGTCAACGCCTTCGTCACTCCCTATCACACCACGACCCATAAACCGATCGCCGTTTATACGCACGGATTACATACCACGCGCCTCTCATGTAACTCGTGCACAAGAGCTGAGGACACAGATCATATATACTGTACAGGCAACACCAATTGAGTGCTAGGCCACGGATTACAACACACATCATAGATGCTACATAGACAATGGATTACAGACATATACATCATGGATTATAGTATATACTCTCTTACGTGTAATCTGTGCCATGTAGGACTGCAACAATCACGGATTAAGGGTAAGAGTCTGATCGGTGGTAAGTGAATATTTTGCAGAACGACAGTCATCGAGAAACAACCGTAACTGAGCATTGATAAATGGGTAACCATGTGCGCTTCTAATTCCAGTTTTGCAACGCATTATATGCGTGCTCAATAGTTAATCCTAGTAACCAACAAATGCTTCAAACATACTACATTGTCCACAAATTTTGTAGGGTGCAACATGACGAATTGGTAACATTTGCCATTACTTTAGTAAAGGCTGTAATTAGGCTTGTGAACCAGTGGAATACGTGAGGGATGACGATTATGATGGTAATCCCAGTAACATCAACTCATGTACTGACAACAGAAACAAAATATTTGAGACTTTTCTATGACATCTGAAAGTAGCACAGGCAGATAGTGAAAAGAAACCTTAGCAACACCAATAAGAGATGAATGGCACTGATGGTTATGTCGAGTTATACTTGTGGTTGTGCTCGAAGTTACAAACGTAGTCCACAGCAACCAGACAGGTAATTAATAAAATAGAATTAGTTAATAAGATAAACTAAAATGTGTACCCAGATATATTTCGAGCTTTTCCTCAAGTTTCGTCAGTGTGAGTAGCTCTGGAGGTAATGACATAGTCAAGTCATTATCACACACACACATACACTAAACTAAGATATAAACTAGTGGTTCAGCCTACACTCGGATACCACATCACCAACAGACAAGCCCGCTACATAACACCAGCACGCCTCAAGTCAGCCTACACAACACAACAAGTACTCACTAGCTCCTGAAGATGGACGTATTAACGTCTGAAACATGTTGAGCAATATATAATAAAGTAAGTGTCATCTAGTTGGTCAACCTTTATTCAAATAAGATATAAACTAGTTTACGATTCAAAGGGAAGGTGGATTACTAAACATACTGTTCAAACCATCACCTCTATTTACAAATTGTTTTATTATTTATATTGGTGACCCCGACTCAGTGGCTAATAAAGTAAAATACAAATTTGCAACATTTCTTATCCATGAATGAAAAGAACTACTTTTGTTCTCTTGAGTGGCAGGGAGAAAATGCCAAAGAAACAAACAAGACCTAATGTGTAGGAATTGACAGATGTGCCAAAGAGTATTTTCAAGTCATTTACTGGTCACATTGTAATAAAGCTAGCTTTATAAGTTTTATTGTTGGTTTATGACCATATAGAACATACATTCAGAATATGTCAGAAATGGACAGTAAGGAGGATATTTGAGAGGATGTTAAAGTATGCTGGGGGAAAATACCTAATTAGAAACTTCATGATTTGTAATCTTCACAAAATGTGATAATCAAAACAAGAAAGGTGACAGACATATAGCATGCATAGGAACAATGACAAATGGTAGAAAAATTTTCAACAGGAAACCTGTAGGAAGATCACCTGAGATACCTAGGCACAAATGGAAGGAAATGAAAATGGATCTGTAAAAAATAGGTTTGATGTGGAAGTTTTTTGGTATAGACAAATGTACTAAATATTATAACCGTCCAGCTCACCTTTCTAACTCATTCGGTTCACATGAAACCTAATTTTCAGGGACTACTGTGGTTTGAGTTTGATGAGCTTGGTGAAGATGAACTACTAATATGATTTTTGCTGAATTGATAATCTGGAGAAACTGTTGTGATTTTATTTTTAGTCACTGGGCACTAATTTGGTACAGGTTTTTATTGTATATGATATATGTAGCACGGATAACACTCTCATGTAGCATATTCACTGGATATTAACCTTTAAGGAATAATAAAATTATATTGTCTGAAACTTGGTAATACTGATTATGTCCAAATTAATATTATTTGTTTTAAAATTGTACCCCTGTAGAAACACTTATACATTTCTAATTACCTGATTAGTCTTTTAATCTGGCTTAAATCTGGAGTGATACACACGCGCGTCCTTCTCCTACGACAATCGAAAAACTTGTGTGTCGTTCGCTACAATATGTGAAGTTAGTTTCCCTGTTTCAAAATTCCGCCTACTCTAATTTGCCTAACAATTCTGATTGGTCCACTGTAAATTTGATAGTCTCGTAATAGGCCAAAAACTTCAAAATTTTGCATTCTTCCTCCCCATTGGTTCCTAATGACTGACGTGATATCTTTTAACTTAACATATGTAACCCCTGTAGAAGCGTGCTCTACTGGACATTTTTAATGGGCTACTGTAACTAACACGGTATCCACCCCCTCATGATTTACATTTCAAAAACGTGTCAAACCCTCAAATTTTGGATGTCCCAGCAGACTTCAAAACTCCATTAAACTTGACATTGACAAATACGTAACAACTAGAATTCTCTTTTGTAAATACTTAGCGCACCTTCTGTCCTATTCTAACCTATTCTTGTCTCTTTCTTCAGTTATCTGTCTATCCTACTTCACACATGACTCTCTCTCACTCTCTGCCCTGTAACCTTCTTTCTCTTTGCTATTCAACTGACCTTTTGTATCCCTTACCAGATGCCTCTGACTGCCCTCATTCGGAAACACACGTATTCCTACATTTCAGAAGATAATTTTGTGCCTTCTAACCAAATAATTGTTCCACTGGTTATAGTATAATAGGCCCATTGCAATATTTTTGCTAATACTGCAGAAAATAGTGTAATGTATGAGTGATCCTGTGAAGTTGAAACAGCCAAAAATCATTCTTACTTGAGACACTCTTAAAGGATACACACAAAATCATTAACTTGGTTAAAAAAAAAAAAAAAAAAAAAAGGTTAGGGGCAATAAAAAGCTCCTCCCCACATTAAAAAAAGGTGGTAAATTTTTTTTTTTTTTTTTTTAAAATTTTCATTATTAT
>Ga0131853_10002891_pt1 | contig 30792 bp, 33 predicted proteins | sample TergutLab28metaG_FD_92764 | JGI IMG/M metagenome (GOLD analysis project Ga0131853, IMG submission 92764) | Labiotermes labralis P1 segment gut microbial communities from Petit-Saut dam, French Guiana - Lab288 P1 (version 2) (version 2) | ecosystem: Host-associated > Arthropoda: Insects >... | reverse complement strand
GATGAGAAAGTGCACCGCCTTTTTGATGTTTTCGTAAATCCCACGGCCAGCCTGCACAGCATGCACTATAGTAGCAAAGTTGTCGTCGGTGAGGATCATATCCGCCGCGCCTTTGGCGACTTCGGTGCCGGTTTTGCCCATGGCGCAACCGATGTCTGCCGCCTTGAGCGCCGGTGCGTCGTTCACGCCATCGCCGGTCATCGCAACCACATGCCCTTGTGCGCGCAAAGCCTTAACGATGCGCATTTTATGCTCTGGCGTTACTCGTGCGAACACACGGCAACTGCGCAGGCGTTGGTCCAGCTCGCCGTCGTTGAGGGTATCAAGCTCGCTACCCGTGATGGCCTCGCCAATGCCTCCCCCTTGGGGGAGGTGCCGCGCAGCGGCGGTGGGGGCATCCACAATCCCCAATTCCCGCGCAATGGCAACCGCTGTGGCTGCGTGATCACCGGTAATCATAATGGGAATAATCCCCGCTGTTTTGCAGACCTGCACAGCATGTTTGGCTTCGCGGCGCGGTGGGTCATGCAGGCCCAACAGGCCCACGAAAGTTAGTTCATCTTCTGTGGCCTGTTGCGTGCTCGCCACGGATTTTTGCGCCACGGCAATCACCCGCAGGGCACGCCCGGCCATGTTCTCCATCTGCGCGGTGATTTTCGCCCGCTCGTTATCACTGAGCTTGCAGCGCGGCAGCAACACATCCGGTGCACCTTTGGTAATCATCTGCAAACCCTGCGGCATGCGGCAAACCACGCTCATGCGCTTGCGTGTGCTGTCAAAAGGCAGTTCAAGCAGCCGCGTTTGGCTTTCGCGCTCCTTCATCACGGGAATACGCCGCAACGCAGCTGCCTCCACAATGGCTGTTTCGGTGGGGTCACCGGTGACGGCTTGCCCACGCCGCCGTGTGGCAACTTGTGCATTGCAGCACAACGCGGCCAAGCGCAGCATCTCTTTTGCGGGTACGCTGCCGGGAATTAAATCGCCCGAAAGATCACATAGGTGCGTCACAGTCATTTTGTTTTGCGTGAGCGTGCCGGTTTTGTCGCTGCATATCACGCTGGCACAGCCGAGGGTTTCAACCGCCGGTAGCCTGCGAATGATCGCGTTTTTGCGTGCCATGCGCTGCACGCCAATGCTCAGCACCACCGTCACCATCGCGGGCAAACCTTCGGGAATGGCCGCCACTGCAAGCGAAATGGCTAGCATGAAGCTTTCCATCACCGGCACGTTTTGCAAAAAGCCCAGCAGAAATATCAGCACGCTGATGCACATGGCACCAATACCCAGCTGCCGACCCACTTTTTCCAAGCGTTGCTGCAGGGGCGTGGGCGGTGCCTTTTCGTCGCTGAGCATGCGCGCGATTTTGCCCACTTCGCTGGCCACACCCGTGGCAGTGACCACCGCTTTGCCGTGCCCGGTGAGCACCATGGTGGAACTCAGCAGCATGTTGCGGCGGTCACCTAGTGCCGCGGCTTGCGCCAGCTGAGCGTCGGCCCGCTTGCGGCAGGGCAGGCTTTCGCCAGTGAGTGCAGCCTCCTGCGTGGTTAGCTCCACCGCTTCAATCAGTCGTGCGTCCGCCGGAACATAATCACCAGCTGTCAACATTAGAATATCGCCGCGCACCAGTTGTTCCACCGGCACGCGCATGGTTTTGCCGCCGCGCAACACATGTGCGATGGGCGCAGTCATCTTGCGCAAAGCCTCAAGAGATTTTTCGGCCTTGCCCTCTTGCACCACGCCAACTAGGGCGTTAATCATCACAATGCCGGTAATAATGACGGAATCTAGGTAATCGCCGCTGCCATGAATCAGCGAAGATATCGCGGAAATCCCCGCCGCAGCCAGCAGAGTAATGACCATGAAATCTTTGAACTGCGAAAAAAAGCGCACGATCCATGAGCCGCGTTTGCGCTTGCTCAGCGTGTTTAGCCCATCTTGTGCAAGGCGGCGGCGCACTTCGTCGGCGCGCAAACCCTCCGTAGCATCGCTGCCCAGTTTGCGCAGCGTTTCAGTTGACGATAACCAATGCATCGTTTAGTCTATCCTTTCTCGCAACGTCGGTAGCGGCGGTTGCTCGGGCATGTGCCGCAAGCAGCTTAGCCGAAAATATCGCCCGGCTTCGTTGGCCGCATAGCTCACGCGAAAGCCGTATCGCTCAAGCCATTGCACGCCCAGCACGGGCAACACGCCCACTTGTAGCTCTTGCAGCAGACGTTCGGCGCGATCGCCCGATACTTCAGCAAAAGCCTGCAGCAGCTGCATTGCAGCCACATAGAAGTCCCGCTGCGGCATGTCGGGCAAGCCGGTGAGTGTGACCGTGTGCACACGCCCGCTCGGCAGCACATACACACCCAGCAGCTCGCTTTTGCCCACAAAGGCTTGGTAGACTCGCCCGCCCGCATCGCCATCCTCCACAACAAAATGCGCTAAATCGAGGTGAGCGCGGCCCCGTGCACTGTCGTTGAAGCGCTCGGCAAACAGGCGCAAATCCATACCATAGCCCGTGCTGCATGCGAATGCAGGCAAAAGCAAGAGGGCACATATTAAGATAAATAAAACACGGCGCATAAAAATTACCCCCATGCTTGTATATGCATGGGGGGACAAAGTTATGAGGGTTACGCGTGTTGACGTTTTTCTGCGCACACCAGCAATTGCAGCTCTTTACTGGTTTGCGGCTTGCCTGTGTAGCCCGAAAACACGCGCAAAATTTCCATGCCGCGTGCTTGCAGTATGCTGGTCAATTCATCTTTCATGTACAGACGCGTTGGGTTTTTCGGGACAATAACGGGCGCTTGTGCAATCTCGCCAAGGCGAACGCTGCCGCCGCCAAAGAGCATCCTGCGGGTTTCGTCATCCCAGTCGAATACGGCGAGAGCCAATTCTTTCTCGCCCAATTGCCAATGCCGTTTGGGAAAGAAACGCTGTGCGTGTTCCGCGTTGCAAATGTCCATAAAATGCTTGCCGCCGGGCTTGAGCGCACGTGCAATCACGTCAAAAATCTTCAAGTTTTCTTCGTCTGTTTCTAGGTAACCAATCGCGCCGTCCGCTAGGTTGAGCACAACGTCAAATTCGTTTTCAAAGCACGCAGCGCGGATGTCGGCACACATAAATGTTGCGCTCAACGCATTTTCTTGGGCTGATTTGCTTGCGTCATCCACCAATTCTTGTGTGATATCCACACCCACAACGCAAAAGCCGCGGCGTGCAAACGCAAGCGCGTGGCGTCCATAACCGCAAGCCAAGTCGAGAATCCGCTCGCTCCCTTGCAGCTGCAACGCCTGAATGATAAATTCCACTTGGTTTTCGGTGTCTTCCGTCCATGTTTGATGTTTCATGTCAAGCGACCAACCGGTTTTATACCAGAATTTATCTTGCATCAATCAAGCTCTCCCCATCCATCGCAGCCGGCTGGGCAATGCCCATGATAGCCAGCATCGTCGGCGCAATGTCACACAGCTTGCCGCCACTGCGCAATTGCACATCAGAGCCGGCAACTAGGAAGGGCACTTCGTTGGTGGTGTGTGCGGTAAAGGGCGAGCCATCCGGCTCCATCATTTGGTCTGCGTTGCCATGGTCGGCAGTCAACAGCATGATGCCGCCCTTGGCCGCAATGGCATCCCACACACGGCCCACACAGGTGTCCACTGCCTCGGTCGCAGCAACTGCCGCCGCGAAATCGCCCGTGTGCCCCACCATGTCGCAGTTGGCAAAGTTCACCACAATCGCGTCATACTTATCCTGCGCAATGAGCGCCTCGAGCTTTTCGGTGACGATATACGCACTCATTTCCGGCTGCATATCATAGGTCGGTACGTCCGGCGAGTCAATCAGCACACGGTCTTCACCGGGATAAACCGTCTCCGTGCCACCATTGAGGAAAAACGTGACATGCGCATATTTTGTATACTCCGCAATGCGCAGCTGTGTGAGCCCTTGCTCGGCAAGCACTTGCCCCAGCGGGTACTCAAGCGACTGCGGCGCATAGGCCACCTGCACGCCCGGCATGGTTGCGTCATACTGCGTCATGCACACGAAGTTCAAGTCAAGCATATTTGCGCGAGGGAAGCCGTCGAAAGCAGGATCTACAAAGGCGCGAGTGAGCTGCCGTGCTCTGTCCGGCCTAAAGTTGAAGAACACCACGCTGTCGCCATTGGCAATAGCTTTAGCATCGCTGGTCACGCCGGGCAGCACAAACTCGTCCGTCACGCCATTGGCATAGCTGGCTTGAATATAATCGCAGCCGCAGGCGAATTGCTCGCCCTTGCCATGCACCATGGCGTCATAGATTTTCTGCACGCGATCAAACTTGCGCTCACGGTCCATGCCGTAGTAACGCCCTGCAACAGTTGCAATGCTGCCCACGCCGATTTCATCGAACTTAGCGTAAAGCTCTGCCACAAAGTCGTGCCCCGAAGTCGGCGGCACATCGCGGCCATCCAGCAGCGCATGCACGTAAACTTCCGTCAAGCCTTGCTGCTTAGCAAGCGCAAGCAAAGCATACAAATGCATGTTGTGGCTGTGCACGCCGCCGTCGCTGACCAAGCCAATCAAGTGCAAAGCAGTATTGTTCTGCTTGGCCTTGTTGATGGCATCAAGCAGCACCGAATTAGTGAAAAAATCACCATCATCAATCGCCTTGCTAATGCGCGTGAGCTCTTGATACACCACACGGCCGGCACCGATGTTGGTGTGGCCAACTTCGCTGTTGCCCATTTGCCCTTCGGGCAGGCCAACGGCCATGCCGCTGGCTTTGATGGCGGTGTGTGGGTATGCAGCAAACAGCTCGTCCAGCCGCGGGGTTTTTGCGGCAGCAATGGCGTTTGCAGACGTAGGCTCGGCAATGCCGTAGCCGTCCATGATGCACAGGCAAATGGGTTGTTTCATAATATCCTCCGATGTTTTATTACAGAATTCACCCCTTGACAGCGCCCCATTATTGTGGTATAATAGAAATGTCAAGGGGGTTGACGCTGCCGACAAGGTAGCCCCTCGTGATTTTTACATCAGAAAAGACTAACCGCTGCCCTTTGCTACGGAGGGCGGTTAGTCTTTTTTATTGCGTCTGTTTTCTTGTGCTATCAAAAACAAAATAATTGCCATGATAACTAAGTACTCCATCCACTCACCCCCTTCCGTTGATCGAAAATCAACGTTCGGAGGGACTAACCACGTCGCAGCACAACGCCATGTCTATTTTAGCACGAATTTGCGCGCTTGTCAAGCAGGCACAAACAGTGGCCGCCACTCCAGCACAGAGTCGCACCAAGGCTCCACGGGAAATCGCGTGTTAAGGCGACGCAATTCCACCTCGCAAAGCGGTATGTGGGTTGCAATTTCCCAATAGTCTATGCTTTCGTAAGTCACATAGGCTCGTATAAAGTGATTCATATCTTCATCAAAGCTATCAAACTCACGAATGCCGTAAGCAAATTGCAGTTGTCCATCCACAAAGTGATAGAAGTCCGACCACATACTACCCATGCGTCCGCCGCCAAGTGATGCACCATTCGGAGAAACACGCATGCTTATATTGTTCGACCCAGGCTTTTGCAATTGCTGCACCGCCACGCCATCAACAATAGAATACATATCAAACAGTACAGGAAATCCTCCAGCCATAAAACGTATCAATAAATCATCCACGCCATTTCCGCTAATATCGTACAGCGCATATTCGATGGGCATTCTCATGCCGCGCCAGCCGATTGAAATCGTATTTATTTCTTCAAATCCCCAGTGCGATTGCATGACAAAATGTTGCTGCAATGGATTTTGTGCAGCACGCAAGAAAGCGCTCTCAAAGTTTTCTCTAAAATCTTGTATAAACTCCGCGTAAGCCCGCAACACAAACGAAAACGGGTCGGCTTCGTCAACCTCAACAGCAATGACGAACGGCTCGGTGACACGAGCGGGTTGCGTAGTCGTTCTTGTTTCTTCAGCGGTGATTTCATCTACCATCTCCACCACAGGCGCAGCACAAGCCGCCAAAAACAGCAGCGCAATCGCCAGCACAAGCACACGTTTCATCACACAGTCCTCCCAAAAATAATTTGCCACAGCAGCACCAAGCCCATCAACACTGGCTGGTGCGCGAGATATACCCAAATGGCTCGCCGACCCAACCAAGCAAGCGGCCGGCAGCGCAGCTTCGCCAGCCATGCAGGGAAGTGCTCGCGCCACATGCCCACCGCCGTACCCGCCAAAAAGAGGAACACCCACGGCAACAGCGGAAAGTAATCCGCCGTAAACCACGCATTGCTGGGCACACCCACGATAAACAGCACAAGGGAGCGCGTGTGCGGCAGCATGGGCATCACCATGCGCGCGACGATGAACAGCGTGCCAAAGCCCGCCAGTTGCAGCCACGGGGGGAGTTTATCCAGCACGCGCCGTAATAACGTGAATAAGAGTATCGCAGCAGCAAGAAAATGCAGCACGCCGAAGAGAATTTCCAGCTGCATGTTGAACAAACGCAGCGAGAACGTCACGGCCGTCACGCCCATGGCGATACCCGCGAGCACTAGCCCGCGTTTGACATTGCTGCGCGAAAACCGGCAACTGATGCCGCACAGGAAGATAAACGTGCCCGCGATGAACGGCTGCACCGGCATGGCCGCGGTGAACAAGGTTTCCCAAGGCTGCATGCCAAACTCAAAGCCCCACAAAAACAGCGCATGATAGCACACCATAGCCGCCACGGCCAGGCCGCGCAGCTCGTCCAATGTGTGGTAGCGTTGTGGTTGCATGAAATTTCCTGCGCTTTCTGAAATAGTTTCAACATTGTAACTTTACAATGCTGCGCGGGCGTGGTATAATGGCAAAAAGGAGGGCTTTGCCATGAAACTCATTGCGATTTTGCTGGTGCTTGTGCTGTTGGCGGGCTGCGGCTCGGCGGCGGTGGTGAATGTTGATTACGACTACGAAACCACCACGGAGTACACGACCACGACTGAAATTACCACTACGGCTGAGGCAGTAACTGAAGCTGCCGTACTTTCGGTTGTTAGCACAGCAGCTAACTTACACTGGGAAGAAATTAACTTGCATGCACCCGAACATGCGCAGCTACACGACACACTGATGAATCTGCCCAACCCTTGGGCAGAAAACATGGATCGAATTAGCGAAACATTAAGCTTGCAATGGCGCCACCGCGGAGGTGAGGCGAGCGACCTTTGGCTGATTAACGAAAGCAACGGCGTTGAAACACTATTGATTGAGGGTAGCTATGACCCCGAAGATACTTGGCATTCCAGCGTTTCGCCTTTTGTTCACGAGATATTGAGCGAACGATTTTTCTTATATGGCTTTTCAGGCTTACAGCACTTGTCCGTCCGCGGCGTGTTTGACTTGCAGCGCATGCAAAGTATACCCATTGATGTGCCTGATTCGCCAAACACATTGGATGTTTTCACGCGTCGTGGTGACACGTTTTACTTTCACAACGGCAGTTGCGGGCATTGTTGCAGAAACGGTCACCAGCGGGTGCATTCTCTAACACTGAATAACTTAGAGCGCGCAACGCGTTTTCGTGCCAGCGAGAACTTGTTGGCCACTGTGCCGCAAGCGTATTTCCCAAATTGCTTTGGGTATACGTTGGTTTCGCCCAATGGGAAATACTATGTGGTGAGAGAAGATGGTTGGGAAAATTTTGAGATTGTGTTGCACTTTTTCAACTTGCGAGAGCAAGCCTATATCGGAACTCTTACTGTAGAGAATACGCCCGGTTTTCGATTGCATTTTTCAGACGAGAATACACTTGTAGTATTCGGCGAAAGAGAAGCGCTTGCCATGCAAATCACCCTGCCATAAAACCACAAAAAAAACTTGCACTTTCCCCTTAGTTGTGTTATCATTATTATAACATAATTTAGGGGGATTTGCAATGTTTAAGCTATTCTGCCGCGTATTCCAAAAAACCATGAAACTCTCCGCCTGCTTTTTGCCTTGGAAAGAACCCACCCTGCTGCGCAGCATCGACGAACTGGTGCAGCACATCGCCAACAGCGGCGTGAAACACGTGCTTGTCGTCACCGACGAAGTGCTGATGAAACTCGAGCTGCCCACGGCCATGCTGGCGGGTCTGCAAGCCGCAGGCGTGGCCGCCCATGTATATGACAAAACCTGCCCCAACCCCAGCATCGAGAACATCGAAGCCGCGCGCGCGATGTACGTTGAACACGCCTGCACAGCCATTGTTGCCTTTGGCGGCGGCTCACCCATGGACTGCGCAAAGCTGGTGGGTGCACGCATTGCCAAGCCGCGCAAGTCGGTAGCCAAACTGCGCGGACTGTTCAAAGTGCTGAAGAAACTGCCGCCGCTTTATGCCGTGCCAACAACTGCCGGTACAGGCTCAGAAGTGACGATTGCAGCCGTGGCCACCAATCCCGCCACGCACGAAAAATTCGCCTGCATGGATCCCAGCCTGCTGCCCAAGTTTGCTGTGCTCGACCCTGCACTCACCTTGGCGCTGCCCCCACACATGACCAGCACCACCGGCATGGACGCACTCACGCATGCCGTGGAAGCTTACATCGGCGGCAGCAACACGAAGAAAACCGCCTCCAATGCTGTGGAAGCGACTAAGCTGGTTTTCGCTAACCTTGAAGCTGCCTATCAAGATGGCCAAAACTTGGCCGCCCGCAAAGCCATGCTCGAGGCCTCCTACATGGCCGGCATCGCTTTCACCCGCGCCTACGTGGGCAATATCCACGCCATTTCGCACGCCCTCGGTGCGTTGTATCATGTGCCGCATGGCTTGGGCAACGCGATCGTCATGCCGCATGTCCTGCAATTTTACGGCGAAAAAGCACACAAACGCCTGGGCGAGTTGGCCCAAGCGGTTGGTTTAAACAATGCCGAGGAGTTCATCGCTGCCATTCGTGGCATGAACGAGCGCATGCAAATCCCCACCGGGTTTTCGCAAATCAAACTGGAAGACCTGCCTGCTCTGGCGGCCCGCGCCACCAAAGAGGCCAACCCACTGTATCCCGTGCCGGTGATTATGAGCCGCAACGACGTGATGAACGTCATCAAGGGCATGATGGAATGATTTTGAGAATTACCACCTGTAGGGGCGGCAATCATGCCGCCCGAAACCATAAAATTTTTCAAAACCCCCGGGCGGCGTAATCGCCGCCCCTACATGCTGGTTCAAGTTAGCTAAAACCCGCATGCTCCGGCGCTTCGCGATACACCCGCTGCGGCTGCTGCATGTACTCCGGCGCAGCACATGGCGGGCGCGGCACAGGCGCATCCTGCGGCGGCTCGTAATACCTAGCCGTTTCATAAGCACGCGGCGGCTCTTCAAGCTTATAGCGCTGCATCAGCAACTGCGACGCCGTTGTGCAGCTGCCTGCCGCCCGGCGCGGACTTTCTTCCATTGGCATGTGCATAGGTGCTGGCATGGGCGCAGGCGCAGCGGAAACATCCACAATGTCGGGCACAGCAGGTTCTGCTGCCGCTGAGCCCGCCGCCGGAGCCACACCGCCGGTCGGCCCGCAAGCCCACCAAGGCATCGCCACAGGAAAACTACACTCGCGGCCATCAGGCGAGATGATGCGGAAATTGCGCACGCAAAAGCCGCGGCGGCACGGGTCGTCGCAAGCTTCAGCGTCGCAGCAGCAGCCACCACCCCCACAGTTGGGCATCATTGGCGGCATGGATGGAAACGCCGTGGGCGTGCCACAGCAGCCACCGCCGCCAAATCCGGGTATGCCACAGCCACCCATGGGCATGCAACCCGGGAACATAGAGCCGAAGTTGTTCATCAGTCCACCTAACATATTGCTACTCCCCATTGTGTTATTCGCGTTGTTTGCATTGGCGTTGTTGTTTGTGTTGTTGTTATTGTTGATATTCACGTTTTGGTTGGCGTTTAGCCCGCCAAACCCGCAAGGGTTACACAAACCGCCACCCAGTCCCCAGCCAAACATATGTAAATCCCCCCTTGATGCAGTATATGCGCGCGGCAAATGAGTGGTTCTGCGCGATTGCGGAAATTGCAGTGAAAAAAACTTGCGTATTTGATGAATATGTGGTATAATAAGTATAGTGCGTTGCTTTTGCTGGGGCGTGATTAATGCACAGCGAAGCGACTTGCGTACCGCAGGTGAGGAATTTTGTGATCATGCGCGACAAAGAAGTATGCAAGGGAAAAATTAGCCCATGCAAAAACACTTCTCAGGAGGAAGATCATATGAAACGCATTGCCCAACTTACCCTCGCCCTACTGCTAGCCCTTGCCTTGATGCTGCCCGTGGCAGCCATCGCAAACCTCGACGGCTCCGAGCCCGAATGGGAAGGCTACGCAGGCATCCGCCCCATGAGCGACATCCTAACCATTGGCGACATTGAACCCAACGCAGAACCCGACTACGACATCAACGCCGAAGAACCCAACCGCGCACAATTCGCCCGCAACGGCGACGTAGACACCATTGATGTGCCCGAACTTGAAGGCAGCGGCATCGCAGCCATCAGCGGCGAACTCGACGGTTACGTTGACATCGAACCCATCGACGGCTATCTGGACATCGAGCCTATCAGCGCAAACGTCGGTCACAGCGTACCAGCTGCCCTATTCTATGTTGGCTTCGGCGTGGCCGTGTTGGCACTGGCCCTTGCTATCGTTGCACTGGTGAAGAAAAAATAATACCACTGCACCACTCAAACAACATTTTAGGAGGATTTATCTAATGAAACGTATTTTTCAAATTGCTTTAACACTTGCCCTTGCTTTGGCCCTAATGCTGCCCGTGGCAGCCATCATCAACGTTGACGGCTCTGACCCCGAATGGGACGGCTATGCTGGCATTCGCCCCGCAATGGACGATATCCTCGTCATTGGTGAACCCACCGACGACAGCCCGCTGTACGGCATCGAAATCGACGATTACTACGACGGCACATGGGAGCGCAATCCCCTAGCCCGCGACGGCGATGTAGACACCATTGACGCACCCGAACTCGAAGGCAGCGGCATCAACGCCATCAGCGATTATCTGGATATTGATCCCATTAGTGCAGAAGTTGGCCACAGCGTGCCCGTTGCCCTATTCTATGTTGGCCTCGGCGTTGCCGTGCTGGCACTGGTGCTGGCTATTATCGCACTGGTGAAGAAAAAATAACACCGGCATGAAAAACCTTAGGAGGATTCCATGAAACGCATTTTCCAACTGGCACTGGTCTTGCTGCTTGCCGTGGCATTCATGCTACCCACAGCCGCCATCATCAACGCCGACGGTAGCGACCCCGACTGGGACGGCGTCGAAGGCATCGTGCCCGCAATGAACGACATTGTCCTGTATGACTATGACGCGCACACGCCCGCCAATGATGACTATCTCGGCTATATTGAGGTGGACGAAACCTACGAAGTGCCCGAACGCAACCCACTAGCGCGCGACGAAGGCTATGCAGACATCGAGCCGATCTATGCCGTCACCACCGAAGGCATCACCATGGTCAACAACGTGTTGATCACATGGGTTGCACTGGGTCTGGCTGCACTGGCACTGTTGCTGGCGATTATCGCCCTAGCGAAAGCCGGCCACAAAAAAACCGCGCGAATCAAAAACGATTTCTTCTAAGGAACTGCCATGGCATTACCCACGCAACTGCACGCAATGTTAACCCACCAAAGCCTCCCTCACGCCTTGTTGCTTGAGGGGGGCACGCAAGCTTTTCGGCGCGAAATCGCCCTCGAACTCGCACAGGCACTGCTATGCGAAACTCAACCGCATGACCCTGATCAAAGCTCCCTGTTCGGCGAACCCGAACCTGCTGAAAAACCATGCAATAGCTGCAACCACTGCCACAAAGCCCTGCAGAACATACACCCCGACCTGCACTTGGCGGAGGGCGGCACCGGCGCGCGCTCGTTTCACATCGACGCCATTCGAGACATTCGCCGGCAGGCCACGGTGCTGCCCAACGAGGCCGAGCACAAAGTGTTTGTGCTGCATAACGCCCATAGCATGACAGCCGAAGCGCAAAACGCCCTGCTAAAACTGCTGGAAGAACCGCCCGACTATGTCTGCTTAATTTTAACTGCACCGGCACGCAAACTGCTGCTGCAAACGGTCATTTCCCGCGTGGCGGCTGTCAATCTTGGCCCCGCCGCCGAAGAAGCCCTTGACCCCGAGCGCGAAGCACTGCTGCAACAACACACCACAGCCATCACCCAAGCCATGCTGCAAGGCGCACGACCCTATCGCATGCTTGAAGTCACTGCTCCACTTGAGGGCGACCGCGACTTACTGCGTGAGCTGCTGCCTTGTTTGCGGCGAGCATTGCACGCACAACTGGTAGCGAACATCACCTTGGCACCGCGTGCACTAAAACTCATCGACGAATTGCGAAAACTGGAAGAAGCGCTCAACCGCAACGCCAACCTCAACTTGCTCATCACGCGCTTGGCGGCAATCAACGAGAAATAAACATGCGGAATTTTCATCCGCATTGTCAAATAGAAAGGGGAATCTCATGATGAACCAATACGAATTGCAATTAGATTTTCAAGGTGACACATTACGTTTGCCCGAACAATTTCGCAACCGCCGTGGCATAGCCAAAATCATTTTAATTACCGACGACGTCATTGAACCTATCAAGCGCAAACGCCCCACCTTCACCGCTTTCAACCTAGATACAACCGGATTTAAGTTTAACCGGGAGGAAGCGAATGAGCGTTAAAGCTTTTTTAGACACCAACATTTTTGTCTACGCTCATTCCAACAGCGACTTGCGAAAGCTAGAAGACGCGCTCAACCGCAACGCCAACTTGAATTTGCTCATCACGCGCTTGGCGGCAATCAACGAGAAATAAACATGCGGAATTTTCGTCCGCATCGTCAAATAGAAAGGGAAACCCTATGGCCATCATCATCGGCGTGCGATTTCGCGAAATCGGGCGCGTGTACTATTTCGACCCCGGCGAATATGACGTGAACAAAGGCGACCGCGTCATCGTGGAAACCGCCCGCGGCGTTGAGTGCGGCGAAGTTGCACAAGGCCGCACCGAAGTGCCCGACGAAGAAATCAAAAAGCCGCTCAAACCCCTGCTGCGTATCGCAACCGAGCAAGATCTAGCCAACGTGGCTGGCAAAGCCGCCAAAGAGGCCGAAGCCTTCAAAGTTGGCGAAGAAAAAATCGCCAAGCATGCATTGGACATGAAATTGGTCAACGTTGAATACACATTTGACGGCAGCAAGATTGTGTTCAACTTCACCGCCGACCAACGCGTGGATTTTCGCGCACTCGTGCGTGACTTGGCCTCCAGCTTCCGCACACGCATTGAGCTACGGCAAATCGGCGTGCGCGACGAAGCCAAACTGCTAGGCGGTCTGGGCATTTGCGGGCGACCGTTTTGTTGCAGCACCTTCATGGGCGATTTCCATCCCGTAAGCATCAACATGGCTAAGGGGCAAGGGCTGAGCCTGAATCCCTCCAAAATTTCGGGCACCTGCGGGCGACTGATGTGCTGCCTAAAGTACGAAGAAACCGCCTACGCCGACGCCTACAAAACACTGCCCCGCGTGGGTTCCACCGTGGAAACGCCTGAAGGGCCAGGCCGAGTGACAGAGCTCAACGCCGTGTCGCAGGACATCAAGGTTAAGCTCGAAAGCCGCATGGACGGCCCACCGGTGATGTTCCGCTTTGACAACGAAAAAGGCGTAGTCCGCAAGCCCGTGAAGGAATCCGGGCTGCGCGATAACTCCCTGCTGGGCGAACTGGATGCCAAGCCGCTACGCAGTTTTGCAGAACCCGTTGCGCCGCCACGCCGAGCCGAGCAAAAGCCGCGTCAGCCACGTAACCCGCAGCAACAACGCAACCAGCAGCCGCGCAATCCAGAGCAAAAACCCGCAGCGCAACGTAGTAATCAACCGCCAAAACCTGCAACCGAGCAAAGCGAAGCCACGCGCCCGCAGCAAAGTCAAGGGCAAGGGCAGGCGCCGCGCAACAATAACCGCAATCGCAACCGCAACAGGAATCGCAACAACCAAAACGGCACGCAAAAGCCGCAACAGCAATCTACACAACAGCCTGCACAACAGGCTAAGCAAACTCCGGCACCCGCGCCTCAGCCTCAACAAGCGCAAGGCGAAATCAGACGCGCCAACGCGCCCAAACCGGAGGGCCAACAGCAAAGCAACCGTCGCCAACCGTGGCATCGAAATAGGAAGAAAAACAATAATAACAGCAACAACAATAACCAAAATTAGGAGGATCCCATGGCTTTTCGAATCAACGAAGAATGTATCTCCTGCGGCCTGTGCGAGGCCACTTGCCCCAACGAATGCATCAGCGAAGTGGATGGCGTATTCGTCATCGACGAAAGCAAGTGCGCGGGCGACATCTGCAAGGAATGCGTAGACATGTGCCCCGTTGGCGCCATTGAGCCCGCAGAATAACCCGCAAAAACATAAACGCCCCGTTTCATTGGGGCGTTTGATTTTTATTGCAATTTCGCAAGCATCTCGCGCGGCCACGCCAGTTCACTTTCATAGCCACGCTCGCTCAACCAGTCAATCACGGCTTGCCAGGCAGCGCGTGCGGGCTCAACATTGCCCAGCTCGCTGTGCAAACAGGCGATGGAGTACAACGCGTCAACCAGTTCCGGGTCTTGCGCATAGTCTTGTTGCCACAGCGCAAAGGCTTCGTCAAAGTTGCCCTGCGCCTTGGTGGCATCACCCGAGCTGAAGCATGGTTGCTCGGCTTTGCCAAGCTTATGCAGCAACGCCATCTTCTGCCGCGCGGCTTTTTCGCAGCCCAGTTCAGTCGCAGTGTCATAGCCCGCCTGCGCACGCCCGAGATAATCCCAAGCACGCAGTTCAAGCAACCAAGCATAGCTCAAGTAGTCTTCGGCATCGTTTTCGGGCAAGCGTTTTTCCAGCTCCGCACGTGCAGCACGATAGCTTTCTTCGTCGCTGCGGTCGGCTTCATAGGCCGCAAGCAGCCGCTCGCCGCGGTGACGATAGGGCGTTTTGCTCGCCTCAAACAGCACATCAATGCGCACGCCCAATGCTTGCGCCAGCAGCGGCAGCATGGCGATATCCGGTGCGGTGGTTTCAGTTTCCCATTTGCTAATGGCCTGTGCCGTGCAGCCCAAACGAGCCGCAAGCTGCTCCTGCGTGAGACTAAGCTCCGCCCGCAGGTTCTTAATGTTTGTGCCAAGGTGAAGTTTCATGGCATATTCTCCTTTCGGTTGATACTACCATGATACACTATCGTGCGCGTGAAATCAATGACCGCGTCGGCAAGCGCGCCTCACCAGCCAAGCGAGTGCGCAGCCCGCCGCCACCCACAGCGGGTTGAACCAGAACATCGTGCCCACAATCGCGCACAGCAACGCCCGCTGATGCCATCGCAGCCCGCGCAGCTTGGCGTAGGGCACATGCTCCCACGCGGTGAAAATCAACAACATCGCAAGCGGTGATGCCGGAATGCGCCAAAACAGCTCGGGGATAATCACCCGCGACACATCAGGATACAGAAAAATATTCAGCAAAATTGTGATGACTACACCCACAAAACCAGCAGGCAAAAATCGGCGAAGCCGAGGAAATTTGCGCGGCCAGGTAATCAGCACCACCATCATCACCGTGGAAAACAGCACCGTGCGCCAGTTGGGATGAAAGCCCCACATGCGGTAGCTCAGCAGCAACGCATGCATGCTTGCACCCACCGCGCCCGTGACGAAATAGCCCGCGGTTTGGTGCATGGTGATGCGCACCGCCAAGCCGACCGCCAACCCAGGGTATAGCGCAGCAGGCGGTCTCCAACGCACCGGCAGCCTGTTATTTGCATAGTGCAGCGCAACAAGCATTGCCGCTGCCACGCCCCATTGCAGCAATAGCACGCGGGGCTCAACCACCAACGCGCTCAGCAGCAACGGCAACGCTGTCAGTACATATCCCAAAATCTTCATGTATATAGTATAACATGTAAACCCACGAAAGGCAAGTATTTTATGCGCGTATTCGATCTGCACTGCGACACCCTAACGACAAAAATGGGGCACATTTCACTTGAACATGGCAAACTATTCGAGCAATGGGCACAGCTTTGGGCAATTTTCGTGCCCGACACCCTGCAAGGCCAAGCCGCTGCCGACTACTTCGACCGCATCGCAGCACAATATCACACGCAACTGGGCGAGATTTCACAGTCCTGCACACCCCTGCTCACGCTCGAAAACGGCAATGCCCTCGCCGGCGATTTAGCCCGCCTAGACCACATGCATGCACTGAGTGTGCGGGCCATCACCCTCACTTGGAATGGCGAAAACGAGCTCGGCTACGGCTGCCGCACCGGCTCAGCGCAGGGCCTAAAGCCCTTCGGCAAGCAGGCCGTGCAGCGCATGATTGAACTCGGCATCCACCCTGATGTCTCGCATCTAAATCCCGCGGGCTTTTGGGATGTTGCGCAGTTCGGCAAGCCAATTCTGGCCACGCACAGTTGTTGTGCAGCCGTGCAGCAACACCAGCGCAATCTTAACGACGAACAGCTGCGAACGATTTTTGCAAGCGGCGGCCTAGTGGGGTTATGCCTGTGCCAAGAATTCCTCGGCGGCGCAGGCGATGCACAAGCCGTGGCGCACCATTTGGCGCACATCTTAGCGCTGGGCGGCGAAGATTGCATCGCACTGGGCAGCGACTTCGACGGCTGCACGATACACGAAAGCTTGGCAGGTTTAGATAAATTACTACAGCTACAGCATGATCTAACACAGCTGGGCTTCAGCGAAAACACGCTAGCCAAATTCTTCTGGCACAACGCAAGCCGTTTTTTTTAATAGTAAAAAACCACCCAGCAGGGTGGCTTTTTCTTTTCACTTCCGGTTGTTTTCACGTCCGCGCTACATTGGCGCACTATCATCATAACAAAATTCAAGCCGCAAGTCAATGTTTTTCGCACTGAATTGTTACAGTGCAGCGCGGAAAATTTTCGCGATGGGAAATCCTTCCTGTCTACTTTGCATCTTGCGGAAAATTCTCCGCTGCGCTAACAATTTGTGGCATTATGCATATTCACACATTAAAATGTCAAGCTAAAATCAAGCCTAACCATTAAAAGGAGTGTGCACGCATGCAATTTTTCGAAAACATCCGCCGTCGCCGCCACCGCGCCACCGCAGCCCGCCACCGACAATGGTGGGAAACCGCAGCCGAATTCCCCGTTGAATTCCCGCCCGACGACAACAGCTATGACCCCGATGAAAGCATCAACTTTGACACCTTGCACGTATCCGAGGATTCTGTCAGCATGTTCGACCCCATGGGCAGCTACACCGGCAACCCAATTGACGGCGGCCCGCCCGTGCAAGACGCCGACGACCTGTAGCGTTACGCAAAAAACCCAGCCTGCATCGGCTGGGTTTTGTTTCATATTTGGGAATATTAGCAGCAAAAAATCAAACCGAGAATGCCACGCAGCGCAAAAAATCCGCCAATTACACCGCCAATGGCTACAGTAGAGCTGATGATATACGGCCAAACCGAGTTCATGTCAACACTCCCTTTTGATAGACTGCGACTACAGTATAGCACAAAACCGGCGCGCTGTCAAGCGTTTTGCGATTTTTTCCGCCGCATTAAGCTTCGGCGGATGCCACCTCGTGTGTTGGCGGGTCTTTCTTGGCCGCCCGCACAAACAGCAGCAAAAAGCCCAGTTGCACCACAAACATGCCTGCTAGAGTAGCGTACAGATAGCTCAGTGTTGGGCTAACATTGGGCGGTGCGCTTGGCGTAATGTCCAGAATCATCGTGGCGATTTGCGGCCCCACCAAGGCAGCGATGGCCCACGCAGTCAGCATATAGCCCTGAATGGTGGCCAGCTGCTTCATGCCATACTGCTGGTTGAGAATTTCCGGCAAGCAAGCAAAGCCCGCCCCAAAGAAAAACTGCACCACAAAAATAATCGCGAACGATGACCAGTGCGAAAATCCGCCAATGAAAATCGCCAATATACACGTTGCAATTGAAGCGATAGACATCACATAGTACGGCAGGTGTTTCTTGTTGGTCTTGTCTTGCGATGAAGCCATGATCAATCGGCCCACCAAATTGCCGCCACCCGCCGTGAACGTGCAGAACAGCACAATCATCATGCGGTTAAGGTTTTCATCCAGCCCCAGCATGATGTAAATCTGCTGTTCGTGGCTCATTAGTGCAAGCCCGGCCGCAATGTTGATGAACAGCACCATCCACAAAAATACAAACTTAGGCTTGAAGATAACTTCTTTCAACGAAAGCGTGCGCGCAGCAGCTTCGTAGGGCTTCAACTCGGGGCGGTCGATGATGACGTAAGCCACAAAGCACAACACGCCATATAGCCCGGTGAGGATGTAAAACGCCTGATAAACCGTGAAGTTTTGCAGCAACATGCCAATCAGCGGGTTGCCCACCAGCCCCGCCAAACCAAACGCAGCAATCGCTACACCGGCCGCAAAGCCTTTTTTGTCGTCAAACCACATCATCAGCGTCTTCACTGGGGTCAAATAACCCAGCCCCAGCCCGATACCTTGAATCGGCCCAAAACCGATAACTGCCACCAGCGGGCTGCCAATGTGCACACCAATGGCGGTAATCAACCACCCCGCGGTGAAAAAGATGAATGTATACAGCGACGCGCGTTTCACGCTGCGCTCCACCAGCTTGCCGCCAAAGGCCGCCGTCATGCCCAAGCAAAACAACGCCAGCATAAAGCACAACGTCAGCAAAAATGGGGTGAATGCAGGTGCGTGCGCCGTAATGTCCTCACGAAACAGCGTCCAGCAATACACCGAGCCGGTAGAAAAACTCATGAATATCATCGGCCAAAAGCCGCTTACCCATCTGCCCTTCGGAAGTTTCATATAAGTCGTCCTCACATTTATCCAAAATTTTTATTTACGTCAAAAAGCCAAACACGCGAAACAAGAAGATAAACAGCGTCAGCGTCAGCGCCGAAAACGTCATGGTAATCATCAGCACCGAACCACCAATGTAGGTGTCGCCACCTAGCTCCGCCTGCATCACATAGGCGCCAACCGCCATGGGCAAGGCGTTGAGAATCATGATAATCGTCAGGTCGTTGCCACGGAAGCCAAACGCAAGCGCAATGGCCACGCCAATGATTGGCATCAACAGCAACTTGAACACCGATGCAATAATCACATACTTAAACTTCGTGTCAAAGCCATGGAACTTGAGGTTTGCGCCCACGCAAATCATCGCAAGGGGCATCACAATGCCGCCAAGGCGGTCAAGGGTGGTGACGAGGAAGGTGGGCAACACATCGTAGCCCGCACTATTTAGGCCCCAGCCCAGCGCGTTGAAAATAATACCCAACACCACACCGATGACAACGGGGTTTTTCGCCACCGAAATAATTACATTAAGAATTGCCTTGCCAACGCCTTTTTGGTTGGGTTTTGGGTCGTGCACCGCAAACAGCACCGACGCCGTGGCGTATGACACAATGAGCAGCACCGAAACCACCAAAATGCTTTTGGGGAACACATCCGGGTCGGAGTCGTAGTAGAACATTAACATAAACAGCGGCGGCGCAACCACGGAAAGGCTGCTGCGATATGCGCTATTCACAAACGACGAAATCGAGTCTTTGTCGCGCATGAGCTTTGCGGCAAATAACCACACCGCCAAAAAAATCACAATCATCAGCGCAACGTTAAACACCAAAAATTGCGTGTCAAACACATTAGACAAGTTGGCCCGGCGAATGGTGTTGAAAATCACCACCGGGATACCGGCATAGAAAATCACTTTGTTGCCTTTTGCGGCAAATTCGTCACCAATCATCCCCAGCCTGCGCAACACAATGCCAAGCCCCGCAAGCAGGATGAATGGCATGGTGGTATTCAGGCTCAGAACCATGTACTGTAACACAACAATTTCTCCTCAAAAAACGCAGTGAAGCACTTTTCAGTGCCCCACCGCGGGGTGGTGTTGCGGTGAATCTCTTGCGCCTCGCACATGCCCAAATAGAGCACAACGAAGCGACCTAGCCCCACCGCAGGTGGTTAAACTTACTACGAAAAAGATGGCAATCTTATCGCGGGCCGCAGGCGTGGCGGAGAGCAAGGGATTCGAACCCTCGGTACGTTTTAGGCGTACACACGATTTCCAATCGTGCTCCTTCGACCAACTCGGACAACTCTCCATACAATACATTATTATAGCACAGCCCTGCGCTGATGTCAACAAAAATTTGCGCAATACTTGACAGGCTTTGCATTTCGTGTTAAGATAGTATATGAAAAAAGTGCAGGAGGGTGTGGCCACATGAAGTTTTTAATTCTCATCGGCAATGCCGCCGTTGGCAAGATGACGGTGGGGCAAGCACTAGTCAACATCACGGACTTCAAGCTGTTTCACGGCCACATGATTCTTGAGCCGGTGCTCGAAATATACGGCGAACGAAACATGGCCATTGAACACCAGATTCGCGACATCATCTTTGCAGACTTCGCGCAATCGAACAACTACGGCTTGATTTTCACCTACATGATGGACTTCAGCAAAGACTCGTCATGCTGGGATTATCTCGAGCACATTTGCAGCTTTTTCAAGCAGCACAACGCCGACATATACTTCGTTGAGCTGGTTGCCTCGCAGCAGGTGCGCCTGCAACGCAACGTGATGCCCAGCCGTTTGCAGGCCAAGCCCTCCAAGCGCAACACCGAGCGAACCACCAAAGCCATCTACGAAACCGACAAAGCCTATCAGGTCACCAGCACCGACGGCGAAATTCCTTGGAGCAACTACCTGAAAATCGACAACTCCGATCTTGCGCCTGACGTAGTTGCCGGCATGATCAAAAACACATTCTCGTTGTAAAGGAGCACCCATGAACCGACCCACCAAACCCTACGCCGAAGTCGCCGCCCTGCTCGGCCAAGCCGCCCCCGCATGGGAGGCACTCACTGCACAAATTCGCTATCATTACGAGATCGACGAAATCTGGCAGGAGGGCAAGCCCACCCACAAGCACTACAACAACTTGTTCTTCAAGCGCAGCGGCAAAGCCTTGATATCGCTACATTTGCGCGAGAATTATTTCCTCGCCTGCGTGGTATTAGGCGCAAAAGAGCGCGAAAAATTCGACGAACAGCGCGATAGCTTCAGCGCAGCAATTTGCGCCGTATATGACGAAGCTGAAGTTCTGCACGACGGCAAATGGCTCGGCTTTGAAGTGCGCGATGATTCGCTGGTCGATGACATCTTTCGCTTGTTGCCGCTCAAGCGCAAGCCAAACCGCAAGGTTTTTCCCGCAAGCGTGCAGCACTGCGGCCAGCTCGACATCGGCATGGCGCACGAGGACATCACGAAAATCATAATGAAATAGAGGACATGATGACAAATCCAAACAAAAACATGTTAGTGACCTTGGGCGTGCGAGATGTGCAAAAGTCGATTGACTTTTACAATGGATTAGGGTTCAAGGTGACTTTTGATGGCGGCGCAATGGGCGACTTTGAAATGGACGGCGTTAGGGTTGCGCTGTACAGTCTCGACGCATTGGCAAGCGATGTTAATGTACACAATCCGCCCAAAATCGCAACTGGTTTTTCCGGCATAACATTGGCCTATAATCTTGATTCAAAGGAAGCCGTTGATAAAATGCATGAAAAAGTTAAAGCTTTGGGCGGAAACGTGGAGCACGCACCAGAAAAAGCAAAAGACTGGAATGGCTACCATTTTTACTTCAGAGATTTAGATGGACACTATTGGGAAATTGCCTACTAATGAACCAAAGGAGACCGCCATGCTTATCCCCCATTTGCATTTTCGCGGCAACTGCGCACAAGCCATTGCGCTGTATGAAACCGCATTCAACACCAAGGCGTACGACATCGTGAGCAACCACGATTACGACCCCGAAGCTTACGAGGGCAACACGCAAATTGCCCACGCGCGCATGCAAATCTGCGACCAAACCGTGTTTCTCAATGACCGCGCAGACTTCGCACATCCCGCGCATTTAATCGTGCAATTCCCCAGCGTTGAAGCCTTAATGGCGTGCTACGAGCACTTTGAGGGCAGCAGCAAAATCATTGACCCATTTGAGCAAGCACCTTATATGAAGCTGGGCGGGAATTTCCAAGACAAATTCGGCATAATATGGGGCTTTATGGCCGTGTAAACAACAAGTTAGGAGAACATATATGAACCGCAAACTTTTCACCTCCGAATCCGTCACCGAGGGCCACCCGGACAAGCTGTGCGACGCCATCAGCGACGCGGTGCTCGACGCCATCCTCGCGCAAGACCCGCAAAGCCGCGTGGCCTGCGAGTGCGCAACCACCACCGGCATGGTACTGGTGATGGGCGAAATCACCACCTCGAGCGACTATGTTGACATCCCCAAAATCGCCCGCCAAGTCATCACCGAAATCGGCTACACCGGCGGCGGCATGGGCTTTGACGGCAACAGCTGCGCCATCCTCACCGCCATTGATGAGCAATCGCCCGACATCGCCATGGGCGTGGATAAATCGCTTGAAGACAAAGCCTGCGGCAGCGATTTAGAAGGCGGCGGGGCGGGCGACCAGGGTCTCATGTTCGGCTACGCCTGCGACGAAACCCCCGAGCTCATGCCCCTGCCGATTTCGCTCGCGCATGCTTTAGCTCGTCAATTAACTTTGGTGCGCAAAAACGGCACCCTGCCCTATCTGCGCCCGGACGGCAAGACGCAAGTAACGATTGAATACGATGAAACTGATACCCCCGTGCGCTGCGATGCCATCGTGGTGTCGAGCCAGCACTGCGAAAGCGTGAGCCTCGACCAAATCCGCGCAGACGTCACCGAGCACGTTATCAAGCCCATCGTACCTGCCAATTTGCTTGACGACGCCACCAAGCTCTACGTCAATCCCACGGGGCGCTTCGTCGTGGGCGGCCCACAAGGCGACAGCGGACTGACCGGCCGCAAGATCATCGTCGACACCTACGGCGGTTATGCTCGCCATGGCGGCGGCGCGTTTTCCGGCAAAGACCCCACCAAAGTTGATCGCTCGGCGGCCTATGCTGCCCGCCATGTGGCGAAGAATATCGTCGCCGCTGGGCTTGCGCGCAAGTGCGAGGTGCAGCTGGCCTATGCCATCGGCGTGGCCCGCCCCGTCAGCATTCGCGTAGACACCTTCGGCACCGGCAAGCTTGACGAAGCGCAGCTAGCAGCTCTGGTTCAGCAGCACTTCGACCTGCGCCCCACGGCCATCATCAACCGCTTCAACCTGCGCCGGCCGATTTACCGCCAGCTAGCCGCTTTAGGGCATGTGGGTAGAACTGACATCAACCTACCATGGGAAGAACTCGATATGGTGGATGTGCTCAAGAGTGCCCTGTAGGGACGGATGCAAATCCGCCCGCATCACAAAAACAAAAACTGCCCCGCCGCAATGGCAGGGGCATTGTTTTATTGGCGCTCGCCGCTTTTAGCCCCTTGGCTCCTTCCTCGGGAAGGAGCTGTCGCCTCAGGCGGCTGAGAAAGGCTCGCGGAGCGACGTGACCCACGCCTCGCACCTTCGATCATGGCAGCCGCAACCCCCACGCCAGCCTTCCCCCACCGCAAGGCTACCTTTCAGCAAAAAACCGTGTTTCACGTGAAACATTTTCAGCGCACATTGTTGGTGCCTCCCCCTTGGGGGAGGTGGCACGCGTAGCGTGACGGTGGGGGTGAAAAAACAGCCGCCCTGCTCCATCGGCAAGGCGGTTTCTCCTCTATTCCCTTTATCCCCGTTATCCTAGTATAAAATTAACTGTAAAGTGGTGCGAACGCACCGTGCGCGAGCCAAAAAAGTTCATGCGCGCATTTCCGCCAGTGAAGATTCTGTCGCCAATCCTCACCTGCTCCACATAGCCATGCGCACAGGTGCTCAGCACCTCAAACCACTGTGCCGCGTTGTTGCACAGCGTAATCGCATTGCCCGGGAACCTGCGGTTATAGTCATCCACCATGCGGCGAATTTCCTGCGTGGTAAAGCTCGGGCTGCTACGATCCACAACTTCAGGGCTCATGCGTCCACCGCGCAGGTATGGCGATGGTGAAGCACCGTTCCAGGCCCACTGTGCGCTGGCGGTGTGCCCCGCGCTGCTGGCAAAATACAGCGCGTCTGCCACGCTGCCGTTGTGGCTCACATACGTGCCGCGCACACTGTTCGCCAACGCCAGCATCGGCGCATGAAATTGCTGCGCAAAGCCGGAATTCCATTCAGCGTCCGACAAAATATGATGGTTCACTTCCGTGGTTCGGAAGTTGTTGCGCTTGGCAATGGTATATGCCGCAATCATTTGCGCTCTCATCGCTTCATTGGGCACGTTGCCGCTGTGCCCAATTTCGCGCCAAGCAATGCGTGCGATGTATTCATCAAGCGCAAACTGCCGCCCTTCGTGCGTCACAAACGCAGGCGGGTTGGCGTGCTGCGCAATGCGAATGCCGGGCGCATAGTAGTAATGCTGCAAAATCTGGCGATAAGTCCAACCGCGGCGTGCAAATTCCATGGCACCTTCTTGGCTCATGCCAACGCCATGGCCAAAGCCCGCCACCTGGAACTGAAATGTTCCCTGTGCAACCGGCTGCTGTTGTCCCGGCGGCGAAATAATCGACGGCCGATTGAATGCGTTGCCCAGCATGTTCACCACGTCTTCCACGTGCTGACGTGCGGGCTGTGCAAAGGCCTGCGGCAATTCCACGGCATATTCAACAACCGGTGTTTCAGCGCGCGTTGTGGCAAACTGCGTGGTTAAAGCTGCGCCGCTCAATAGCACCGCCGCCGTTAAGCCGGTTGCCGCCAATGCCCGCATGCGCTGGCGACGCGGGGTTGCATCCGGCATCGCCGCAATGTCCTGCATGCCTTGGTCGCGTGTGAGGTAGGCATAAATCTGCCTTCGTTGTTGCTCAAGACGATCTAGGCAAAGCGGCAGCACCACAATTTCTTGGTTTCCGCAATGCAGTGCAAACCCGTTAAGCAAACCGTCCGGCGAAAGAAATGCCTTGGCCCCAACGGGGAAAGCTGCATCCTCTGGTGTGGGCGCAAGCTGCATGTCCAACACATGCGCACGCACGTGGGAGGCATAGCCCAAAGCATGCAACAACGCACCCTTAAGCAAGTTAAACTGCGCAGGCTCAGCAGCGATGACAAACACATCGCGGCGGCGCAAAAACGTAGCTAAGTTTTCCAGCAAAGCTTCGGCAGTCAATGCCGCCACCGTGGGGGGCGGTTCGCCATCGAAACATCGCGTGCAAAGCTCCCGCAGGCATGCAATTTCCTGCGGCCACGGCTGTGTTTGCAGCGTGAACAGCTGTATTTTTTTCATGTTAACATCCTTTAATTTTCACATCTTTTTTCTGGGGGAACGCAAGCGCAACGGCTAACGTGAATTGACTATAACACAAAAAAGCCAAGAACTCAAGCCTTTACGGCAAGATTTTCTTGGCTTTTTTTTGCGTGATTATGCGTTTTCCGGCATTTGCCGCAAAGTCCATTCACTTGCGGAAAAGCAAGGGCAGGCTTTGCCGGGATTTTCCATCTGCCTATTCATCCGAGCATGCCGCGTAATTTACCGTGAACGAATCGGATGCCAAACATCGTTGGGGTCAAAGGGATTTTGTCGGCCTTGACGGTCAAACATAATTTGCGGCAGGCGCGGGTTGGAGTTGTTGCGTATAGCACCGGCAGGCAGGGTGGCGCTTTCGCCGGGGCGCACACGGCGGCCAAACACAAACAAGAACGCATCCGGGAAGTCGTAAATGCAGGTTTGCAGCGTGATGAGATAATCGCCCCAGCGCACGTCAAGGTCAACCTCAACCAAGCTGCGCTGGCGAATGGCGCGCACAAAGCCCTCAAAGTTTGCCTGCGTGGGGAAATCCGGGGTGTTGGCTAGGAAGATGTGCAGGTTGTCGTGTTCCAAGCGTCCATTGCCAATGACCGAAGCAAAAATGAGATATTGATGCACATCGCCGTTTTCCAGCGTGAGTGTGATTAGCGGGTTACGGCGTACGCCGTCGGCCGTACGAAAACGTGGCAGGCGTGAGAAGATGGTGCCATCACGCATGTGGTGGCCATAAATAATGAGGTTAACGGACATCGGTGATGTGCGCACACGATTGCGGAAGTCAAAAAACGGGTTGCCATGGCGCGACGGACGGCCGCGCAAGTCGCGGTAAAGGTAAAAATAATTGGTGTTCGACTGCACCACCGGCAGGTCGATGTCTGCGCCGGGCACTTCAAGCCACGCCACCACATCGCGATTAATGGCATGCAATTCTTCAAACGAATAACGTCCCACACGCACGCGCGGCGCAATCACATCGCGATAACCTGCGGGGGGAAGGTTCGCTGGGTGATCGGGGTCGTCTTCATCTAAATGCTCAGCACAAAAGGCGCAGTATTCCTCGTCCTCAGGCCATGGATTACTGCAAATGCGGCATTCATAGCCATACCGGGGTACCGGACGGGCATCGTCTGTTATTCTGACAAGAGAGTGGTGCATCAACGGCAACACCCCCGCCCAAACAACGAGGAAAGCAAGCGCGCCCACCGCAATCAGCACAAACACATCAAACAGGATTTTGCGCAGGCGCTCTTTTGGGCTGTCGCCTTTGAGCGGGAACATGTGTTGCTCAAAGAAGGTTTTGCGCTTGCGTCCGCCTTCGATCACCGCTTCTGTGGCGTCGATTGCTTCTTGCGATTCGGGCAGATCCCATGGGTTTTCGTGCATTGTTTTACCTCCACTATATCAACAGTTGTCGTACTAAGTCAAGTGCCTGTTTGGCAGCCACGTTGCGGTTGTAGGCACGATCGCTGCGGCCAGTTTCAAGCTTGAGCGATTTGTGCCGGGTGCCGTCTGTAGCATGCAGAAAGATTAAGCCTGCGGGTTTGTTGGTATCATCAGCTGGGCTTGCCATGCCGGTGACGGCCAGTGCTAAACTTGCACCCGAGCGAGCAAGTGCACCCTGCGCCATTTCTTGTGCACACTCGGCACTCACTGCGCCAAAGCGCGAAATTGTTTCACGTGAAACATTTAGCAAGTTTTGCTTGGCTTCGTTGGCGTAGGTCACAAAGCCCCAGCCAAACACCCGTGAAGCGCTGGGCAAGTCGGTTAATCGCTTGCAAATGGAGCCGCCGGTGCAGCTTTCTGCGATGGCGAGGGTTTTGTCCTGTGCATGCAGCAGCTCAAGCACAACCTGCTCTAATGGTTTGTCGACAGAATAGGCGTAATTTCCTAACACATTTTGCAATTTTTTTATTGTGCAGGCACACATGTCTTCTGCTTGGGTTTTGCAAGCCGCCGCAGCGCTAATGCGCAGATAGGCTTCGCCGTCTTTCGCGTAGGGCGCAACGGTGGGATTTGTGCTATCTAAGAAGTCGCCGCACAGCTCGGCCATGCGGCCTTCGCCAATGCCCATGGTGCGCAGGTGGTGCGACACAATCACACCATCGCCACATTGCTGCAACAGCGGCGCAAGCGCGTGGTTGAACATATGCTTTAGCTCACGCGGAGGGCCGGGCAACAATACCACAATTTTTCTGTCCATCGCAATATATATCCCCGGCGCGGTGCCGTTTTCGTTATATAGCACCGTGCAGCCTTTGGGCACCATAGCCTGCTTGCGGTTGCTTTGCACACAGGGCTGGCAGCGCACACGAAAGAACTCCTCAATGCATTGCATTTGTTTGGCGTCTTCCTCAAGCGGCAAACCCAGTGCTTCGGCAACCACTTCTTTGGTCAGGTCATCTTGGGTGGGGCCAAGCCCACCGGTGAGTATCACGATGTCGCTGCGAGAAAGCGCAAGGGTAAAGTCCTCACGCAGGCGTTGGGGATTGTCGCCCACGGTGTTCACCCGCTGCACAGAAATACCCATGGCCGCTAGTTCGCGACATAAAAACTGCGCGTTGCTGTTAAGAATCTCGCCCAGCAGCAGCTCAGTGCCAACATTTATAATCTCACATACTTGCATACGATTCCCTCTCAACTAAAATAAAGCACAGCGAAGCGACTTTATTCTCCATCAATGACTATATATTTCGTATTCGCCACAGCCTCACTTATCATTGTATCCAGCTCAAGGGCCAATTCTGCTTGTTCAACCAAAGAAAGTTTGGGGCGCGTGCGCGGGCGGCGCGGTGTGAACACCGTGCAGCAATCCTCGTAGGGCAAAATGGAGATGTCGAAGGTGCCGATTTGGCGGGCGATTTGCACGGCCTCGTCTTTGTCCATGCCGATGAGCGGACGAAAGACAGGCATGCTGGTGGCGACATCTGTGCAGGCAAGGGCCTCGAGGGTTTGGCTGGCCACTTGCCCCAGACTTTCGCCGGTGATGAGCGCCCCGCAATTTTCCTGCTGGGCAATGATCTCGCTCACGCGCATCATCACGCGGCGCATGATCAGCGTGAACAGCTCCTCGTGGCAGCGCGTTTTGATTTGCTCTTGAATGGCGGTGAAGGGCACCACAAACAGACGAATACGCCCGCTGTAACCCGCCACTTGTTCCAGCAGCTTGTGCACTTTTTCCTCTGCGCGCTGGCTGGTGTAGGGCGGTGCGGCAAAATGAATAGCCACAAGACGCAAGCCGCGCCGCGCCATCATCCAAGCGGCCACGGGGCTATCAATTCCGCCGCTGATGAGAATAGCGGCATCACCTGCGGTGCCCACGGGCAAGCCGCCCGCGCCGCGCACTTGATTGGCATGAATGAACGCATATTGATCGCGCACTTCGATAGTGACGACAACGTCGGGCTTGTGCACGTCTACTTTAAGATGAGGAAATGCGTTGAGCAGCTGCTCGCCCACTTTAGCGCAAATCTGCGGCGAATTGAGCGGGAATGTTTTGTCCGCCCGCTTGGCTTCGCACTTAAAGGTGCGCGCAGCCATGAGCTGCTCGTCCAAATATGGTGCGCAGTGCTCCAAAATAGCATTCATGCATTTTGGCAGGCGCAGAGCGCGGCTATAGCACGCAATGCCAAAGACTTGTCCCACCCGTGCGGCGGCGCGGTGCATGTCTATCTGGCTGTTTGCGGGAATCACCTGCAAGGTGGACTGCTGCAAGCTAAACTGCCACTGACCAAGGGGTTGCAGCGCATGGCGCAGGTTGCGCACCAGTTGTTGCTCGAACATGCGGCGGTTGTTGCCCTTAAGCACCAGCTCGCCGGCTTTGATGAGAAGAATTTCGGTCATGGTTTTTTCTTTCTTATTGTATGTAGGGGCGGCGATTACGCCGCCCGCGTGAAATAGTATTATCTTCTTAATAGAGTAGCCATTGCCTCACCCAGTGCATAAAGAAACGCGTCGATTTCCTGCCAAGTGGTCATGCGCGACAAACTGATGCGCAGCGCGGAGGTCACATAGCTGTCGGGCAGACCCATGGCTTGCAGCACACGGCTTTTGGAGTTCTTGGCACAAGCAGAACCCGAGGACACGTGCACATTGCGCTCGGTGAGGAAGTTGATCATGACTTCGCTGGGCAAGCCGGGCACCGAAATGTTGGTGAGATACGGCAGGGCATCTGGCGGGGAGTTGATGAACACGCCCGGCATGGCTTGCAGGCCGGCCACCAATCGGTCACGCAACTCGGCGACATAGTTCAGCGTTTGCGTGTGGTCGGGAATAGCGGCAACGGCTGCGGCAAAACCCGAAACCGCAGGCATACACTCCGTGCCGGGGCGCAGGCGTTTTTCTTGCGTGCCGCCGTACATAATCGGGCTAATCTTCACCCCGTTGCGCACATACAATGCGCCTGCACCCTTGGGACCATGAATTTTGTGCGAGCTAACGGTTAGTAAGTCCACACCAAGCCGTTGCGGGTGAACGGGCAGCTTGCCAAAGGCCTGCACGGCATCGCAGTGAATGAGCGCGGGCGCGCCTGCCTGCCGCACCATGCGGCGAATGACATCAATAGGCTGCACGGTGCCCACTTCATTGTTCACGGCCATCAGGCTAACCAAAATGGTTTGTTTGTTGATGGCAGCGGCTAGGTCTTCTTCTTTCACGCGGCCGGTGTGGTCCACGCCAAGGTAGACCACATCATAGCCACGGCGGGCAAGTTCGGCGCAGCATTCGGCAATGGAAGAATGTTCAACGCTGGAGGTCACGATGCGGCAACCCTGCCTTGCACGGGCCATCACGGTGCCCAGCACGGCCAAGTTGTTGGCCTCGGTGCCGCCGGAGGTGAAAATGATTTCGCCGGGCGAGCAAGATAAACCGGCGGCCAAGGCAGCACGGTTTTGATTAAGCAGATGCTCGGCCTGCAAACCAACGCGGTGCATCGAACTGGGATTTCCCCAAATGACGTTGAGTTCTTGTAGTACGGCTTGCACGGCCTCGGTGCAAACCGGCGTGGTTGCGCTGTTATCCAGATAGGCTTCCATGGGCGGCTGCACCTCCTTTGCGCGATAGTGTTCTTCTATTATACATGGTTATTGCTCCTATTTCAAGTCGGTAAAGGGAAAAAAACGAAAAAATGACGCCAGCTGGGAGGTTTTTGGCGGCTTTTGCCGCCCGACGAAGGTTTTTTACATCCCTAGGCTCTCTATGCCCAGTATATGCGAAAGCGCTGGACATGACATCAATGCCAAACTTTCCCGCTGTAAAGCGCGGAAGTTGCCAAGGCTTGGAAAGACTTGTTTTTGTTCCGCAAATTTATCGCATTATCTGGGTGAATCACTTGATTTTCGTACTGTAATACGCTACAATACGATTACCGTTATGGCGGAGTAAGTTTTGCTCGGCAAAATACGCGGAAAACTGGGACGTGCCTGAAAGGGTGGGAAAGGAATGAAATCAT